>Ga0164243_10000177_pt1 | contig 149741 bp, 140 predicted proteins | sample OricompcompostOP_FD_108781 | JGI IMG/M metagenome (GOLD analysis project Ga0164243, IMG submission 108781) | Organic Plus compost microbial communities from Emeryville, California, USA - Original compost - Organic plus compost (OP) | ecosystem: Engineered > Solid waste > Mixed feedstock >...
CAAATCCTGCCCCCGCAACCAACCATCCCTGTGATACCAGAGAGCCCCCTCCGCGGGGCTCTTTGCGTTTCTGAACCATGCAAAGCAGTACGCGATCCAAAGACCACGCCCGGCGCACCGCACCCTCTGGGGCAGGCTCAGGTCGATTGCTGCGGGCGGCCTGGTCTGTCGGCGGCTTAAGCGCTCACCGTTTTTACCGCGATCACCTCGCAACGGACGTCGCCCATATTGCGGAAACGGTGTGCCAGATGACCGTCGAAGCCATAGGCATCGCCAGGACCAAGCGTGTCGCGGTCGCCATCGACGGTGATTTCCAAATGGCCGCTCACGTGAAGCCGCTCAGGCGTACGTTCTCGTACAGCACTCTTCTTTCACTCGGCGGCGGTCAGGTGATCGTCGCGGAAATGCATGCGCAGATGGTCGAAATCCAGAGATGGATGTCGAATCAGGAGTTCGCCAATCTTTTGCAATCTCGCGGGCGGCACCCGGACCGAGCACGCTGATCGCTGCCCTGATCGGCTGGCAGACGGCTGGGCTCATCGGAGCGATGGTCGCCACGTTCGGCATGTATATTCCCTCGTCGCTGTTGGTTTACGGCGTCGGCAGCTTCTGGTACAGCCGCCGGAATTCGATGTTCGTCACGGTGATGGGAGCGAGGTCTCACTCCTCCGGCCGTCGGGCTGCTTTTCCCCGGTGCACTCTCGGTATTCGAGGCCTCCGACCCGACGGTCCTCTCGACCGTTGTCACGGTTGCGACAACGATTGCGATTCATGCATTCGGGCTCGGCCCCTACATTGTCATGAGCGCGATTGCGGTTTTATATCTTTGCATCGCGCTTTCGGTCCGGGCGGGTGATGGGTCCGTGGACATCCGCTTCCCCCGGCCGAGCAGAGCCAGCATCAATACTGGGTACCGAAACTGACAAAATTCCCTGACCTGCGCCTGCTTTCCCAATACATGATCGTCTGCAATGCTCCGAACATGAAGTCGGCGGCCGCCCGTCTCGGCATTTCGGCTGCTGCGGTGTCGCAAGCGGTGGCTAGGCTGGAGCGGGATTTTGGCGTGACTCTGCTCGAGCGCGGGGCACAGGGAATTCGGTTGACGCCCGCCGGTGCAGCGCTTCGGCAACATGCCTCGATCCTTCTGGAAGCGGGCGAGGACCTGATCGAGAGGCTCGATGGCTACCGCAACCGGGCGCTGCCGCGACTGCGCATCTACATTCTCGAAACGACCGCGCGCGTTCTTCTCCCCACCCTGCTGACCTCCTTTCAAGGCATGGTCGGCGATCTCTCCATCCAGTCGAGCCGGCGGTCGGACTATGTGCAGGAATTGCTGTGCGGCCATTGGGATATCCTGATCGCCCAGGAAGATCTTTCCGAGATTCCACATATAAAGAGCCTGCCGGTTTTTCGGGAGAGCCTTCTCGCCCTGATGCCAACCAATATATTGAAGGCGGCTGGTGGCTTGCGGAAGCGGCCGTGCAACTTGCGTTCCTGAAGAACGATCGCCCGCAGCACCTGCATACAGCGACAATGAAATTCCTGCATGATCGAGGGCTTGAGGATTTGAGAAGCGCGGATTGCTCCTCTACCGCGGCGATGCTCGATCGTCGTCGGACGAGGTTTCGGTTGGGCGGTCACGACGCCGCTCAATATCGCCAGGCTGCAGATGTCGTATGAGAATATTTCCTGCCTTGTCCCGCCGGAAACCTATACCCGCAATATCTTCCTAACCTACGAGGATAATCGGTTGATGGACCTTCCCGAAAACCTGGCGAAGGAATGCCGGCGTTCGCTGCTTGCCGAGATCGAGACCTGGCACGGACACATGCCCCAGGAGGCGATCGATGCGGTGGAGGTGCCAGGGGCGCTGCCCGCCCTCGAGGATGGCAGGCTGAGGATCGCCAAGAGCCTGCTGGGCGAACCATCCCGCGTCTGAGGCCATAAGCCCCCTACTCTGGCTGTCTCTTCCCGCAGGTCTCATGCATGCACCAAAATCGCGGTCACCACGGTTGAGATTGCGTGGGGGATTCGGGGTATTCACTCACACCTGCCAGTTCTCACCCGGTTCGATCGCTGAAACGTGACTCCAGAAAATCTCGGCTGCCGGGCTCAATCGCTCCGTAGGACGGAAAAGCCGGATCTCCATGGGAATGCTCCACTGAGGACCGCCGGATTCGAGCAGGTGTCCCTGTGCCAGTTCGGTTCTGATGACGCTTTCCGGCGCCCAGGCTATTCCCCGTCCTTCCAGAACAAGGCTGAGAAGCAGCGCCAGATGCGAACTGGCCACAGGCAGGAGTTTCGGCGTGATCTGCTCGATATCGAAGACCGTCCCGAAAATACGGCCGAGCCCCGTCTGTTTTTCATAGGCAAGCAGGGGAATAGTCTGATCGTGGTCTCGGTCGAGGTGATAAAGCGGCTGGCCGTCCGGACCGGGTGCCACGACCGGCATCAGCTGGTCTACCATGATCGAGATCGAGGTGTATTCGCTGGGCGGCAGCCGGAAGGCCATGCCCTCGTAATAGTGGCAGAGAAGGAACTGCGCCTTGCCCTGCAGCATGTCGTATTCGCAGGGCTCGAGCCCGCCTGAAAGAAGAGTTATGCCGTCCACCCGGAACTTGCTGGTGATCGTCCGCAGCCATTTCGGAAAGAAACTGAGGGAGAGGACCTGCGTCGCGGTGAAGCGTAGCGTGGCTTTGGCGGATTCCTCGGCTTCCTGGGCGGATTGCCGAGCCTTGTTGAGGCGTTCGATGATGTCGATTGACTGATCGAGAAACTGCCGTCCGGCTTCGGTCAATTCGACGGGATGCGAACCGCGGTTGATGAGGGTCGCGCCCACCCACTCTTCAAGAAGCTTGATGCGGCGGCTGAAAGCAGGCTGCGTCACGTTTCTGAATTCGGCGGCACGTGAGAAATTGCCTTGCTTGGCAAGTTCCACGAAGTCCATAAGCCACGCGAATTCCATCAAGATCCTGCATCTAATAATTGTATTGGAAATCGGCATTGGCCGCGAAATCAGCTGGCTGATAATACCCGGCCACGGTTGCTGTAGCAAGCGCTTGCGGTTCCGGGAGGGGCGCCGTCCAGGTTCGTTTCATTGGAAAATCCCCACATCCCGATCTGCCCGCGCGTCTTTGACGCGGTCCGGGGTGGCGCGCTGTTGCGACCGGCGAGACGATACGAGAGGATAATATGACCATAAAGTCGGCGCGCGTTACCGCCTATTCGGCTCCTTACGATCAGCCCATCACCAACGGCCTCTACACCTATACCCATACGGAAATCGTCGTCGTCGAGCTCGAAACGACGTCCGGCATCGTCGGCGTGGGTTGGACGCATGGCGGCAAGATCGTCTATGAAGCGCTGAAGGAAATCTCCCAGCTCGTCGTCGGCCAGCCGCTCAACACGGAGCGGATATGGAAGCTCATCTACCGGCCGAAGCTTTTCGGCCGCCGGGGGCTGGAAACACGTGCCCAGAGCGCCGTCGACATCGCCGTCTGGGATGCGATCGGCAAGGAATCCGGCCGCTCGGTGCACCGGATGCTCGGCGGCTTCCGCGATACCGTGCCCGCCTATGTCGCCGGCGGATATTACGGCCAGGGCAAGGGTATGGACGGGCTGCAGAACGAGATTGCCGGCAAGGTGGCCGGCGGCGCCAAGGCCATCAAGATGAAGCTCGGAGCCGTGCCGCTCGCCGAGGATTTCGCACGTGTCGAGGCCGTGCTTGAAGCCGCAGGCCCGGGCGTTCAGGTCCTTACCGACGCCAACAACGCCTACAACCGCATCGATGCGCTGCGGATGGCGCGTTTCCTCGAAGAGCGCGGCATCTACTGGTTCGAGGAACCGCTTTCGCCGGAAGACAATGCAGGCGCGGCCGATCTTGTCCGCCGGACGGATATCCCGATCGCGCTCGGCGAAAACGAATACACGATCGCCGGTTTTCGTGACCTGATCGACATCGGCGCCGCCGACGTCCTCAACGCCGATGCCCAGATCCTCGGCGGCATCACCGAATGGCAGAAATGCGCCCATTATGCGGACGCGAACCATATTCCCGTCGCCCCGCATGGGGACCAGGAAATCCACGTCCATCTCGTCGCGGCGGTGCCGAACGGCCTGATCGTCGAATATTACGACAACAGCCTCAACCGACTGAAGGATGCGATGTTCCGCCAGCAGCTAGAGGTGAACGCCGACGGGTCGATCTCCGCTCCCGACCGGCCGGGCCTCGGCTTCGATCTCAACCATGCCGCGCTCGAGAAATTCCGGGTCGCCGGCTGAACCCCTGACAGATGCCGGTGGCGACACCGGCAGATCCGTTTCATCCCAATAGGAGGAGGAAAGAATGAAATTTGCAAAACGATGGATGGCGACGCTCGGCCTCTCCGCCCTGACGGCGGTTGCCTCGCCCGCGATGGCGCAGGAAGGCAAGCCGGGTGACGAACTGATCGTCTATACCGGCACCGGTCTGCCAACCGATTTCGCAGAGGCGCTCATCCCGCCGTTCACCCAGCACATCAAGGAAAAATACGACGTCGATATCCAAGTCCGTACCGTTCCCGGCGCCATCCCCGCCCAGTGGGCGCAGCTCCAGACGGAATGGCCGAACCCAACCGGCGACGTCTATTGGCTCTACAACCAGCAGATCCGCGACGGCATCAAGTCGAACTACTGGATGCCGCTGCAGGACAAGTTCACGCCGGAAGAATGGGCTTCCTTCGACGAAGGCGCGATGAAGACCCTCGATACGGCCGGCTTTTCCGCGCCGGTCGAAGTGACCGCCTGGGTTTTGCTGGTGCAGAACAGCCTGGCGGAAGGTGCCATCACTTCGCTTGCCGATTTCAGCAAGGAAGACTACGCGCACCGCGTCACGTTCGACTCCGCGCTCTCGGTCGCCAGCGGCTACAACGCCATCGCGGCTGCCGCAACCATCCTCGGCGACGACTGGCACAAATGGTTCCAGAATGGTCAGTTCAGCGAGGAGGCCGCCCGGCCGGCTTTCGAACTGGTCGGCAAGTGGGCGGCCAATGCCCTGACGCTCACGCAAGGGTCCGGTTCGATCCGGCCGCTGTTGCGTCGCGGCGAGGCGCTGGCCTCCGCCTGGTGGTGGCACAATGCCGTCGAGGAGCTGCGCGCCGGCACGCCCGTCCACATCGTCGAGCCGAAGGAAGGTGTGATGGCGCTGGTTCAGTCCGGGCCGGTCATCTCCTCCAAGACGAAGAACCCGGTCGGCGCCGTCGAATGGGTGAAGTTCGTCCACTCCTCCGAGGCCAACGACATCGCTCAGAAGGTCGGTTACGTGAACAAGCTGCCGCGCAAGGGCGAACACGCTTCGCCGGAATGGCAGGATTTCGTCAGCAAGGCCAAATTCGTCTGGATCGACGACTTCCGCAATACGATGCTCGATCCCGCCTATAACGAAAAGGTTCTCGACTTCTACAACCGGGTCGTGATCCAGGGCCAGTGAGCCCATTCCGCGAGACATCCATGACAGACCTTAATCCTACGGAGCAAGGGCCTGGTTTGCGGACGCTTCCACCACCGGTGGAAGCGTTTGCCGACGACGAAGGCCGGATCATCATGCAGCGGCGCATCCGCCGCGAGAAGATCTTCTATCGTCTTTGCACGCTGCCGGCCATTCTCGTCACCTTCCTGGTCGCCATCGTTCCGCTCGGGCTTTTGATCTTCAACAGCTTCAGAAACCAGCGGACAGGCGTCCTGTCGTTCGAATATTATATTGCCACGCTCGGCAACGCGTTCTTCCTGAGGACGCTCACGAGCACGATCATGATGGCCTTCGGGGTCACGGTGATCGCGATCTTCCTCGCGCTGCCGCTTGCCTATACGCTGGCAAGGCGAACGCTCCTGCGCAACTTCATCATGCCGGTCATCACCATTCCCCGCATGCTGCCCTTCGTGGTCATCGGTTATGCGATGATCCTGCTGCTCGCCCCGATGACGGGCGTCGCGAACAAGGTCCTGCTGGGGCTCGGCATCCTGTCCCAGCCCGCCTTCATCCTCTTCGACTGGCCGGGCCAGGCGATCGCCTTCAGCTATTCCGGTATCGTCATCGCAACAGCCGTGCTGACTGGCGTGCTGATGTCCGTCGATCCGCAGCTGGAAGACGCGTCCGTCAGCCTCGGTGCCACGCGCCTGCGAACGTTCTTCGTGGTGACGATACCGCTTGCGATGCCGGGCATCATTGCAGCCAGCGCCCTGATCTTCACCTCGATTGTCACCTCCTACGCGATCCCCGTCATGCTGAACGGCCGGGTTCCCTACATGATCTCGCTGCTCGTCTCGGCCAATCTGCTGACGTTGCAACAGCCGCATCTGGCCTATGCGCAGGCGGTGATCGTCTCGCTGCTGGCGATCGGTGTCACAGCCGCCGCCCAATATGTCCTTCTGCGTTACGGGCAGGGAGGAAGAAAACAATGACCGCAATGTCAGATAATTCCATCGCGCCGGTGCGACGCTGGACCGGCTTCGGCCTGCTTGGCAAGGGGCTGTTCATCGCCTATCTGGCGCTGATGCTCGCCTGGCTTCTGTTCCCGATCATTCTGGTGCTGCTGGCGTCTTTCCAGGGCAAGCTCGAAGTCACCCTGTCCGCTTCCGACTTCGGGTTCGAAGCCTACAAATCGATTCCGCCGGCCTATTGGGAAGCATTCTGGTTTACGATCCGCACAGCGCTTTCCGCGACGCTTCTCGCCTTGCTGGTGGCGGTGCCGGCGGCTTGGGGCATGGTACGCGGCAAGCTGAAGGGGCACCGCCTCCTCAGCAATCTGGTGCTGATCCCCGATGTCGTGCCGCAGCTGATCCTCGGTATCGCGCTGCTGACGGTGTTCATTCCGCTGCATCTTGCAAACAGCTTTGCCGGCGTGCTCTTGGCCTTGACGGCGCTCAGCTTGTCCACTGGATTGCGATTCACGGAAGCGCTGCTGACAGGTCTTCCCGATGAATACGAGCAGGCTGCCAATACGCTCGGCGCGAACCGGCTCACGACATTCCGCCTCATCACGCTGCCGCTGATCGCGCCGGGGCTCGCCATCGCCGCATTGTTCATCTTCATGCAGAATCTCGTGACGTTCGAGCTTCTCTATTTCATTGCCGGGCCCAATGCCTCGCCGGTTTCGGTGAGATTGTTCAGCGACATCGTCGACCGCGGCGTCCTGCCGTATGCCGTCGCGATGGCCGGTATCCTCATCTACGTCGCCATTGCCTTCTACACCATCGTCGCGATCGTGCTGGGGCCGAAATATATGGCGGGCTCCGTCATGAGCCGAAAGGGTTAGCTATGCTGCATCGGAAAGAAAGCCATTCCCAGGCTGTCCATATCAATCGTATCCGCAAAACCTTCGGCGCGTTCCAGGCGGTACAGAATTTCACGCTCGATATCGAAGCCGGCGAGTTCGTCACCTTCCTCGGGCCGAGCGGCTGCGGGAAATCGACCACACTGAAGATCCTGGCCGGCCTCCTGCCGCAGGATTCCGGCGAGATCCGCTTCGGCGACCGCCGGATCGACATGCTGCCTCCCAACAAGCGCAATATCGGCCTCGTCTTCCAGAACTATGCGCTGTTTCCCCACATGACCGTTGCCGAAAACGTGGCCTTCGGCCTCAGGATGCGCGGCTGGGCGTCGAAGGACAAGAAGGCGCGGGTCGACCAACTCCTTGCGCTGGTGCGCCTCGAAGGGCTTGCCAACCGGCGTCCGGAACAACTGAGCGGCGGCCAGCAGCAGCGCGTCGCGGTGGCGCGTGCGCTCGCGTTCGAGCCGGACCTCGTCCTGCTCGATGAGCCGCTTTCCAACCTCGACGCCAAACTGCGCGAGCAGGTACGCCTCGACCTGCGCGACATCCAGCGCAGCGCGCGGCAGACGACCGTCTTCGTCACGCATGACCAAGTGGAGGCGCTTGTCATGAGCGACAGGATCGTGCTGATGAATGCCGGCAAGGTCGAACAGGTCGGTACGCCGGTCGAACTCTACGCGACACCGGCAACCGAATTCGGAGCACGTTTCGTCGGTGCCAACAATCTTTTGAAAGCGAAGCTTGCCGCAGGCGGCGCCGCGGTCTCTGCAACCGTCGACGGCCTGGCGCAGCCGATCCCGCTGACCACGGTATCGCGCCAGATCGGCGGCACCGATATCTGGTGTTGCATCCGCCCTGAACATATCCGCATCGGCCATGTGGATAGCTCGAGCAGCAAGTTCGAGGCCCGAGTTGTCGACAAGGTCTATCAAGGAACGACGGTGCTCATCGATTTCGAAATTCCCGGCATCGAGAGATTGCGGGCCGAACGGCCGGCGTCCGAAGCGGAGAGGATAAGCACCGGAGATACGGTCCAGATCGGATTCGAGCGTACCCATGCCGTGGCACGGCAGCCGGCAGATTGAGACGCGGCAGATCCCGATGGTTGTCGATAAAGACCAGGACCGGCGGAGCAGCTGCCGGGCCGGACTGAAGGAGTGGTCGATCGATAGACCATCATCTGGACCGTAGCCGCTGGTCTCGGCCCGCCAGGCATCGAGACGAAAGCAGAAGTGTCGGGGGCTCGTCGTTGCGGCGAGCTGATTGGGTGTGCTGGCGCTCGGGCGCGCTCGGCCAGCAGCTCCACACGGTCGATACCTTCCGTACCTTCATCGATGCGGGCGCAGTGGTTCACGGGCAACCGACGCGCCTCGGCGCCATTGCCGAATATATCCAGGTGGCCGATCTTGCGCTTGCTCACCGGCTGCCGGTCGTGCCGCACGTCGGCGAGATGAGTCAGGTACATGCGCAGATGTGCTACCGGCATCCGGCTTCGACGATCCTCGAATCCATCCTTGGATCAAGGATCACTTCGAAGAACCGGCGAATGTGGTCGATACTCCATCTTTGCTCCCGCTATCCATTGCAGCCTCTGCAGTCCTGACTGCGGGAAACACGTTTTCCATGACCGTAAGGCCACGGGCACTCCCGAGTTCGGCTTCTTAGTCATCGCCGGCCGGAATCAGTCCCATCGCTGAAATGCACGGCATGGTGCCCCTGTATGTTCTCATGCATCCTTAATTCGAATCCGACCGCATCGGATTCGAAGGGGTTTCTACAATATAGAGAATCTATGGAATTTATTCCCTTGAGGCGGCTGTCCTAGGGCCTCATTAATGCGGTGCATCGAGCATCTTGCATACCGTTGAGACGACACATGGCGACCGCTAATATTCAGTCGAGAAGGCCCTTTAAACTTTTTGAAAGTCGCCCTGTCACAGCTTTTTTTAGGGCATGGTGGGAAAAAGCTCACGGACTTACCGGCTTTTTGGCGCTGGTGGCCATATGGCAGGTCGCGTCGAATTTCGGGATGAATTCCTACTACGTCAGCTCGCCAACCGAGGTGCTCCTGCTGGTCTACGACTGGGTCGCAACGGGATACATCTGGCCGCATCTGTCTTCCACGCTGCTCAACACGGCAATCGGGTTTCTCCTCGCTGCATCGATTGCGCTGGGGCTTGCGATCGTCATCACCAGCAGTCGATTTTGGGAAAGGGTCTTCAGCCCCCTCCTGTTCCTAGCTTATTCCACTCCCAAGATCGTTCTCGCTCCAGTGCTGATCCTTTGGATGGGGGTTGGCAGACCGCCAGTCCTGGCTCTGTCGTTTATTGCAGGCTTCTTCGTAATTTTCTTCAACGCCCAGAGCGGGCTGCGGAACGTGCCGCGTATCTATACCGATACCGCCGCCATCCTCGGTGCAAACAGATTTGATACGGCGTTCAAGTTCAGGTTGCCGGCGGCTGCGTCGTATATCGGCGCCGGCCTGCACCAAGGTCTTATCTACGCATTTCACGGGGTCATCCTTGGTGAGATGACAGCATCCAATACCGGCCTTGGCTACATCATTATCTATTCTGCGACCTCGATGGATTCGACGGCAGTCATTGCCGGTTTGGTTGTGCTCGCGACGGTTACGTTTGTCCTGATCCGTCTCTTGCGTCGCTTTACCCGGATTGAGATTCAGGACGATTCAGGATACGTAGGATGACGACCATCATGCCCTTTCCAATGTCGCCGGTCGTTGCCGTCGCACCTTCGGACTCTATCATTCGTGCCAACGGCGTCAGCAAGACCTTTGTCGGGCGAACGACGACGAAGGCGCTTAACGACGTCTCCATCGATATCAGATCGGGCAGCTTCGTCTCCTTGGTCGGTCCCTCCGGTTGCGGCAAGACCACGCTTCTCAACATGGTCGCAGGACTCGTCGTTCCGGATCACGGAGAGATCGTCTACGATGGCGAGCAGGTGCGCGGACCGAATTCCCGCATTGGCTACATGACGCAGCTCGATGCCCTGTTGCCTTGGCGCACGGTCCTGGCGAACGTAGCGCTGCCGCTGGAAGTCAAGCACGTCAACAAAGGCGAACGTGAGCATGCTGCGCGCGAGGTCATTCGCCGGGTGGGATTGGGCGGTTTCGAGCAACACACGCCCGGTCAACTGAGCGGCGGCATGCGCAAACGGGTGTCGCTTGCGCGGACGCTGATCTACAAGCCGAAGACATTGCTGCTCGATGAACCGTTGAGTGCGCTCGACGCCCAAACACGCGCGCTTCTTCAGATGCAGTTGCGGCAGCTCGTCGAAGAGCTCGGTCTCACCGTCGTCCTCGTGACGCACGATATCAACGAAGCGATCGCGCTGTCAGATACGATAGTCGTGTTCTCGCGAAGGCCGGCGCGCATCCTGGAAACAATCGATGTCGATGCCGCCGCTTCGCGCAATCACCACAGATCGGCCAAGGGCGGAGCCGACGCCGATCTCTACGACCGCATCTGGGCAGTCCTGGCCAACGAAATCGACATCGCGGTAGCATGATGAGCGTGTTTTCATGGATGTCCGACAACCGCACCGAGACGGCACGCGTGCTGTTCGTGCAGGCCGCACTCGTGGCCGCCGTGCTCGCGCTCTGGCAGTTCGCTCCGGACCTCGTTCATTTCGACGAACTCCTGATGAGCAAGCCGTCCTCGATCGCGGAGCGGACGATCCAGTGGATCGGAAGCGGCATTCTCCTGACGCAGGGCCTAGCCACCCTGAAGGTCGTTGCGGGTGGATTGCTGTTCGGCGGCATCGTCGGCTTTCTGGTCGGTCTTTGTGCCGGGCTCATTCCCCCCGTGGAACGCATGGTCGAACCGGTGATATCGGCTTTCTTCGCACTGCCGAAAAGTTCGCTCGTGCCACTTTTCATTCTCTGGTTCGGTATCAGCACCAAGCAGCACATCATTTTCGCTTCGCTGATCGTCTTCTTTTTCTTTTTCTTTTCGACGGTACAAGGCATCCGCTCGGTCCCGAAATCGCTGAACGACATGCTGTCGATCATCGGCGCATCGCCGTTTCAGAAATTCTACCTTCTCTATCTGCCGGCGAGCTTCAAATGGCTTCTGACAGGTGCCCGGCTGGCCCTGCCCCATGCTTTCACCGGCGCGATCAGCGCTGAGATCATCGCCTCGTTCGATGGCCTCGGATATCTCGTCAAGGCAAATGCCGGCATCATGGATGCGGCGGGCATGTTTTCGGCGATCTTCTTTCTTCTCGCGATGTCCGTCCTCATCAGCAGCACCGCACTTTTTCTCGGCCGGCGTCTGCAAACGCGTTTCAATCTTTGACAATGCGGCCGGCGCGGCCGGCACATCTCACCATTGGAGTATCAAACCTATGAAATCTGTCATTTCAATCCTCGCCGGCGCCTGCCTGACGATCGCGGCCGGGTCGGCGAGCTTTGCGGCGGATGTGCTGCAGGTCACCTCGTCCAGCATGGGGACGAGCAATGCGGCGTCGGTTGTCGCCAAGCAGCTGGGCTTTTTCGACGAAGCCGGACTGGACGTCACCTTATTGAATGCCGGAGGCGGCAACAATGCCGTCTCGACCGTCGTCGGGGGCTCCGCGCAGATCGCGATCGTCGGAATCAACAATGCCTCGAAACCCGCCGAAAAGGGTCAGCCCCTGACGCTGGTTGCCGGCGTCACGAAGGGCTTTGGCCAGGTCATCTTCGTGCGCAAGGATCTCTACGATAAAAGCGGCCTGACGGAAAATTCCAGCCTTGCGGAAAAGGGCGCCTTTTTGAAAGGCAAGACGATCGCCGTGAACGATGTTGGCGGCTCCTCCGGCAATTTTGCCCGCTATGTCCTGAAGGAGTCGGGACTTACGGACCGCGATGCCTCGATCATCAACATCAATTCGGACGCGGCACGCCTGACGGCCCTGAAAAACAAGAGCATTGACGGCATCGTTGCCTCTTCACCGGATCCCGAGATCGCCATTGCCGGCGGCTATGGAACTGTCCTCGTCAATCCCCAGCACGACATCCCGTCACTTGGCCAGTTCGTATCCACGATCAACGTCGTCCGCTCGGACTATCTTGCCGAACATCGGGACGTGATCGAGCGTTTTCTACGCGCCGAAGAGCGTGGCCGCAGATATGTTCTGGCACACCCCGACGAAGCTCGCACGGCGTTTTATGCTTTCATTCAATCGCAATCTTCCGCGCCATCGAAGGATGACGACGAAGTCACGAAACTCGCATGGTCGAATTTTCTCGGCCAGTTCGTCGACACGCCGGTCATTTCCCAGGCGCAATACGCCGGAGCGCAGAAGTTCTTCGGCATTTCCGAGAGCCTGACCTTCGACAAGTTCATCGATACGTCGCTCGCGCAGAAGATCGCGGCCGAAAAGTAACAGCTTGAACGATCGATTGAATCCATAGGCCGGCCTCCATGACGCTCATCTTGAACAATGAACAGATCAACTCGATTCTCTCCATAGACGAATGCATCTCCGCGATGGACGAGGCCTACAGGGAGTTCGCAGCCGGACGCGGCGTGACGCGCCGCAGGTCCGACACCCTGGTTCCGATCGGACGGGAGGGCGCGCTTTACGCGTTGAAATCAATGGACGGCGTGGCACCGCATCTCGGGGTCGGCGCGGTCCGCATCAACTCCGATATCGTGACGTGGCCGAAAGTGGCCGGCAAAAGCCGCCGGGTGAAGGTTCCGAGCGCACCCGGGAACCGGTATGTCGGCCTGATACTTCTCTTCAGCACGACGACAGGCGAACCGCTTGCGATCGTGCCCGACGGCATCATCCAGCGGCTGCGCGTCGCTGCCACGAACGGCTTGGGAATAAAATATCTCGCCCGGCCGGATGCGACGAATATCGGCCTGATCGGCTCCGGCTTTCAGGCGGAAACGCAGCTCGCTGCGGCAGCGGCGCTACGCAAGATCAGCCGTGTTCGGCTCTTCAGCCCGACAAAGGACAACCGCGAACGATTTGCGCGCGAGGTTGGGGAGCGGCTGAATTTGGAGATCGAGCCGGTGGCGACTGCGGCCGAAGCTGCGAATGGAGCTGACATCGTGCTCTGCGCCACCAGTAGCATCGAGGCGGTGTATCGCGCCGAATGGATCGCCCCGGGTATTCACATCAGCTCGATCAAAAGGGCTGAACTCGAAGCTGCCGCTTTGGATCGGGTCGACCGGCTTGTCTTGCATTCGCATGATCCGGGGGCCGCTGCTGACCGTCGCTTCGAACGCCGCAGACGCCGCCAAGGACGCGGAGAAGGGCTGGGATCTTTCCGGCAAGGTGAAGCTCGACACCGTACCGCTTCTGCCCGATCTCATCAGCGGTAGGGTGCCCGGCCGTCAAAATCCGGAAGAAGTGACGGCCTTCGTCAACAATATCGGTTTTGGCTACCAGTTCGCCGTCGTCGGTGCGCTTGTCCTTGCTGCCGCCAAGGCAGCAGACATCGGTCAGGAACTTCCGACGGAATGGTTTACGGAAACGGAACATCCCTGATTTGCCGATACCCAATCCATTCTCTCGAACAAGGTATCATCATGACCCTGATCATCAGCAATGAAGACGTCGCCAATGTTCTGACCATGCCGGATACGATCGCAGCGCTCGAAAAATCCTACGCGCAGATCGTCACGAAGGAAGCGGTTTGCCGCCCGCGCATCGATATCCAGATTCCGACCTCCGATCCGGAGAAAACCTACCAGTGGGGCAGTATGGAAGGCGGCTCGGTTTCGGGCTATTTCGCTATCCGCATCAAATCCGACATTGTCTACGAGACCGCATACAACGGTGCCGTGACGCAGGAAAAATACTGCAAGGAACCGGGGCTGTATTGCGGCCTCATCCTCCTGATCGATACCAGTAACGGGGTTCCCGTCGCCATTCTCAACGACGGCGTGCTGCAGCATATGCGTGTCGGCGCAGACGGCGGGATCGGCGTCAAATACATGAGCCGGCCGGACTCGCATGTGGTCGGAATTCTCGGCTCCGGCGGTATGGCCCGCACGCACGTGGATTCCTTCGTCGCCGTGCGAGACATAAAGCGCATTCAGGTCTATTCGCCCACTGCCGCGAACCGAGAGCGGTTTGCAGAAGAGATCCGTCAGAAGCATGGTCTGGAGGTCGCGGTTTGCGACAATCCCCGGGACATTTACAAGGGCGCGGATATCGTCGCCGGGCTTACGGATTCGGCGATCCCCGTTCTCAACGGCGAATGGATCGAACCTGGAACCCATGTTCTCAATGTCGGTGGCGGCGGTCTGCCAGATGCTCAGACGCAGAAGCGGATCGACGTCTTCCTTCGTTTCGGCGATGCGCCGGCACCGGTTGGGCGCCCCGAATTCGGCCTGACAGACGAAAATCTCATTTACGCGGCTCAAGCGGCCGGCCGCACAGGCGGCCCCCATAAAGGCACCAAGCCGCGTGCGCATCGGCGCCCGGAGGGGACAGTAATCAGCTTTGCAGACGTCGTTGCCAATGGAACGGGGAGAAGCTCGCGCGACCAGATCACCTATTCGGAGAGAGGAAATCTGCAGGGCGCCCAGTTCTGGGCCGTGGCGTCCCACGTTTATGAACTTGCAAAGGACAGGAGGATCGAGCGCTCCATTCCGACCGAATGGTTACTCCAGGACATCCGGGATTGACCTGAAAGGCAGGAATGCGCTTTTGATCTTCATTGGTCTGACACGCGAAAGGCTTCGAGGTTCGAACCTCATCAAGGCCTGAGCGTTATTCGCAAAGATACTTGATGATTGCGCGGCTATAAATCAAAGCCGCGTCGCGCGTTCGGTTGATGGAAGCCATGTCGAGGTCCGTATGCGCGAAGCGGAATTCGCCCGGCCCGAAATTGGCGCATTCGATGCCCACATGATTGAGGTAACCTTGATCGAAGGCATTGGTCTGGAAATAGCATTCCGGCTCCCGGCCGGTGATGTCGACCATGCTCTCTCGGATCAGGTTTGCGACCTTGCCGTCCGCATAGATGCGCGAGGGATACATGAACGGCCCAAGCGAGGCGTTGGCCTTCCAGGCGAGGCCGCTCGCCGGATCGGTCTTCTGTTCGAGCTTGCCTACGATTCCGGCGATTTCCGCAAACGCCGCCTCGGGATCATCACCCGGCAGCAGCCTGCGGTCGATGGTGATCTCGGCACGGTCCTGGATCGTGTGGGTCGACTGGGGGAAGCTCACAAGCCGCGTGACTGCCATGGTGGCACGCCCGAGATCCGGGTCCTCGCGCGAAAGATCGATCTCTTCCGTCAGCATCCGGATGAGCTCCATGGCGCCGGTCACCGCGCTGCAGCCCTCGTATGGCTGGCTGGAATGCGAGGCCTTGCCGTTGACCGTGATGTGCACGTCGATACGGCCCCGGTTGCCGAGGCTGAGCCGCAGGCTCTGCCCGCCGAGGATGGCCATGTCGGCGCGCACGCCCGCACCTTCCACCACGCTGCGGATCGCATCGTGCTTGCCCGTCTCTCCCGAAAGGCAGCATAGAAAGATCAGATGGCCGTCGATCGCGATACCGGCGGCCGTCAGGGCTTCGAGCGCGGTCAGCATCGCGGCCATCACCGCCTTCTGTTCGCTGGCGCCCTTGCCGAGCACCACCTCGCCGGGAAGGCCGTAAGGTGCGCCGTCGCGGACTTCGCCGACATAGGCGTTGGCCATCGTCGACTGCGGCTGGTTCATCGCATTGGAGATCAGCATCAGGGAACGGCCGTTCGCCTTTTTGCCGGCTTCGGCGATGAGATTGCCCATGGCGTCGTAGTGGATTGTCTCGATGCCCATGGCGCGCAGGCGCGGTTCGACAGCGGTGGCGATAAAGGCCTTGAGCTGCGGTTCCTCCTCATAAAGCGGCGTCAGCGGACTGGGCACCTGGACCAGCTCGACAAGGGTGCGCTTGCACCGTTCCTGGGTGATATAATCGGTCACCGCGTCGGGAAGGGGTCTCTGCATCTCGTCCTTCATCGTCACCGTTCCTTACGATCCGTCTTATCGGGCGGCGGGCAGGGTGATGCCCATGCCTCTGGCCTTGGCCTGCTCGAAGATGAAATTGGCGAGCGCGACATCCTGGGACACGAGGCCGGTCGTGTGGATGAGGATCCGCTCGTCGTCGTTCTCGCGGCCGGGCTTTTCGCCGGCCACCACCTTGTCGATCGTTGAATAGAGCTGCCCGCGGTTGAACACGCCGTCATCCACCATCTTACGGAAATAGGGCTGCAGGTAGTTGAGGTCCCAATCGTCGACTACGACCTTGTCCATCTTCGACCAGTCGGCCGGGTTCAGTTCGCGCCGCGCCAGAGAGATGAAGGTCGAGCCCGGTTTCAGCCATTCGGCATAGCAGTTGATTTCGGAGGACGTGGTGCCGCCGACGATGATGTCGGCGCCGCGGGCGACCTGTTCGGGGTTCTCGACGGCGATCACCGGGATGCCGAGCGTTTCGGACCACTCGCGCGCGAAAGCTTCGCGGGTTTCCCGGCGCCTGGACGTCACGCGGATCTCCTTGAACGTGTGGAGGGTGAGCAGCGAGCGCAGCGCGTTGACGCCCATTGTGCCGACGCCCACGAGGCCGAGGATTTCCGGGTTCTTCGGGCCGAGCCATTTGCAGGGAACCACGGCGGAGGCGGTGCTGCGCGCGCCATAGGACCAGTGCTCGTCGACGAAGGACAGGCCGTGGCCGGTATTCGGATCGGTCAGCAGGATATAGCGGGCGCATTCCAGATAACCGACCGTGTTGCGCTTGCCGTCGTCGAAGTAATTGTACATCCGCACGCCGGTGATCGGCACCTCCTCGAGCATGACGCTCTTGACGTGCCAGTGATTGTGGAAGGGAGCGGGCGTGTCGAGCTTGAAGCTCGGCGGCTTCGACCAGCGCACCGTTCCTCTCGCGTGCATCAGATAGACCTCCTCGCAGATACGCATGGCGTCTTCGGTGGTCAAAAGTTCGAGCGTGTCGCGATAGGGGACGAAGAGGAGGTCCGGATAGGTCATCGAATTCTTTCACTTTCTGAACGGGGAAGGATGTCGGCCGGATCGCGAGAGCCTGCGTCTGTGCCGCAGTCGGATCGACGGAGGCTACGGTTGCGGTCAGGCCCGAGGCGGGCCGGCATGGGTGGATGTGGACGCCAGGGAGGCGATGAAGCCAGGCGGCATGCTGCGTTCGCGGCGCGAAACGGAGGAGGAGAATGGATCGGCCGTGGCAACTCGAACGGATATTCCGGATGCTGGCGGAAGCGATTGAAGGATCATTTCTTAATTTCCATATAGCGGAACTATTTCCAAAATAGACAGGCCGAAAACATTGTGTCAATCTTGCGAATGCAGCACGGCGACATCATCACCGCGCCAGGCAATTCAGACACCGTGATCGCCACCGGCCGCGAAGATCGCGGGCCCGCAGGCATGGAGACAGGAATGACGACCAAGTTTTTCAGAATGACGATTTCGGATGCGCCGACCCGCGAGCTCGAGGGCCGAGGCATTTCCCGGATGCTCATCAACCTCGCCACGGGGGCTGAAAAGGTCGATGTCCACCTCAACGAACTGAAGGCCGGCACGGGACAGGGCCAGCGGCATTTCCATGCCAAGGCGGAGAACGTCTATGTCGTGCTCGAAGGCTGCCTCGAAGTGGTGATCGAAGGCGAGAGCCACCTGCTCTACAAAGATGACGTCGGCTTCATTCCGGCCGGTATCGTCCATACGGCGGGCAACGGCAGCGCCGATACGCTCTGCCGCATGCTGGAGATTTATGCGCCGGCAGGCCGCGATTTCAATGTCGTCGAAGGCTGGACGCGTTCCGACGCCTGATGGCATGCCTTGCGCTTTCCCCGGATTTTGCAAGGCGCAATCCGGGGAGGCACCGGCCTGTTGCACTACGGTCAGAGAATGTGCCCGGATTCGAGGTTCTGGGCACAGCCGTTTCACTTGGTCGCCATGCCCAGCATCTTGCGAGCCTGCGATTGGAAGCTGTCCGTCACGAAGCTGCTGCATTCAATGGATTCCGGCAGGGCGTCGAGGGAGACGAGCAGGTCGACGTTCTTCTTGCAGTCGGGCATGTCGAGCGCACCGTTGACGTCCCAGAGCCCGATTGTCTTGTAGAGGTCGTAGGTCTGTTCGGCGACGCCCGGCAGAAGATCCTTGACGAAGCTGTTGGCGACCTTCAGCCAACCGGCCTTGTCCGCATAGACCTGGCGGGCGGCGAGCATGGACGAGACGCTGACGGCCAGCGCCAGATCCGGATTGGCATCGATCCAGCTCTTGTTGGCGTACCAGACGTCGTTGGCGACGGATGTCTTTTCGTAGACGTAGCAGAGAACGTTATAGGTATTCGGGAACTTGGCCTGCAGGGTCGCCGCTGCGTCGGCATGAACCAGGCCGGCGTCGAGCTTCGGTGTCGAAAGGGCCTGGGCGGTTGCGCCCGAACTGCCGAGTTCCACGTGCTGGGCGTCGTCCACATTGATGCCCGAGCCGGAATAGCATGCGTCGCGCAGCACCTGGCTGATGCCGGCCGAACTGGAATCGCCGTAGACCTTGCCTTTGAGGTCGGCCATCGTCTTGATGGGTGCCTTGCCGAGGATGACGAAGTCGTTGACGTAGTCGTTCGAGGCGAAGATCTGGACATCGGCACCGCCCTGCTTCAGGCCGGCGATACGTCCGAGCGACACTTCGCCGATATCGGCCGAGCCGGAGACGACGGCGGCGGCCGAGACGTCGGCCGGGAGCGGCTGGTAGGTGGCGTTGACGCCGAACTTGTCCTTCAGGATCCCGGCGATCATCACGCTCTGCACTTCGAGCAGGTTCGGCGTGGAGCCGAAGGCCATCGTGATCGATTTGCCCTGAACCTTGGCCTTCAAGGCGTCGAGCGTCATATCGTCAGCCAGGACGGGGCCGCCGGCGAGCGCCGACATCACCGCCGCAGCAACGGTCGCGTGGACTATCGTCTTCAATAATTTCATGATTTTTTCTCCGTTTGTTCCCGCTTGAAAGGCTTTTGCTTGGCTTCTGACTTTGCGCATTCCCGAGACGAACGTGCAAAGCCCTCTGTTCCGAATTACGGATCTTTTTCCGTATTGTAAAAAATTCGCAATTCGACATATCCGCGCCCTGTGGAGGCGCGCTTTTACTTGGTGTAGTCGATCTGGCTGATGCCCCTGCGCAACAGGTAATCGACGAACAGGGCTGCGATGATCACGACCATGATCAGCCCGTAAAGGCGCGTGGAATTGAGGGCTTCGCCGGCCGACCGCAAGGCCGCTCCGATGCCCCGGTCGGGGATGAGGAAACCTGCGAAAATGGTGCCGCGCAGTGCGCTCGACGTCGTCAGCCGCAGACCGACGAGCAGATAGGGAAAGGCGCCCGGCATCACCACCTTGAGGATCGTCGCCAGCCGGCCGAGCCTGAAGGAACGCGCCACTTCGAGATAATCCCGACCGGCATTGCGGGTGCCGGTGATGGTCATGATGATCATCGGGAAGATCGCGTTGATCGTCACCGAGGCGATCATCGCCGAGATGCCGAGGCCGAACCACAGGACCATCAGGGGAATGAGCGCGACCAGCGGCGTAGAGTAGAGCGCGTTGAGGAACGGCTCGAACATCAGCCGAGCCGGCCGGAACCAGCCGACGATGCCGCCGACGAGGATGCCGACGCCGACCGCCAGCGCCCAGCCGCAGATGAAGATCGTGCCGCTGGCGCGCAGCAGCCCGAACAGTTCGCTGCTGGCGACCATCGACCATAACGAGCCGGCCACCGCGGTCGGATAGCTGAGAAGCATGGGATCGGTGCGGCCGACGACTTCCCAGACCGCCAGCCAGAGGATGATGATGCCGGCCCGCGCGATCGCGACGTTGTATGCGGAGAGTTCTCTTTCCATCGTCACGCCTCCATCAGTCTTCGAAAGCTTCGACGCGCCAGGGGGCGATGCGCCGTTCGGTCCGCCGCATCACGGACATCAGGATCGCGGCCGCGACTGCAAGCGTGATGATGCAGGCCATCACCTGGTCGGTACGGAAGGATTGCATGGCCTGTTTCACCACACTGCCGAGACCGCTCGCCTGCATGAACATTTGTGCGCCGAGCGCGCCGACGAACGCCGATCCCATTCCCAGCCGGATGCCGGAAAAGATGTAGGAGACCGAGCCGGGCAAGATGACCTTGACGAAGGTCTGGAAGCGCGACAGGCGGAAGCTGCGGGCGACCTCGCGATACTGCTTGCCGATCTGCTGCACGCCGGCATCGGTCGCGGTGATCACCTCGAACACGCAGGACAGGAAGACCAGGACGATCTGGGCGTTGAAGCCCACGCCGAACCACAGCATGACGAGAGGTATCAGCGCGATGCGCGGCGTCGAATAGGCCACCTGGACGAATGGCATGAAGACCGTCGAGAGGTTCCTGTTCGAGCCGATCACCAACCCGACGGCGATGCCGATCACGGAGCCGAGCGCGAGACCGACGAAGAGAAGCTGAAGCGTGCTGAGGAAGGCCTTGAAAAGAATGCCGTTCGAGGCATAGACCCAGAGCTGGTAGAAGACCCGCGACAGCGACGGAAAGAGGAAGGGGTTAGTGAACTGGGCATAGAGCTGCCAGCCTCCCAGCACCACGACCATTCCGATCAGCGTCCAGGCCGGATTCGGCAAGCGTCGGCTCACGGCGCGATCTCCTTTTTCGGCCGCAGCGCGTCCCAGATATGCTGGCGCATGGCGGTGTAGCGGGGCAGCGCCTTGACCGCCTGATCGCGCGGATGCGGCAGGTCGACGTCGAGCACTTCGGTAATGTGTCCGGGGCTCGGGCTGAAGACCGCGATCCGGTCGGAAAGCACCAGCGCCTCGTCGACGCTGTGGGTGACCAGGATGATGGTCGCCTGGGTCCGTTCGAGGATGCTCAGCATTTCGAACTGCAGAAGCTCGCGGGTATGGGCGTCGAGCGCGCCAAAAGGCTCGTCCATCAGCAGAATCTCAGGCCGCACGGCAAGCGCGCGCGCCAATCCGACGCGCTGCTGCATGCCGCCGGAGAGCTGTGTCGGGTTGCTCTGCGCAAACCGGCTGAGGCCGACGAGCTCGAGATATTCCTCGGCTATCTGGCGGCGTTCGCGGGCCGGCACGCCGTTGGCCTCGAGGCCGAATTCGACATTGCCGCGCACTGTGCGCCACGGGAACAGGCCGAAATTCTGAAACACCATCGCCACCTTCGGCGAGGGCTCGGTCACCGGGTCCTGGTCGATGTCGACGCGGCCTTCGTTGAACGACACCAAGCCCGCGATGATTTTCAGCAGGGTGGTTTTACCGCAGCCGCTCGGCCCCAGCAGCGAGATGAATTCGCCCGCGCGGATATCGAGGTTCACGTCGCGCAGCGCCAGGAGGTTTTCCACCGCCTTGGAGCGGTAGGACTTCATGACGTTTTTCAGCGTCACCTTCGGCCGGCCCTTGTGAGGCGCCGGCTCCCCCATTTCATGCGACGAATAATTTACGTTTGGCTGCATGCCTCTGATCCTGAAACAAAACGTTGCTCATGCGACCCGGGAAGCCCGCGCCGCAAGGGGTGAATTCTCGACGCGCCGCCGCGCGGTTGATTTGACATCCATCAGACGTTGCCTGATTGTTGTGCATCGCTTGGCTTTGACAAAAAGATAGACACATTATTCCATAATGCGCAACAATTATCGGATTGCGAAAAATAGCTTTTTTGTTGGCATCCGTAGTTTTCGCACTATAAGCGGTAGGTTTGACTGCAACGGGAGTATGCAAATGTCGACAGACGCTGAGGCGCGGCGCCGAGGCAGGCCGGGACGTGGCCAATCCGAGTCCATTCAATCTTTGGTCAAGGCGTTGGCGATCCTGGATTGCCTCGCGTATTCGGAGGCTCCGATCGGCGTTACCGAGGTGGCGAGCCAGGTCGGTGTTCCCAAGGCGACGGCGCATCGCCTGCTTGCCACGCTGCTTGCCAATGATGCCGTTGCCTACAATGCCGATTCCCAGCGCTATAGCCTGGGGTCGAGCATCATGCGCTACGGGTTGATGGGTGTGCAGCGCCTGTCGCTCCACCGGGCCGGCCATCCCTATCTGGAAAGTCTGCACCAAGTGACCGGCGAGACTGCCGTCCTGGCGATCCGCCAGGAGGATGCAAAGATATTCATCGATCAGATCGAGAGCCAGGAGGAGATCCGCCACAAGGCGACGCTCGGCCGCCGGCTCCCGCTCTATCACGGCGGCGCCGGACTTGCGATCCTCGCCTACATGAAGCCGCCCGAGATCGAAGCCTATCTGAGCCAGGGCAATTTCGCCAAGATCGAATCCAACACGATCGTCGAACCGGAGCGATTGCGCAAGGAACTCGAACTGGTGCGCAAACGCGGATACGGCGTCACCCAGAGCGACAGGATCACCTCGATCGGATCGCCGGTCTTCGATCACACGCGCATCGTGGTGGGGGCGATCGCCGTGTTTGCGCCGACCTATCGTGTCCCTTACGATCACATCGCCAAATATGCCCAGTCGGTGAAATCCATGGCGGAGAAGCTCTCCGCCAACATGGGATATACTGCCCCGTTCGCGTGAGCCGACGCGGGGCGCCGGTGCCGGGGGTGCGGATATTGATACTGGGGGCCTTGGGATCGCAATGCCGGACATGGGAAAGCCTAATGTTCGAACATCGCTTCGGCATGGCGGAACGACTTGAACTCCAGCGCCCTGCCGGCCTTCGAGGCGGCAGGGGTCTTTTCCTTGTCGTCGATGGCGAAGGCCCTATGGAAGGATATCATCGGGAGGAACCTCTCTTGCGAATGCGGGTAATGCGCTCAGGCGGGCAACACCGCGCCTGGAGCAGAGCCCGTTGTGGTAGCGCCGAGCGCCGCTAGAATGTTGTCCACGGCCTGCAGGGCGGTGCGCTCCTGCGCTGCCGACGTCTGCGAGCCGATATGCGGGGTCAGAAGGATGTTCGGCGCGGTGAGCAGAGGGCTGTCCGACATGGGCGGCTCCTCGCTGAAAGTGTCGAAGCCGGCTCCGCCGAGCTGCCCGTTTTCCAGCGCGGCGGCGACCGCCGCCTCGTCGACCAGTGCGCCGCGCGCCGTGTTGACGAGGATCGCGCCGCGTTTCATCCGGGCAATCTCGGCCGCGCCGATCAGTCCGCGCGTCTGCGGAGTGAGCGGGCAGTGCAGGCTGACGACATCTGCCTGCCGCAGCAGTTCATCGAATGATACGCCAACGGCGGGCAGACCGGTGACGTTCCTCCGCCCCTCCCGTCCGGAGGCGACAACCTGCATTCCGAGGCCGCTTGCCAGCTCGGCGAGCCGCCCGCCGATCTGTCCGGGGCCGATGATGCCGAGCGTCTGCCCCGCCAGTTCCTGCCCCTGATAGCTGCCCCGGTCCCAATGGCCCTGGCGGACCCGTTCCGTGAGCGCATGCAGATTGCGCCGCAGGGAGAGGATGAGTGCAAGGGCGAATTCCGCGACCGCAGGTGCGCCGGCGTCGCCTGCGGTCGCGATCGCCACCCCGGCGGCGCGTGCGGCCTCCAGATCGACGCTGTCGATGCCCGCGCCGTGCTTGGCGATGACCCGCAGGCCGCGGGCGGCCTCGAACACCCGTTTCGTCACCGGAGGGTTGCCCCTGAGCAGAATCGCCGCGACGGGGTTATCCTCCATGGCTTGCAGCAGGGTCTCCTCGCCGATCAGGCCGGGCATGAATTCGACGTCCACTCCTGCCTGCTTCAGCTTTGCGAGCGCCGGCTCGGCCAGTGTCTTGCCCGTGACGAGCACGCGATAGGGATACACGCCATGCTCTCCTAAAGTGTCAGATGCTGAAGCATCTGGCGGCGGGAGGCCTCTTCGAAGGCCCAATGGGCAAGCGCGATGTCCTGACTTGCCAGCCCCTCGGTGCGCACCACGATCACCTCGTCCCGCGACACGCGGCCGGGCACGCTTGCGGTGACCACTTGCGCGAGCTCGGCGGTCAGCCGCTCGGCGCCGAAAAGGCCGGCTTTCAGCAGCGGCGCGATGTCGTGGGCTGCTTCCGTCTGGCTCCAGTCGTCGACGAACAGCTTGTCGGCGGTGCGGTAAATCTCCGGCTCGAGCTCGTAGCTGCCGAGCGCGCACAGCAGCATGCCGGGCCGGACCTTGTCCTTGCCGACGAGCGGCGTCTTCGTGGTCGTCGCGGTGACGATCACATTGCAGGCATCGAGGATTTCGTCGGTGCCGGCGACGGTCTCGATCGGCACCTTCAGTTCGTCGCGATAACGGGCGGCGAGGCCCTCGCGGCTTTCGGCGCGGCGCGAGGTGATCATAATGCCTTCCAGCGGAAGGACCTCAGCGAACATGCGAAGCACCGCCTGGGCGACGCCACCGGCGCCGATAATGCCAAGCCTTGGTTTTTCGGGCGCGAGATGCCGGGCCGCGACGGCGACCGAGGCGGCGGTGCGCAACGTATAGTTATAGTGCTCGTCGACGAGCGCCAGCGGTTCTCCGGACTCGAGGTCCATCAGCACGACCAGGCGGGTGGAGTTCGGCGAGTTCGGCCCCGACCCGTCCTTCTGGATCCGGTAGCCGACGACTCGCAGGCCCGCGACCGACAGCGGGGGCACGATGACCGCCTTGGAGTGACCCTTGAAGTTCGGTTCGTCGTAGTTCATGCGCATTGCCACCGGCTTGGCGGTGACGATCGCGCCCTCGGCGATCCAACGGTAGACCTGCTCGATGCGGTCGACCACCAGCGCCGGATCGACAATGGCCTCACAGACAGAGGATGAGACGAAAGGAAGGATGCCGCCGGTCATGCGACCACTGCCAATCTGTCCGCGCCGTGGCTGAGGACCTCGCAGCCGGTTTCCGTCACCACCACCATCTCCTCGATATGCATCCGTTCGCCCGTCGGAAGATCGAAGCGCGGTTCCGGCGTGAGCACCATGCCCGGCATCAGGATCGTATCGTCGGCGAGGCTGAGGGAAGGTGCTTCGGCCGCGCACAGCCCGACCCCGTGGCCGACCCGCTTCTTCGACGACAGCGGCTTGTAACCGGCTTTCACCATCGCGTTGCTGGCGACCGTCGCCACGTCGCTTGCCCGGATGCCGGGCCGGATCGCGGCGATCTCCTCGTGCAGAATCTCGCTGATCTGGCGATGGTATTCGGCCTGAATCTCGTCCGGTTCCCCGAAGATCGCCCGCCGGGCGAGATCGGCCTGGTAGCCTTTCCAGGTGCCGCCGAAGTCGCACCAGACCGTCTGGCCTTTCCGATAGGGCTCGTTGCCGTGGATGCCGTTGCCCATGGTCACGTGGCCGGCGATGTCAAAATCGCTGCCTTCCTCGATCAGCGCCGCGGCGAGCACCCGTTTCAGGTCGTTGTTGACCATGCCAAACTCGAAGCGCGGCACTGCCTTGTCCCAGGCGCGCAGGGAAAGCGCGCAGGCTTTGCGGATGAGATCCACCTCGTCGGGCATCTTGACGATACGCAATTCCTCGAAGATCGCGCTTGCATCGGAGAAGGTAACGCCGGGGAGCTGCTCCTTGGTCGTTTCGAACTGGCCGATGCTCATGCCGAAGCGCTCGTATTGGCCGAACTCCGCGCCGATCCTGGCCTTGGTCAGGCCGCGCATCGAGACCGCCTCGGCCACCAGCTCGATCGGGAACGGCACGTCCTCGTAGGTCAGGAAGTCGTTGACCGGTGCGCCCTTGCGGATGCTTTTCTCGGCCTGCCGGTAGACGATCACCACCGGATCGCCCCCGGCCGGCAGCAGCACGATCATCGGCCGCATCTTCTTTTCCAGCTCGCGCGTCAGATTGCCGGTGAAATACCAGAAATTATATTTTTCGGTGATCAGCAGGGCATCGAACCCTTGCTTCACCATGAGGCTCTGTGCCCGCGCCCAGCGCGCGGCGATCACGTCATGGGCCATGTCATTCTCCACTTTCGGTGACGGCGATGAACTGGATTTCGACGCGCTTTTCGGCGCCGCTCAGGGCCTGCACCTCTACACAGCAGCGCGTTGGCGGGGCATCGGCAAAATATTCCGCGAATATTTCATCGAGAACGTCGCGGTCGCGCTTCTGGTCGGTCAGGTAGACCGTGGCCGAAACGACGTGGCGGAGCGACGAACCGGCTTTTTCCAGATTGCTCTTGGCCCGCTCGATGATGATCCGCACCTGCTCGCCGAAATCCCCCGGCACGCTGCCATCCGGACGAAAGCCGGTATAGCCGGCGGTGAAGATCAGCGGCGCGACCTTGATTGCCGGGACATAGGGACGGCCGGGCCGACCGGCGAAGCGTTCGATTTTCATGTATTCCTTCCCTTCAAGGGCATTGGCCAAGTTTTTGTGCTGGAAAGCGGTGGGGGCACCGGAGCGGCGGTGGTCGGACGACGTGCGGTCATGACGGTGCCAAGGTTGACGAGAGCAAGCGGTGCGATCGTGCCCGGCAGAGAAAACATTTAAAATTCCGGTTTCTTACAGGCAGACGATACGCAGTCGGCGCAGGCGGTTCGACGTCAGGCAACACTAGCGGCCCATTCCCTCTTGCCACAAACGATCATTTTTGATGCAATGCATTACCCCTGCTCATTTATTAGGACAATCAGCCCAAATGGCGTTCCGCTCTCTTCCTCCCCTCCACGCTCTGCGCGGTTTCGAGGCATCCGCGCGTCTCCTGTCCTTCACGCGGGCGGCCGAAGAGCTCCACGTGACCCAAGGCGCGGTGAGCCGGCAGATAAGCGATCTCGAAGCCTTTCTGAGAGTGCGCCTTTTCGACCGTTTCGTTCGGCGGATCGAGCTGACCGCGGAGGGGGCCTCTTATTTCCGGACGGTGGGATCGATTCTTGCCGAGCTCGATGAGGCGACGGTGATGCTCGCCAAGGCAGAACAGGCTGAGCATCACCTGCATGTATCCATGCTGCCGACGATCGCTTCATTCTGGCTGATGCCGCGGCTGCACCTGTTCACCGAGGCGAACCCGGGGGTGCAAGTGCATTTTTCGTCTCTGATCGAGCCCGTGAATCTGCAGAAGCAGGATATCGACGTGGCGATCCGCGTGGGACGGCTGCCCGGCCGTCATTACGATCCGCTGCAGCCACGCATCTCTCTGATGATGGCAGAGGAATGGGACGGAATACACGCGGATGAACTTTTCGAGGATGTTCTCATACCGGTGTGCTCGCAGGAGCTGCTCGACCGCCACGGCGGCATTTCGGCGCCAGCCGACCTCCTGAGATACCCGCTTCTTCATGTTTCGTCGAGACGCAACGCGTGGCCGGACTGGATGCGCGCCAACGGCGTGAAATGGCGGGAGCACGTCTCGAGTTCACCCGCCTTCGGTCATTTCTTCATGTCGATCGAGGCTGCCAGAAACAGCCGTGGCGTCGCGATCGTGCCGGAAATCCTTCTCGATCATTACGAAGGTCGGGAGCAGTTAGTTCGCCCGTTGCCGCAACGCATATCGAGTGCGGGTGCCTATTATCTTTTGGTGCGCCAGGACAAACTTAAGGATCCCTTCGTCAAGCGCTTTCGCGACTGGATCGTATCTCAGGCGCGCGAATGCTACCAGTAGCGGGTCACTCTGGTCTCGTGGACATGGCTGCAAGAAACAAAGCTGCCGGCGGAGCGGCTTGAGTCATCAAAGCCCGCGCCGCGGATTGGGGATGGCCTCGAAGACGTGGCCGCGGGTCGGTCAAGCGGCGATCACGGCTGTCAACGGCATTTTGCGCCCCGCACGATCGCCATCAGGGCATTGTTGAGTTTCTGTCGTCATCCGAGCGCCTACCGCTTTCTCGCCGCGACCCATCATCCAATATGCGGCTGAAGCGTATTGGTTTGATAGTGTGACCAATTTGGGCTTTTTCTGCCTTGCAAGGTCCTGTAAAAATACATTTTCAGATCAGCGGGATAGAATTGGCTGGCAAGATCGATAATGGACAAAGAACTCCGAACGACAGGCAAAATGCGGGTGGTTGGCAAACCAAAGGGAATTGGTATTGTCGATCAAGCGCTTGAGCGCCTCCTGGCCAGTCCGGACATCGGGCCGGGTTCGCGCCTTCCGACTGAAAGGGCGTTGGCTGATCAGCTTGCCGTCCCGCGCAGCGCCATCCGTTCCGCCCTTTCCCGGCTTGAGGCCCATGGCCGCGTGACGCGAATCATCGGTAGCGGAACCTATGTTACGGGCGCTCCGCCGCAACGGTCGGAAATCAGTCCGGGGCAGGATGCGAGTCCACGCGAGATCATGGAGACTCGCATGCTCATCGAGCCGCGGTATGCGGCGCTCATCGTCGCGCACGCCAACGGTGCCGATCTCGAACGCATTCGGGAAGCCATGCGCGATGCGGAAGCCGCAGCGGATTTCGAGACTTTCGAGGTCTGCGACGGGAGATTTCACCAGGCGCTCGCCGATGCCACCCATAACCGCCTGATGATCGAGATCTACAGGACGATCACGCTTGCGCGCGAGCTTGCCGAATGGGGAGAGCTGAAACGGCGGAGCATCACGCCCGAACGCCGGGCGGCCTATGAGCGGGAGCACCGGGAAATCGTCGAGGCGCTGCAGCTGCGTGACGTATCGCGCGCCGAGGCGGCGTTGGCGGGGCACCTGGTCAATATCCGCCAGAATCTCCTCGGTTCCTAACGACCGTTCCGGTTTGCCTTCGCCGATCCCGCCGAAAAGTCTTTCTCCGAAAACCGTTCATGTCTTTCCCGCTTCTCCTGACGTTCGGCCTCCTGTCCGGCGTGACTTCCTTCCTCTCCGGTATTTTCGGCATGGCGGGCGGTCTGCTGCTGATGGGCGGACTGTTGATGATGGTCAGCGTGCCGAATGCCATGGTGCTGCACGGCATCACCCAGATGACCTCGAACGGCTGGCGGGCCGTGCTCTGGCGCAAGCGCATCGACTGGAAGATATTCTTCCGCTACTTCCTCGGTCTTGCTGTGTCCGCAGCGATGTTTTCCGGCTTCAGGTTCGTGGTCGACAGGAATATCGCGACGCTGCTGCTCGGGCTGATGCCGTTCGTGTCTTCGCTCGTGCCCCCGAGCCTGGTGCCGCAGGCAGGACGCAGAGGAGGAGCGGAGGTCTGCGGATTCGTCTCGACGACGGTTCAGTTCCTGGCCGGCGTCTCCGGCCCCACACTCGACGTCTTCTTCGTGAAGGCTGAGATGGACCGGCGCGTGGTGGTGGCGACGAAGGCTGCCTGCCAGGTGATCACCCATCTGACGAAGCTCGTCTACTTCGGTTTCATCGTCGGCGGGTCTTCGTCCGAGATCTTCCGGATCGAGGTACTGGCACTGGCGGCGATCACCGCTATCCTGGGGACATCGGCCAGCCGCTACATCCTCGAAGCGCTGACGGACCAGAATTTCCGGCGCTATACACAGTGGATCCTGTGGGTGACCGGTGCCGTCTATCTGGTCCAGGGAACAAGCGGCCTGCTGCTTGCACGGGGGTGAGTGCCGGACACATCCATGCCCAATGAAACCGCCGGTCCTAGGCCGGCGGCTTTCATGCATCGGTTTTGACGATCAGGCTTTGAAACCCACGTTCTCGTAGGTTTCCCAGTGGTTCATGCCGGATGGCAGGCCGACCACATTGGCGCCGGAGGCGCTTGGATAGGTCTTCTCCCACAGCCACAGGGCCGGCACTTCATCGACGAGGATCGCCTGAGCCTGCCGGTAGAGATCGCCGCGTTTCTCCGGGTTGATCTCCACGTCGGCGGCGTTCAGCAGCCTGTCGACCTCCGGGTTGGCATAGCCCATCAGGTTCGCGCCGTTGGCCTTGCGGATATTGGTCGAGAGGTATTTCGGCGTGACGGAAATCTTCGGGTCGGGGCCGGTGAAGAAGGAGCCCATGGCCAGGTCGAAATTCCATTGCTGATAGGCCTGATCCCAGACGGCCGCGAAGTCGCCGGGGGCAAGCACCAGATCGATGCCGACTTCCTTGAGCTGCTCGCGCATGATTTCGCCGGCCGCCTGCAGCGCACCGCCTTCGGCAGAGCCCTGGTAGGCGAGCTTGACGCTGAAGCGCGTCGCGCCGTTCTTCGCCGCGCCGGCCTTGTCGAGGAGTTCGTTCGCCTTGGCGACGTCGCGCTTATATTTCGTGACGTCCGGATTGTAGAATTCCTCGTGGTCGGAACGGATCGGCCCGGTCGCCGCCTTGCCGCGCCCGTTGAGCGCCAGCTTCACCAGAACGTCGCGGTCGATCGCATAGGAGATCGCCTGCCGGACTTCCTTCTTGCCGAGCTGGGGGTGGCGGAGGTTCATATAGGCGAGGATTTCGCCGCGGGCCGGCCGCACGGAATCGAAGACCTTGACCTTGCTGTTGCCGTCCAGCGCATCCGCGGATGCGGCGGAGAGGCAGAAATAGGGGATATAGTCGGCATCGCCGTTTTCCAGTGCGATCCGGCGGGCGCCTTCGTCGGGGATGACCTGGAAGATCAGCCGGTCCACATAGATCGCGTCCTTGTGGAAATAGGTGGGGTTCTTTTCGAGGATCAGATGGCTGCCGCGTTCGGCCTCGACAAGCTTGAAGGCGCCGGTGCCGATCGGATTCTGGTTCGCCGGGTTCATGCGAACGTCGGTGCCTTCGTAAATGTGCTTGGGATGGATGAGCGCCTGTTCCTGCTGGGAGAAGGCCCAGGGGAAGAAAGCCGGGTCCGCCTGCTTCATCTTGACGACGACGGTCAGCGGGTCCGGCGTCTCGATCGCGGCGATCTGCTTGGTGCTCGCCTGCGCCAGCGCGTTGAACTTGCCGTTGAGCTCGAGCATCGAATAGCGCACGTCTTCGGAGGTGAAGGGCGTGCCGTCGTGCCAGGTGACGTTCGGTTCGAGATTGAACGTGTAGGACATGCCGTCGTCGCTCATCTTCCACGACTTGGCGAGGTTCGGCAGGACCTTGCCGGCTGGCGAAAGCTTCAGCAGGTTGTTGAAGATCTGGCCGGAGACGCAGTTGGTGATCGTCGCGCCGGTGACGAGGATGCTGAGCGCCGGCGGATATTCGTTGATGGCGACGACGAGCGTGCCGCCCGGCTTGGTGATTTCCTGCGCCAGCGTGGTGCGCACGCCGGTGGTCAGGCCGAGGAGGCCGATGCCAAGGCCGCCCAATACGCCGCGGCGCGTCGGATGGGTGAAGGATGAAAACGAATTCCCCGTATATGGCTTGCTGATCGTCATGCTGTTCTCCCTTTTCGTCGGCTTGCTCGTTCCGGCGCCGACCGTGACTGCGTTCGCGACACCCGCTTTGGGAAGGCCCGGCAACCGCTTGTTTTCGCGATGCGGCCGGGCCTGCTGTTCTCCCTGAACATTCTTCTTATCGTGCGACCCGCCAGAAATTGCCGGGCATCTTTGTTTGGTCCTGAAGTCCGCCGCGTTCGATGACCCGATGGTACATAGTGGTCGTCTGGTCGAGCACGGCCGCTTCGTCGATCGTCTGCATGACGCGGTCGCGCATGACGATGCGGCCGTCGATGACGACGTCGGCGACGTCGTTGCCGCTGCCGTTGGTGAGAATGCGGATCGCCACCATGTCGGCCGGGTAGAGATGCGGCTTTCGCAGGCCGATGGTGATCAGGTCGGCCTTCTTGCCGATCTCGACCGAGCCGATCTCCTTGTCGAGGCCGAGCGCACGGGCGCCGTCGATGGTCGCCATTTCAAGCGCCTTGCCGGGCGGCAGGACCTTCGGGTCGCGGAAGCGGACCTCCTGCAGCAGGCGGGCGGCGCGCATGTCGAGGAAGAGGTCGGCGGCATTGCCGGACGGCGAATCCGTGCCGAGGCCGACCGCGACGCCCGCCTCGATCATCTCGACGACCGGGCAATCGTGCTGGATGACGCGGCCGATGCGCGGCTGGTGGCCGACGCTGGTGCCCGTCTCCTTGAGGATCTCGATCGCCCGCGGCGGCAGGTCGGTGCAGTGCGAGAGGATCGTGTCCGGGCCGAGCAGCCCCAGCTTTTGGTCATAGGCAAATTCGATGGCATTCCCGTAGGCATGCGTCCAGAACTTCACCTTATGCTTCTGCATCAGGTGACGCATCGCCTCCGCCTGGCGGTACACCCACTGCTCGCGATCGGGTGACCAGACCGGGTCGTGATCATTGCGGTTGCCGAAACGGGAAAGCGCTACGCCATATTCGACGACGCCGGTCGCTTCCGGCTTTTCGCCGAGAAGCATGTCGCAGTTGTCGATGATCTCCTCGAAGGAGACCTCGCGGTCGATCTTCCTGCCGCCCTCCCAGGTGGAGAAGACGCGCGGCCACGGCGGACGGGCCGGACCGATGCCGATGCGAGAGCGAAGCCCGATCTTGCCGAGCTCGCGCGCCGAGATGCGGGTATATTCCGGAGCGTCGGTGCGGGTGCCGTTGCCGGCCATCATCGAGAACATGAAGGTCGTGCCGAACTTGACGCGGTCGAGCGCGCAAAGCTGCGTCTCGACGGCCCACCATTCGGGATCGACGAGCTGGCTGATGATCGTCTCGTAGAGATCGCGCTTCTCCACCGCGTTGAGCGCGTGGCCGAGCGATTTCATGACGCTCCAGCCGATATAGCCGTGCAGGTCGATCAGGCCGGGCATGATCGCCTTGTTGGAACAGTCGATGACCTCCGCTGAGGAGTACTTCGTTTTCAGCTCGCTGCTGGGACCGATATCGAGGATGCGGTCGCCTGCGATTGCGACGGAAGACTTCTCCAGTATCCGGCGATCCGGATCGACCGTGATGACGGTCGCATTGTCCATCAGTAGGATCTCATTGCCAGCAGAAACCATTTGCATCCTCATTGGTTCACCAATGCCTGCATTGTTTGAAACTTTTGCGATGACTGTCAACCAATTTTTTGGTGAAAAATGGCTTTGCTGCGCGTGCTTGGAATGGAGGAAAGGCGGCCGGAGATGCCGCCAATCGAGGTTTGATCAAAACGACGGCATGTGCCTCAGAAACGGCCACCACATCGGCAAAAAATAAGCATGCTAAGTTCAAGAACGGTACGTTTTGAATATCAAACACTTGATTTTTATGATAATTGTTGAAAACAAATAACGCGCCTTATCTCTATCTGCCGGTATCTCTTTAGCGAGGGGCCTCCCCCTTTCTCCCCGCTAAGAGATGCGGTGGTGAGTCCGCCTGCGATCCAACAAAGTTGACGGGGAGCGAAATTCCGGGTTGACAATGCTTTGGTTCTCCATTTTCCTCCGCTCAGGAAATTGGTTCGCCATTTTGAACCGATCAATGTCCAGGAATGATCTCGAATGAAGATTGCCCGTTTTGAACGAGACGGCCAGGTCCGCCTCGGCGTTCTCGATGCAAGCGAAACCCGCGTCCAGGCTCTTCCGGCCTCCATTACGGATGTCCGGATGTTGATCATCGATGGCGTCCCTGCGTCGGATGGTGAATGGATCGACCTCTCTGGCGTCCGTCTGCTGGCGCCGGTGCCACAGACACCCCGCAATATCATCTGTGTGGGCAAGAATTATCGCGAGCACGCCCGTGAATTCGCCCGGAGCGGCTTCGAGGCGGGGGCGACGACGGATGTCGACCCGTTCCCGGCCGTATTCACCAAGCCGGCCAGCGCGATCGTCGGACCGGGCGACAAGGTAGAGCTTCATTCCGCCGTCACCCAGGCCGTCGATTACGAAGGCGAGCTTGCGGTGATTATCGGCAAGCCGGGCAGAGGCATCCGCAAGCAGGACGCCTACAGCCATGTCTGGGGCTATATGATCGTCAACGACGTGACGGCGCGTGACCGCCAGAAGAACCACAAGCAATGGTTCCTCGGAAAGTCGCTCGATACCTTTTGTCCGATGGGGCCGCTGATCGCCACCGCCGACGAGGTCGATCCGGAAAATCTCGAGGTTCGCACCTGGGTGAACGGCGAACTGCGCCAGTCCGCCAATACTCGTGACCTTATCTTCGATATCCCGACGCTGATCGAGACCATTTCCGCCGCCATGACCCTGATGCCCGGCGACGTGATCGCCACCGGCACGCCGGCCGGCGTCGGCATCGGTTTCAATCCGCCGAAATTCCTGAAACCGGGCGACGAGGTCCGGATTTCGATTGACGGCCTCGGCACCCTGACCAACACTTTCGCCTGAAGCCAAGCTTCCCTACCGCGTTGATATCGATGAGGACTGTCTGATGACCACCGATGCCAAGATCCCTGGAACCGACCACTGGATAAACAAGGGCGACGTCAGGCTCTTCCTCTTCGAAAAGCCTTCCACGTCGGCGGGGCCGAAACGCGGCACGATCCTTTTCGTGCACGGCTCCTCAATGGCCTCGCAGCCGACTTTCGACCTGCATGTGCCCGGCCGGCCTTACTCCTCCGCCATGGATTATTTCGCCGCCCAGGGTTTCGACACCTGGTGCGTCGACATGGAAGGTTATGGCCGCTCGGACAAGAAGCGCGAGATCAATTTCGACATCAGCAACGGCGCCGACGACCTCTCCGCCACCTCCGACTATATCATGAAGCTGCGTGATATCGGGCCGCTGATGGTCTACGGCATCTCGTCCGGGGCGCTGCGTGCGGCGCTCTTCGCCCAGCGTCATCCGGAGCGGGTGTCGCGTCTGGCGCTCGATGCCTTCGTCTGGACCGGGAAGGGCAGCCCGACGCTCGCCCAGCGCAAGCTCAAGCTGCCGGAATACCTCGCCAAGAACACGCGCCCCATCGACCGCGCCTTCGTGCACAGCATCTTCAACCGCGACCATCCGGGCACGGCCGAGGACAAGGTCGTCGAAGCCTTCGCCGATGCGATCCTGTCGCTCGACTCCGTCATGCCGACCGGCACCTATGTGGACATGTGCTCCAAGCTTCCGGTCGTCGATCCCGACAGGATCGGGGCGGCGACGATCATCATGCGCGGCGAATATGACGGCATCGCCTCGCTGGAAGACTTGATGGCCTTCTTCGCCAGGTTGCCCAACACGGACAAGCAGTTCGCCATGATGCCGGGGATCGCGCATGCCTCCTTCCAGCAGAAGAACTATATGATGGTCTACCACATCCTCTTGAGTTTCTTCTCCCAGCCGGCGCCGATCTATCGCGGCGAAGCGCACTGAATCCGTTTGGCGAGGATGAGGAAAAGGATGTTAGGTTCAGGCATCTGCAGTTTCAGGACAGCATTCCCGGGGACGGCTGACGGTGCTTAGATACACAATCCGCAGGACGCTCCAGGTCGTTCCGATGATCATCGTGATCGTCGTGCTGAGTTTCGTCCTCATCCATTCCGCCCCCGGCGATCCGATCACCTTCATCACGGGGGACAATGGCGCGAGCCCGGAATTCATCGCGCAGATCCGCGCCGAATACGGGCTCGACAAGCCGCTTTACATCCAGCTCCTGGTCTATCTCGGCAACGTCCTCCAGGGCAATCTCGGCTTCTCCTTCATCTCGCGCTCCAGCGTGATGGACACGATCATGTCGCGCATGCCGGCAACCTTGCTGCTGTTCGGCTCGCAATTCGTCCTGTCGATCATCTTCGGCATCCTGCTCGGCGTGCTGTCCGCCCGCAGGCCGCATGGTTTCGGGGACAAGGTGGTCACTCTCCTGTCGCTCATCGGCTTTGCCGTGCCCCCCTTCTGGCTGGCGCAGATGGCACTTCTCTTCTTCTCGTTGCAGCTTGGCTGGTTTCCGGCCCAGGGCATGCAGTCGCTCAGGGTGCCGGCGACCGGCTTCGGCATGGCCAGGGACGTCGTCGAGCATCTGGCGCTGCCGGCGCTGACGCTCACCGTCTTCAACATGGCGCTGATCTCCCGCGTGACGCGCGCCAACATGGTCTCGACGCTCAGCCTCGAATTCATCACCTATGCGCGCTCGAAGGGCGTCCGGGAGCGGACCATCATCTGGGTGCATGCGCTGAAGAATGCCGTTCTGCCGGTCATCACCGTCATCGGCCTCAATATCCGCTCGCTGATCGCCGGCGCCGTTTTGACCGAGACCGTGTTCGGCTGGCCGGGCATCGGCCGGCTGACCTACGATTCCATCCTGTCGCGCGACTATCCCGTGCTGATGGGCGTGCTCATCATGATCGGCGTGACGATCGTCGTCGGCAACCTGCTCACCGACCTTGCCTATGCGGTGATCGATCCGAGGGTGCGCTACAAATGACGACGGAACCTTCGGCAGAGATCGCTGCGGAAGCAGCCCGGCTGGCGGCGCACCGTATCCCCTGGTGGTTGGACGGCTGGAAGCGGTTCCGGCGCAATGGGCTTTCCATCGTCGGATTGGTCGTCACCCTCGTTTTCCTGATCGCCGGCGTATTCGCGCCGTGGATCGCGCCCTACCAGCCGTTCGACCTGGTGGGAACGCGCCTTGCCGGGCCATCGGCGCAATATCTGTTCGGCACAGACCAGCTCGGCCGCGACATCTTCAGCGGCGTCGTCTACGGAACGCGCACCTCGCTGCAGGTGGGCTTGATCTCGACGGTCATTTCCGTGGTGCTCGGCATTCTCGTCGGCAGTCCGGCGGGCTATTTCGGCGGTCGGGTCGATGACCTGCTGATGCGCTTTTCCGAGCTTTTCCAAGTCCTGCCGCGCTTCTTCCTGGCGCTCGTCATCGTCTCGCTGTTCGGCGCCAATATCTGGGGCACGATCCTGGTCATCAGCCTGCTCTCCTGGTCGGAGATCGCCCGCATGATCCGCGGCGAATTCCTGACCCGCCGGGAGCGGCCCTATGTCATGGCGGCGCAGGCTTATGGCGCCGGCAACATGCGGATCATGTTCAGCGAGATCCTGCCGAACGCGCTCACCGCTGTGGTCGTCACCGCCTCGCTGCAGATCCCGAGCGCCATCCTGCTCGAAGCCAGCCTCAGCTTCCTCGGCGCCGGCGATCCGACGGTGATGAGCTGGGGCCGCATGCTCAACAATGCCCAGCAATACATGCGGCAGGCCTGGTGGACGGCCGCGTTTCCGGGACTTGCGATCTCGCTGCTTGCCATGGGGCTGGCGCTGCTTGCCGACGGCATCAACGATTTCCTCAATCCCCGCCTGCGTACAAGAGATTAGTGGATGACCGCGACCGACCAGCTTCTCACCGTCGAAGAGCTCGAGATCAAGTTCGGGTCCACCTCCATCGTCGACCGGATTTCCTTTTCCGTCGGCAAGGGCGAGGCGATCGGCGTCGTCGGCGAATCCGGTTCGGGAAAGTCGATGACGGCGCTCGGACTGCTCGGCCTCGTGCCGCCGCCGGGCCGCCTCTCCGATGGCAGGATCGAGTTCCAGGGCCGCGACCTCCGCCAGCTCGGCGATGCCGGCCTGCGGGACGTCCGCCGTACCGAGATCGGCATGATCTTCCAGGATGCCAGCAGCTACCTGAATCCGATCATGACCGTCGGCGACCAGATCGCCGAGGCGATCGGCAAGCGCAAGTCGAAGGACCCGGCCGTGCGCCAGCGGGTCATCGACGTCCTGCGCGCCGTGCGCATCGCCGACCCGGAGAGGATCGCCAGAAGCTATCCCTACGAGCTCTCAGGCGGCATGCAGCAGCGCGCCATGATCGCCTCGGTGCTGATCCGCCAGCCGCGGCTGATCATCGCCGACGAACCGACGACGGCACTCGATGCCACCGTCCAGCACCAGATCCTGAAATTCCTGGCCGAGATGCGCCACGAGTTCGACGTGGCGCTAATCCTGATCTCGCATGACCTTGCCGTCATCTCGCAGGTCTGCGACCGGGTCTACATCATGTACGGCGGGCAGCTTGTGGAACAGGGCGATACCGCCTCGATTTTCGTCGATCCGAAACATCCCTATACCGTCGCGCTGATCGGCTCGATCCTCGATCCCTTCGATCCGAAGACCGAGATCGTCGCACTCGAAGGCTCGCCGCCGGACATGCGTTCGCCGCCATCCGGCTGTCGCTTCCATCCGCGCTGTCCGCACGCCTTCGATCTCTGCCGGCAGGAGGAACCGCCGGAATTCGCGTTTGCGTCGGGCCAGTCGGCCAAATGCTGGCTTCATAAGGAAGGAGCATCGGCCCGATGAGCAAGGAGACCATTTCCGTCGAAGGCGCGATGGTGAATTTCACGACGCGCAGCGGCTTCTTCCGCAAGTCGCAGCGCAGCGTGCATGCCGTTAACAACGTGTCGCTGGCGCTGCACGAGAACGAGACCGTCGCGCTGGTCGGCGAAAGCGGCAGCGGCAAGACGACGCTCGGCCTGTCGATCCTGGGTCTGCGAGACCTCACCGGCGGCACGATCCGCTGGCGGTCGCAGGAACTCGCCCGCCTGTCGGAGGAGGAACGCCGGGCATTCCGCCGCGATGTCCAGGTCGTCTTCCAGGATCCCTATGCCTCGCTCAACCCGAAGCAGACGATCAGCGAGGCGCTGCGCCGGCCGCTCCGGCTGCACAGGGTCATGCCGCCGGGCGAGATGGACGCCTATATCGCCAAACTCCTGGACAAGGTCGGGCTACGCCCCTCGCATGTCTACATGGACCGCTATCCGCACGAACTTTCCGGCGGACAGCGCCAGCGCGCGGCGATCGCCCGCGCCATCGTGCTCAAGCCGCGCATCCTCGTCGCCGACGAACCCGTCTCGGCGCTCGACGTTTCCATCCGCACGCAGATCCTCAATCTCCTGAAGGAGATGAAGGCCGAGCTCCAGCTCTCCATGCTGTTCTTGAGCCACGATCTCGGCGTCGTTCGCTTCATCGCCGACCGGGTGGCGGTCATGTATCTCGGCCGCATCGTCGAGATCGGGCCGGTAGAGGACATCTTCACCCGGCCGAGCCATCCCTATACGCGGGTGCTGCTTTCGAGCGCGCCGTCGGTGAAGCGGACCGAACAGAACAAGTTCGCCGTGGAGGTGATCGGCGAGCCGCCTAACCCGGCAAACCCGCCCTCCGGCTGCCATTTCAGAACCCGTTGTCCCTTCGCCTTCGACAAATGCACGACCGTCGAGCCGCCGCTTCTTGTGGTGCGACCGGGTCACGAGGCGGCGTGCCATCTGGCGGAGCCGGAACAGCATCCCTGATGTTTCGCCACCCGCGAAGCGTCGCGCATGAACAGCATTCGATATCGGGGCGTTCGTCAGGACGCCCATCCATTCTTTTCGCATTTTGAAAGATCGTCATGGGCAAGGAAAGCGTTCCACAGGATAGCGATATCCAGGCAGATCGGCCCGCGCTCATCCTCAAGGATGGATGGCTTGTCACCATGGACCCGGATCGCCGCGTGCTCGAAGGCATGTCGGTCCTGGTCGAGAACGGCCGCATTGAGGCGATCGCCGATTTCTCCTTGCTTTGCGAATGGAACCCCGGAGCGGAGATCATCGATTGCCGCCGCAAGGCCGTCCTGCCGGGACTGTGCGACCTGCACGGCTATCTGGGCGGCGGGATATTCCGCTCGGTCGGCGAGGACTTTTACGACGCGGTCCGTTATCGCAACGCCCAGGAATTCGCCTTCACCCGGGCGCTCGACGAGGACTGGTGGCGGGTCGAGGCGCGCATGTGTGCGGTCGAGCGGCTGAAGCTCGGCACGACCTTCATGTTCTCCATGCTCGGCACCAGTGCCGCCCGCACCGACGACCTTTCCTTCGCGCGGATCGCGTCGGAGGAGTTGAACCGCGCCGGCCTGCGCAGCCGCATCGGCATCGGTCCCGCCCGGCCGCCGTGGCCGCGGCAATTCAGCTTGTGGCGGGACGGCAGGCGCATCGATCGGGAGGTTCCCTTCGAAGACGTGATCGCCAATTGCGACACGCTTCTCTCCGACCCGGTGACCGGCATCGTCGACTATTGCCTGGCGCTGTCGCGCATCGGCAACCGCAATGCCCACGATCCGGTCTGGTCGGAGGATCAGCAGAAATGGGTCTACCGCCAGGCTGAAGCGGTTCGCGACCTGATGCAGCGTCACGATGTCGGTTTCTTCACCCACATGTACGGCAATTCGATCGAATTCACCCATGACGAAAAGCTGGGGCTGCTGGGACCGAAAACGATCCTCTCCCACTGCACCGACATTTCCGAGCGGTCGATCGGCATCATGCGCGAGACCGGGACGCACGGCGCTCATCACCCGCGCACCGGCCGCATCTATTCGCATCCGGGCCGCATCCCGTTGCCTGAGATGATCGAGGCCGGCGTCAATGTCGGGCTCGGCTGCGACAACCCCGCCAACCACGATTGCGACCTGTTTTCCGACATGCGGGAGGCCATGTACCTGCAGCGCGTGCTGCTGCGTGAGCCGGACGTCATCCCGCCCGGCAAGGCGCTCGAAATGGCGACGATCGACGGTTACCGCGCCCTCGGCCTCGATCGCGAACTCGGGTCGATCGAGCCTGGCAAGCGGGCGGACCTGATCACCGTCGATCTGCGCCAGCCGTATTTCTATCCGCTCGACATGCTGGTCCACCGGCTGGTCTACAATGCGAGCGGCCGCGATGTCGCCGACGTGCTGGTGGACGGCCGGCCGGTGATGCGGAACCGCAAGCTGCTGACGATTGACGAGGATGCGCTGCTGGACGACACGCAGGCGACCTATCGCCGTTTCCTCGACCGCACGGGTTTTGCGCCTTTCGCGGAGACGACCGCGCGTTTCTGGGGTGCCGCCCGATGACCGCTTTTCGCTGCGTGACCTGCCGCAACACCTATGAAGCCGAGGCCGACATCTTTTCGCGCCTGAAGGAATTCGACGACTACTGCATCTGCTGGAACTGCGTGCGCTTCTACCGGAAGACGCCCGGCATGCCTGCGGATGGTTCGGGAAACAGCCATGCACCAGCCGAGGAAAAAGGGCCGGGCGTGATGTGACAGAGGGCAACTGGAACGGAGGCGTTCACGATGGAAGAGTCCGGAATTCCGCAGGACAAGGTTTTTGAGATTTCTCGCCGCACCTTCATGGGCGGCATTTTCGGCGCGGGGCTGCTGGCCAGCCTGCCGGCCTCGGCGATCGCCGCGGCCATGAAGCGCGGCGGCACGCTGATCGTCGGGCTGCAGGCCGAGCCTCCCACGCTCAGCACCGCGGCCGCTTCCGATTTCGTGACGCTCTGCGTCTCCGGCCAGCTCTACAGCACGCTGGTCACCGTCGATCTCGACTTCAAGCCGCAGCCCTGCCTCGCCAAGAGCTGGACGGTCAGCGACGACGGCCTCGTCTATACGTTTAAGCTGCAGGACAAGGCGACATGGAGCGACGGCACGCCCGTTACCTCCGAGGACGTGCGTTATACGCTGCTCGACATGAAGCCCAAGGCGGACGTCATCGCCGACGCCTCGCTCTCGGTCATCAGCAAGGTCGAGTGCCCGGACGACAAGACCGTCGTCATCACGCTCAAGGGGCCGGATCCGAGCTTCTTCCCCTGGGCGATGTCGCTCACCAACGTCTCGCACATCTTCCCTAAACACGTCTTCCAGGGGACCGTGCCGCGCGAAAACCCCGCCGCCTTCCAGCCGGTGAGCTGCGGTCCGTTCAAGTTTTCCGACTGGCAGCGCGGCAGCGCGGTGACCTTCGTCAAGGATCCCGGCTATTTCTTTGCCGACGACGTCTTCATCGACCGGGTCGTCTTCCAGGTCATCCCCGATCCGGGTGCGCGGCAACTGGCGCTCGAACGCGGCGATGTCGACTACATTCCCTATTTCGCGCTCTCTCCCTCGGCCGCCGACGCGCTTTCCAGCAGTTCCGAAGCGAAGGTCATCAATGCCATCCGGCCGCAGTCGGGCATTATCATGATGCTCTTCAACCTGCGCCAGAAGACGCTCGCCAACCGCAACGTGCGGCATGCGATCGGTTATGCGGTCGACCGCAGGAAGATCGTCGACCTGGCGCTGAACGGCCGCGCCCGGCCGGGCGTCGGGCCGATCCGCGACGACAATACGTTCTATTTCAACCCAGATATCGAGCGCTACGATCCCGATGTCGCCAAGGCGAATGCGCTCCTCGATTCCGCCGGCTTCGCCAAGGGGGCGAACGGCATGCGCTTCAGCCTCAGGATCATGTACGAAGCGGCCGGGGCAGGGGGCGCCACTCAGGCGGCGGCGGAAATCATGCGCGAGCAGCTAAAGGCGATCGGCATCGACCTGCAGCTCATGCCGACCGATACGGCGACATGGGTGAGCACGGCGCTGCAGAAATGGGATTTCGACCTGACGGTCGGCTCGTTTCCGACGGGACCCGATCCGAAGATCGGCTTCTCGCCGCGTTTCCTCACCTCCAACATCAAGCCGCAGGCGGGTGCCAATTCTGGCGGCTACAGCAATCCGGAGGTCGACAGACTGCTCACCGCCGCCGACAACGAGCCCGACCTCGCCAAGCGCGCCGATCTTTACAAGCAGGCGCAGAAGATCATCGTCGACGACCTGCCGGTCCTGTGGCTCTGGGAGGTCTTCTATCCGATCGCTACCCGCAAGGATCTCGATGGCCTTCCCGCCGGCTGCATGCAGACGGAACCGTTCGTGAAGGTGGGTTGGGCGGCTTGAAGACCACCAGAAGACTTCCTCCGAGTTGAAGCAGTTCATCGATAGCGGCAAGGTAAAGGCCACCGTTCCCACCGCCATGACAGAAGAGCAGCAGCAGATGCTTGCCGAGCTGGCGAGAACGCGGACCTGAAGGTCTGGGCGGCGAAGACGGCGCCGGCGCTCGATCACCATCTGCAGATGGCCAGGAATCTGAACAAATAATCCCGGTTCATAGTCTCGTTTGAGGATTTCGACGGCCGCGCCACCCGCGCGGCCGTTCAATTATGGGCACCTCGAATGAAGTGCTGACGTGGCACGGCAAAGTCCCGTGCATACGGTGGACGTGCGTTTCCCGAAAGCGCTTGCAGGTTTCCGTGCCGGGCAACTGGAGCATGACAGCCGTCCTCGCTAACCGCGCCGGATTCTTTCGCCAAACGCCGCAGTCTTCATTCGGCATAAAATTGTTGACAATCTACATTCTGCATGAGAGAAGCGATCGAGAGAGGAGGCCATATGGTATTGGATGCCGTTGAAATTCTGCGGTCGCAGTCCCTGCCGATGCTCCTGGAGCAGGAGATCGAGCGCGTCATTCTCGGCGGCGAGTTCGCGCCGGGCGACCATCTCAACGAGAAGGAATTGTCGCTGCGCTTCGGTATCAGCCGCGGGCCTGTCCGAGAGGCTTTGCGCTCGATGGATTCATCCGGTTTGGTGGAGCAGATCCCAAACCGCGGCTTTTTCGTCCGACGGCTGAGCGCGGACCAGGCTTGCGACGTCTACGATGTCCGAGCTGCCCTGTTCGGTCTTGCCGGAAAGCTTCTCGCCGAAAGGATCACCGACAAGAACATCGAGCGTCTCAAGGGCTTCATGGCTGAGATGGACGAGGCGATCGCGGCGGAGGATTTCGAGCATTACGTCAAGGTCAATTTCGCCTTTCACGAATTCATTGTCGTAAGCGCGGGTAATGCGACGCTGGCGCATCAATATTTAAGCCTGGTCAAGCAGCTTCGCCTTTACCGCGCCCGCAACCTGATGCTCGGCGATTCCATGCATGCCTCGCATCTGGAGCACCATGCCATGGCCGATGCGCTGATCCGGCGCGATCCGGTGCAGGCGCTGGCTGCCCATACTCATCATGTGGAAGCGGCGAAGGAGCGGCTCATGGCGACCGTCGCCAGCCTCAAGTCAAAACAGGGAGATTGAACGCGTGAATACCGTATCCGACATCACGGCCCAGGCCATACGTTTTATCGAGCGCACGACCTATGCCGACCTGCCGGATGAAGCCCTGGCAATCGGCCGGCGCTGCATGGTCGATACGGTCGGCCTCTATCTCGCCGGCAGCCGGGAAGCGTCGGTTCGCATCCTCATCGAGGACGCGCTGGCGCAGGGCGGTCGTGGTGACGCACCGTTGCCGGGGGCGGGCTCCAGGAAAGTGCCGGCTCCGCTCGCCGGCCGCGTCTGGGGAATCGCCGGTCATGCGCATGACTGGGACGATACGCAGGTCTCCCACGATCCCGCCCATGTCTATGGGCTGCTGACCCATCCTTCAGTTCCGCCGCTGACGGCGGCGCTCGTCGTCGGCAGCCAGCTCGGCAATGTCGATGGCCGCGATATCATGCTCGCCTTCCAGGTGGGCTTCGAGGTCGAGTGCAAGATTTCCGAATGGATGAAGCCGCGCCATTACCGCCGTGGCCACCACAGCAGCGGCACCGTTGGTACGTTCGGCGCGGCGGCCGCTGCCGCCAAGCTGCTTGGCTTGAAGGGCGAAAAGCTTGCGCATGCGCTGGGAATCGCGGCAAGCTTCGCCGCGGGCATTCGTGTCAATTTCGGGACGATGACGAAGCCGCTGCATGTCGGCCGCGCCTGCGAAAACGGTATCACGGCAGCGCTTCTGGCGGTCCGGGGTTTCGATGCTGATCCGTCGGCGCTCGATGGCGCCTGGGGCTTCTTCTCGGTCATGGGCGAGGGCTTCGACGAGGAAAAGGCGAAGGCAGGCTTTGGTTCGCCGCTGACGATCGTCTCGCCCGGTGTCAGCGTCAAGCCCTATCCCTCGGGCATCCTCACGCACCAGTCCATGGATGCCATGCTGAAGCTGGTGCTGGATCACGATCTCAAGGCAGAGGAAGTCGAGCGTATCCGATTCTTCGCCGGCAAGAACATCATCGAGCCGATCCGTTATCCGATCGCCCGCAACCACCTGCAAGCGAAGTTCTCCATGCCGGCGCTGCTGGCGATGATCGTGCTGTGTCGCCGCGCCAGCCATCACGAGTTCGAGGATGCCTTCGTTGCTGGGTCGGCCATGCAGGATCTGCAGGCGCGCACCGAGATCATCAACGACCTGGAGATCGACGCGCAGGGTTACGACAAGATCCGCTCGCGGATCGAAGTCGTCACCAGGGATGGCCGCACTTTGGTGCAGTGGGCGGACGAGCGCTATCGCGGCGGGCCTTCCAACCCGATCAGCGATGACGGGCTCGACGCCAAATTCCGGATGTGCGCCGAGGGTGTCATCGATGACGCTCGTCAAACCGAGCTTCTGGCGCTCGTCCGCGGCATCGACAAGGGCTCCGACATCAGGCGCCTCGTGGCGCTGATCAGCGGAGAGGACGAAGTTGCGGCCGGCAAGGAGATCGCGGCCGAATAGTCGAAATGAGGGCAAAGCCGCGCCGGGAGACGTGGCAGTTAAAATGGGAGAGAGAACATGAGCATTTTGAGACTGATCGGGAAAGCAGCTTCCGGGTTCGCCGCTTTGGCGCTGCTCTCCGCAACGCCGGCTCTCGCCGATCCGGCACCCTATCCGGCCAAGGTCGTGACGCTCGTCACACATTCCAGCCCGGGCGGCGGCAGCGACGTCTTCCTGCGCGAAATGTCGAAATACTTGGGCAAGTATATCGACGCCACATTCATCGTCGAAAACGTGCAGGGCGGCAGCGGGGCGAAGGCGATGGCCCGCGTAGCCACCGCTCCGGCGGACGGCAGCGTCTTTTATGCGACGACGCCGACCTACATCTACACGTCGCTGATGAGTAAGCCGCAGAGCACCTATAAGGATCTGCAGCCGCTCGTGAACTTCTTCCTCGACAGCGAGGTGATTTACACCCGTGCCGACGGTCCCTTCAAGACGCTGCAGGATGTCGTCGATCACGCCAAGAAGGAGCGTGGCCGCTGGGGTGCAGCCAATCCCGCATCGCTGGAGCGGCAGGCGGCCGAGCAGCTGAAGCGCGCCGCCGGCGTCACGCCCGCCATCGTCACCCATGAAGGCGGCGGCGACATGATGCTGAACGTCCTCAATGGTACGCTCGACATCGGTATCGGCGAAATCCAGGAGCTGCGTTCGCAGCTCGACGCCGGCAAGATCGTCCTGCTCGCCACGTTCAATCCCGAGCGTATCGGCGACAAGCCGGACGTCCCGACGGTCAAGGAACTCGGCTTTGATGTCAGTCTGGTGAAGTTCCGTGGCCTGGCAGGACCGAAGGGCATTCCTGACGCCACCGCGGCGATCTGGGACGAGGCCGTGAAGAAGGTTCTGGACGATCCGGACTACAAGGAGGCCTACGCCGCCGAGGTTCTGGTGCCGAGGCCGATCGACCACAAGGAATATCCCGGCTTCGTGAATAATTTCGCGACCACGACGGAAGAGTTCCTGAAGTCCACGGGCGCCATCAAGTAATCAAATGACGGCAACGATCGGGACCGCGAAAGCGGCCCCGATCTTCTTTCCCTCACCGTGAGGATGTTCTCATGAACAAAGACCTTTTCAGTGGCGTGGCACTGCTTGCCATAGCTGGTACCTATTATCTTTGGTCCACCCAGATTGCCGACAGTACGCTTTCCGACGAGATCGGCGCCGGCGGATTGCCGTATGTCCTGGCGATCATCCTGGCCATTCTCGGCCTCCTCCTTATCGGACGGACGCTGCTCGCGATGCGCATGCAGACCGCGACGGCAGGTGGCGACGCGGATGACCGGGACGAGAATGCCCGGCTGCCGCGCGCGATCGGCTTCCTTCTGCTCGGCGCCGCCTATGTCGCGCTACTGCCCTTCGTCGGCTACGTCATCGCCATGGCCTTCCTGATCGGGGCGGTCGCCCTCTACGAAGGTGCGCCGCGCACCTGGGTCATTCTGGCTGCGGCTGTCGGCGGCGGCATTTTCTATTGGGCGATCTTCGTCAAGCTGCTCGGGGTCAATCAGCCCATGGGCTCTCTCTTTCAGGGGCTGTTCTGATGACGACGTTCTGGGACATCATTCATCTTCTGACGGAAACGCCGATCGTTTTCGTCGCCATCATCGGCCTCACCTGGGGCATTCTCGGCGGCGCCCTGCCGGGCATTTCCGCATCGATCACCATGGCGCTCGTCCTGCCGTTCACCTATACGATGGACCCGGCGCAGGCGATCGCGCTGCTTGCCTGCGTCTATATCGGTGCCGAATATGGCGGCTCGATCCCGGCCATCCTGATCCGCACGCCGGGCACCAACTCTTCCGCGGCCACGGTCATCGACGGGTATGAGCTCAACCGGCAGGGCCGGGCCGGCGACGCGCTCGGCATCTCGCTGATGTCCGGCGTGGTCGGCAGCCTTTTCGGGCTTGCCATGCTGGCCCTGCTCACCGAGCCGCTGTCCTGGCTGGCGCTTGCCTTCACGCCCGCTTCCTATTTCGGGCTCGGCATCCTCGGTCTCAGCGTCATCGCCTCGATGAGCGGCGGCTCGCTGATCAAGGGGCTTGCGGCCGCGACCGTCGGCCTGATGATCTCGACGGTCGGCACCGATCCGATCTCCGGCGTCACCCGCTTCACCTTCGACATCCCGGACCTGCTCGGCGGTATCGAGCCGGTCCTCGTCATGGTCGGTCTCTTCGCGCTGACCGAGCTGATGAGCCAGTCCGGTTCGCTCAACATGACCAGGCTGAATGCCAGCATCAGGATCCGGCTGCCCAGCCTGTCGCTGATGAACAAGCTGAAACGCTCGCAGTTCATCGGCTGCCTGCTCGGTCTGTTCGAAGGCCTGACGCCGGGCGGTGGTGGTTCGATCGCCGCTTTCATGTCCTACAACGAGGCAAGGCGCTGGTCGAAAACGCCGCATCTGTTCGGCAAGGGATCGGAAGAGGGGATAGCGGCACCGGAAACGGCCAACAACACGGTTGCCAGTACCGCACTCATTCCGCTGCTCAGCTTCGGCATTCCGAGTTCCAACTCCACCGCCGTCCTGCTCGGCGGCCTGCTGATGCACGGCCTCATCCCCGGACCCCGCCTGTTCGAGCAGAGCGCGCAGGTGATCGACAGCATCTACGTCGGCTCCTTCATCGCCATCATCGCCCAGATCGGCATCGGCATCATCATCCTCCCCGCCTGTATCTGGCTGGTGAACCGGCCGCGGCCCTATCGTGCGGGTTTCATCTTCGCGCTGATCCTGTCCGGCATCTATACACTCAACAACAGCCTGTTCGACCTCGGCATCGCCCTTGGGCTCGGCCTGGTCGGTTATCTCATGCGTCTCACCGGCTTCCCCGTCCTGCCGATGATCCTCGGCGTCGTTCTGGGGCATATGGTGGAATCGAGCTACCGGCGTTCGCTGGTTCTTTCCGGCGGCGATCACATGATTTTCCTTCAGGACCCGATCGCGCTAGGCCTGCTGTCTATCGCCCTCATCTTCATCGTCTTCTCGCTGAGCCGGGAAATCCGCGATGCCCGTAAAGCCAAGTTGGAGGAAGTTCATTCATGAATGTTGCCGTTTCCACATCGGTGCCGGTTGCGGCCAGACTGGCAACCTTCGCAGCCGAAGCCTCTCCTTCGGCTGCGGCGACCGCCGTTTGCCGCCGGCTGCTCTTCGATATCGTCGCGCTGGCGATCGCGGCGCGCGATACCGACTATGTTCAGGCTGCCCTTGGCAGCGCGGTCGACGACGGTTCATGCACCGCCTTGGGGCACGTCAGGAAACTCGGCCTCTATGACGCGGCCCTCGTCAACGGAACTGCGGCCCATGGCGAGGACTATGACGACACGTTCGAAGGCGGCCCGATCCATGCCGGCGCGGCCATCGTCTCGGCCGTGCTTGCGATCGCCGAAAAGCGAGGTCTCGACGGCCGCGCCGTGATGCGCGGGATTGCGGTCGGCACCGAACTTATGTGCCGCATGAGCCTTGTGGCGCCGCAGGCCACCCACAAGGCGGGCTTCCATCCGACCGCGATCTTCGGCGCGCCCGGGGCGGCAGCCGCGGTCGGCGCCGCACTGGGGCTCGACAACGGTGCGATCGCCCGCGCCCTCGGCATCTCCGGCAGCCTTGCGTCCGGCATCATCGAATATCTCGCCGACGGCAGCTCGACGAAACGGCTTCACGCAGGCGCGGCGGCGCAGGCCGGTATCCGGGCGGCCCTGCTGGCGGAAGGCGGTTTCACGGGACCTGTGACCGTCTTCGACGGCACGCATGGGATGTACAAGGCTTTTGCTCCCTCCAAGGCGCCGGACTTCAGTCACCTGGTCGACAGCCTTGGTAAGGAATGGATCCTCGAAACCCTCGCCTTCAAACCCTATGCCTGCGGGACGATGACGCAGCCTTTCATCGATTGCGCCTTGAAACTCGCCGCATCCGGCGTGAAGGCCGACGAGATCGTTTCCATGAGCTGTAATGTCGGAGAAGGCACCGTGCATCGCCTGTGGGAACCGCTGATGGAAAAACATCGTCCTCCGAATGGCTATGCGGGCAAGTTCTCGACGCCTTATTGCATTGCGGTCGCACTCCTCGACGGAGAAGCGGGCCTGGGGCAGTTTACCGACGAACGCGTGCTCGATCCGGCCGTCAGGGCCTTGGCGGCGAAGGTCTCCTATGAAATCGATCCGAACGATCCTTACCCGAAGAACTTCACCGGGCATATCAGAGCGGTTTTGAAGGATGGTTCGGTTCGGGAGGTCCACCAGCCCCACATGCGCGGGGGAGTCCATGCGCCATTGTCGGATGAGGAACTTCTGGCGAAATTCGAGGCGAACCTGCGTTTCAGCGGCTTGACCTCTGGTCGGATCGAGACGCTGCGGACAGCGCTAGGCGCAATTGCCGACGGAGGCCGGGTGGATCTTTCGGCGGCAAGGCCGTAAGCGAGGCTATATGAGTAAGGATATGATTACGGATCGTGTGGCGCTCGTTACCGGAGCGTCCCGCAATATCGGCCGGTCGATTGCCTTGTCGCTGGCTGAAGCGGGGGCAGCCGTCGCCATCGTCGCCCGTTCGGATCGGGAGGCTGCGGAAGCGGTCGCCCGCGAGATTGAAGCGAAGGGAAGACGAGCAATCGCTCTTCTTGGCAACGTCGTGCGGGAAGAGGATGCTGCGCGGCTGGTCGGCGCAACCGTCGAGAAGCTGGGCCGGCTCGACATTCTCGTCAACAACGCTGCCATCCGCCGCGAGGCGCCGGTCGAGGAACTGTCCTTCAGTGATTGGCGCGATGTCATGGGGGTGACGCTCGACGGCGCGTTTCTGATGAGCCGTGCCGCCATTCCCCATCTGATCGCTGGCGGTGAGGGCGCTATCGTCAATATCGGCGGCCTCACCGGTTACACGGGAGCGGTCAATCGCGTCCACGTCGTTGCCGCCAAGGCCGGGCTGGACGGCCTGACCAAGGCGCTCGCCCATGAGCTTGGGCCTCGCGGCGTCACCGTCAATCTCGTTTCCCCGGGCATGATCGATACGAACCGCCAGCATTCGGCGGCGACCAGCGACCCGGCTCACCACAAGACCACCCGGACGCTTGTCGGTCGTCGCGGAACGCCGGAAGAGGTGGCCGCCGCCGTGGTCTACCTTGCGGGGCCTCATGCCCGCTTCACGACGGGCCAGACCCTGCATGTCAACGGCGGGGCATTTCTGCCTTGACGGCGGAAGGACGAGTCACGCAAACCGATGGAGCGGCGACAGTATCGCCGCCATGAGGAGATTGGCGGTTCCGCCGAGGGTCGGCCAGGCAATTAGGTGGTGGACGCGCGCGATGTCTCAATCGGAAGCCTTTCGGCCGCTGCAGAGGCCCAGCCTCCCGACCCTTTTCATGCTCTGCTTCAAGATCGGTATCCTCAGTTTCGGCGGCGGGCTTTCGGGCTGGATCTATCAGGAATTCGTGCTGCGCAAACGGCTTCTGAATGAGGATGATTTTGCCAGCAGCATGGCGATCGCGCAGATGCTGCCCGGCGCCAATGTCGTCAACCTGGTGATCTGCATCGGCGAACAGTTGCGCGGTCCCCTGGGCTCGACCACCTGTTTCCTCGGTTTCCTGATCGGCCCCTTCTTCGCGGTCATCGCGCTCTACAACGTCTTCGATCTTCTGGCCGACGTGGAATTGTTGCCCGTCGCCTTCAACGGCATCGCTTTTGCGGCGATCGGTCTTCTTCTGCTGACATGCATCGAAGGCACCAGGCGCGCCATGCGGTTTCCTCCGAGCGTCGCAGTCATCGGCGTGACGGCCTTTCTGATCGGCGTGCTGCAATGGCCGCTCATTCCGGTGGTTCTCGCCATGGCGCCGTTCAGCATCGCGCTTGCCTGGAAGAAACGCTGACATGCGCGACAATCTGCTGATCAACCTCGCTTTGGTCTTCATTCCCTTTTCGCTGACCTCGATCGGCGGCGGCGCTGCGATCATCGCCGGACTCCAGAACGAGACTGTCAACGTCCATGGATGGCTCACAGAAGCGGAATTCATCCATTTGTTCGCCGTATCTCGGTCCGCACCCGGTCCCGGCACGATGCTCGCGACCGCGATCGGCTGGAAAGTCGCGGGCTGGGCGGGCGCTCTCGCCGCGTCGCTCGCGTTTTTCCTGCCCTCGTCGTTGTTGTGTTATGCCGTCTTCCGGATGACCAATACGCATCGGGAAAAGGAATGGCACCTTATCATGCGGGAGGGGCTGGCACCGATCGGAACCGGCCTGATCATTGCCGGTGTCGTCTCTCTCTTCCGTGTTGCCGAAGGCGGTATCCTGGCCCTAGCCATCGCGAGCCTGTCCTGCGCACTCTTCTATTGGAAGCCGAGATTTCCGGTCCTGATCGTGCTGGCGCTTGGTGGCATTGCCGCTGTCATCGTTTCAAGTTGGCCGAAATTCCTGCCCGCATTCGATATCGGATGACGGCGCGCAGAGCAGGCCACCGCGCGCTTTTTCCGGATCAGTGAAGTGCGGCGATGATGCCGCGTGTCATTTCCTGCGTGTTCGCGGTTCCACGGATGTCACGCGTGCGCGTCGCAGGATTGGACAGGGCGACGGCGATCGCATCCCGCATGATGGAGGCGGCTTTCACAGCCTCGGGAATCTTGCGGTTATGCCCCAGCCACTCGATCATCATCCGCGTCGATTCGATCATCGCGAAGGGATTGGCGATGCCTTTGCCGGCGATGTCGGGTGCCGATCCATGAGTCGCCTGAGCCATCGCCAGATTGCCTTCGCCGATGCAAAGGCCCGGCGCCATGCCGAGACCGCCGACCAGACCGGCCGCTTCGTCGGTGAGAATGTCGCCGAACATGTTCGTCGTGACGATGACGTCGAAGCTCTGCGGATCGCGGATGAGGCGCATCGCCATGGTATCGACGATGACCTCGTCGACGATAACATCCGGAAATTCCTGGGCGACGCGGTGGCATTCCTCGACGAACATGCCGCAGCCGAGCTTGAACACCGTGTTCTTGTGCACCAGCGTCAGGCGTTTCTTACGCTGCTGGGCGATTTCGAAGGCCGCCCGTGCGACGCGGGACGATCCGAGCCGGGTGATGACCCGCACGGAAATGGTCATCTCCTCCGTCGGCCGGAATTCGCCGGAGCCGGCGACGACGTTGCGGTCCGGCTGGAACCCCTCGTTGTTCTCGCGAACGATGACGAGGTCGATCCCGTCATGGATCGCGCCGAGGCCTGGGAACGACTTCGTAGGACGGACATTGGCGAAGAGATTGAACCCCTTGCGCATGATCGGATGCGGGTTGATGGCTCCCGGAACCTTCGGATAGGCCTGATGACCGATCGGGCCGAGAATGAAGCCGTCCATTTTGGCGAGCGTTTCCATCGTTCCTTCCGGGAAGGTCGAGCCATGCGTGTCGAGAGCCGATCGTCCGACCGGCATCGGCCGCCAGTCGATCTTGAGGCCTGTCCTCTCCGCCGCGGCCCGGGTGACCTCGACGGCCGCCGGCACGATCTCATGGCCGATATCGTCGCCGTTCAGAATTCCGATCACCAGATGATGTGCCATGAAACGCAGTCCCTTCTTGCTATCGCCTGCCTTCCCCTGAAATCAGGCTGGGCTGACCTTGTCGCTCAGATTGTAAATTGTCAACAATTTATCACGGCATCGGTGCTGGTGATCCCGCCGAATTGCGGCGCGCAGGGGGTCAACCGATGGAGAGGCCTGGCTGCCCGGCCTGACGGGTTCGCACGATACCGTTCAGAATATGCGCCCGTGCGGTGACCAGGCTGCGGATCGGATCACGTGCTTCGAGCGCATCCACGATGGCACGATGCTCTCCGTTGGAAACATGCAGCACGTCATGACTTGAAAGCGCCCGATAGCGCTGGATATGAAGCTCACGAACGAAGCTCTGATATATCGCCTCTAGGCGGGCGTTGCCGGCCATCTGGGCGATCTGTTTGTGGAATTCGAGATTGACGGGATAGTACACGTGGACGTCGCCCAGGTCAGCGATCTCGTCCATTTTCTGCAGCAGCGCCCGAAGAACGGCAATCTGCGGGTCGGTTATCCGCTCCGCAAGCATCATGGCCATGGAGCCGAAAACGCAGGCCCGGGCTTCGGACAGGTCCTGTGCTTCGTTATTGCTCAATGCACGGATAAAGAAGCCGCGGTTGGGGATGATCTCAATGAGGCCCATGGCCGCGAGCGCGCTGCAAGCCTCGCGGATCGGTCCGCGGCTGACGCCCAACCGTTGCGACAAGCCGTTTTCGTTCACCCGTTCGTTGGGCTTCAATTCACCGTCGATGATCATCCGCTCGATTTCCGCCTGCACCACGTTCGCAAGCGAGCGGGTACGGAGGATATCGATTGCGGACAGATTATCTGATGCGTTCGTTTTGTCTGCCATCGGTCGGGTCATCCAACAATCTGCGAACTCGCGGGAAAGTGGCGTCCACGGACGTCGCTCTCTTCTCTCCGTTAGCATCATTTTATGGAATTGGCGACGCCGCCTGAACGATCTCAATAAGTTAGCCGCGAATTACGATTTTGCGCCGCCGCCAGTAAAACTTTAAGCGGAATTTAAGTAATCCGGATGATGATCCTATTCGATCCTGGCCGAACTCGCAGCCGCGGACCGTATCTTCGCGGTATGACGCCGCCACAACTTCTCAAAAATCTAATATAAGCTGTCTTCGCACGGCGCCACTTCTCATGAGGTTTTTCCATGAAGCGTCCGAATATAAAGACCGGGATGGTCGCTATCTTCGCCGTTGTTGCAATTCTTTTTGGTGCCACCGGCTACGTTGCCATCAGCGGGCTGGAGACATTCAACGAGAACACCGAGAGATTCGCGACCAGCATTCAGCCGGGCATTTCAAAGGCCAAGGATATTCAGCTTGCCCGTTATTCCCTTCGCGGTTCCTATGCCGATTACGCCATGGGAAGGACCTCCGGCGACATCAACGCGCTTGAAGCCAAGATAAAGGAGAGGGAAGGCAAGCTGAGAAAGACGGTCCTCGCTTACCAGGATCTGGTGGATTCGGATATTGAGCGCAAGGTCTTCGCCGAGATGGATGCTTCCTCCGCCAAGTATCTCGAGGAGGGCCAGAAGATGATGGCCGTCATGCGCGCAGGCAAGCGGCAGGAGGCAATCGACGCCTTTGACAACGATCTCGGTCCGGTCGCGGATGATCTTGCCGACAACGTCGATGTCCTGGTGGAATTCAACCAGGAAGCGGCCGATGCCGGTCTCGTCAGCAGCCGCAGCGAATATTCGCGCACTTTGACGCTCATTTACGTCATCCTCGGCGTCAGTGCTCTTCTGGTCTGCGGTGCGTCCTATTTTGGAATCGCCGGGATCGCCCTGCCGATCGTCCGGATCACCCGGGCAATGCGCGGCCTGGCGGATGGCGATACGGCATCGGAAATTTCCGGCAAGGACCGGAAGGATGAAATCGGCGAAATGGCGAATGCCGTGGAAGTCTTCCGGCAGGCTGCCATCCAGAACAGGCAGCTGGAAGCTGAGACCGAAGCCAATCGCGCCAGAGCGGAGGCTGAACGCGCAAAGCTGGCTTCCGAGGCCGAAGCGGCAGCCCAGGAACGCCTTCAGGAGGCGACCGCGGGCTTCGCGGCCGGTCTTCGCCGGCTTGCTGCCGGTGATTTGACCTTCCAGCTCACCGAACCGTTTGCGCCCGAATTCGAGACGTTGCGTCATGATCTCAATGCCGCGGTGGCCCAGCTTGCGGAAACGCTCGGTCAGGTCGCTCTTGCAGCCGGCACGATCGATGGCGGAACGCGCGAAATCAGCCGTGGTGCCGAGGATCTCTCCCGGCGCACGGAGCAGCAGGCGGCATCTCTTGAAGAGACCGCTGCTGCGCTCGATCAGATCACGGTTAACGTCACAAACTCGTCAAAGCGGGTGGACGAGGCCCGGCGGGTGGCAATCCAGGCCAACGAAAGCGCCTCCCAGTCGGAAAAGGTCGTCGGTAACGCCGTCGATGCCATGCAGAGGATCGAGCAGTCGTCCGATCAGATATCCAGCATCATCGGGGTCATCGACGAGATTGCCTTCCAAACCAATCTGCTCGCCTTGAATGCGGGCGTCGAGGCAGCCCGCGCTGGCGAGGCCGGCAAGGGATTTGCCGTCGTCGCGCAGGAAGTCCGCGAGCTTGCCCAGCGTTCGGCGCAGGCTGCCAAGCAGATCAAGGAACTGATCGGCAATTCCTCGGTCGAAGTGGAAAGCGGCGTCAAGCTCGTTCGCGAGACCGGCGACGCTCTGAAGACCATCGGCGGCCTGGTGGTGACCATCAATCAGCACATGGAAGCGATCGCCACATCGGCCCGGGAACAGTCGACAGGACTTGCGGAGGTAAATACGGCCGTCAATCAGATGGACCAGGTTACCCAGCAGAACGCTGCCATGGTGGAGGAGACCAACGCCGCAGGCGCCACCCTTGCCACCGAGGCAGGCCGTATGAAGGAACTGGTTGCACGATTCCAGCTGAACGGCGCAAACAGCGGAAGCACGCCATCCGGTGCATTGCGCCAAGCAGGAGCGGCAATGGCGTCTCCTTCTCCCAGAAGGGCGGCTGCCGGTCCCGGCCCCGCGACACATGGCAATGCCGCACTCAAGCAGGAATGGTCGGAATTCTGACCTCCCGAAAGGCTGCCCATACATTACGAGGCCGGAACATCATAACGATGTTTCGGCCTCGTCGGCTTTTCTCGAACGAGCTGGCTCAGCCGCGCAGCAGTGGAAGCAGCCGATCGCCCTGCCGCTTGATCTCGGAGAGGTAGGGCGTATCGGAGAGCACGAAATGCGTGATGCCGAGATCCTGGTATCTGCGGAGCGAACGGGCGACGTCTTCCGCCGAGCCGACCAGCCATGTGGTGCCTGCACCGCCGCCGCCGAACTTGCCTGGCGCGGTATAGAGGTTATCGTCGAGAACATCGCCGCGCTCGTGCAGCGCAAGCAGCCGCCGTTGACCTACAGCGACAGGCTTTCCATGATCGTTCCAGTTGCCGGCTTTGCCCTTGGCCATCTCGGCCACCCTTGCCTCGGCATCGGCCCAGGCCTGTTCGGTAGTGTCGCGGACCAGCGTGGTGATCCGCAGCCCGAATTCCAGCGGCGGTAAATCGCGGTTCAATTCCCGGCTTAGGGTACTGAGCCGTTCGATCCGCTCCCGGACGCCATCGAGCGGTTCGCCCCAGAAGAGCTGGACATCGGCTTCGGTGGCGGCCACCCGCTCAGCCGCTTCCGAGGCGCCGCCAAAATAGAGTTTCGGGTGCCGACGGTCGCCATGGAGTTCAATGCGCGGCGCAACGTTGGATTCGGCGACCTGAAAGTGTTCGCCGGCGTAAGTGACGCTCTCCTCGGTCCACAATCTACGGACCAGCCGCATGAACTCCTTCGTGCGGGCATAGCGATGCGCTTGATCGCCTTCGCTGTCGCCATAGGCCGCAAGATCGTCCTGACCCGAAACGATGTTGACCCGTACGCGGCCACCGGTCAGATGATCCAGCGTGGCCGCTGCGGAAGCGAACTGCGCCGGACGCCAATAGCCTGGGCGGACCGCGATCAGCGGCTCGAAGGTAGTGGTGCGCGCCGCGAGCGCGGCCGCGACCGTGAACGTGTCGGGCCGGCCCCAGCCGGTGCCGATCAGCGCACCCTTCCAGCCGTGTTCCTCCAGCGCTTTCGCTTGGCTGGCCAACGTCTCCAGGCTGTTGTGGTTTTCGACGGCGGCATCGCCCCGATGGCCGGCCTTGACGTCGTTCGGGATGTACCAGAGAAATTCGGAGGTGCTGCTCATACGGGTGCCTGCCATTCTAAAGAATGGTGTAGAAGCTAGGGCCCTGTCCATTTGGGAACAAGCAAAAGGCAATCGCCGATGCCGCCGATGCGGCGAAACCATTCCTTAATTGGCCTCCGCAGGGAAATAGCTCTTCTCCGCCGGCGGCGCTGAGTAGCTTTGGCCGGTTTTCCTTCGTCAACTGTGGTCTACACGGTATCGTCGGGATGCGGGCGACACCATGGCATGGAACAGGGGCGGACGCGCTCCGTATTGAAGCGCGGCCGGTATCGATCAAATCAGTGCTGCGATCGCCTTGCCCGCGTCCTGCGTGCCGAGGTTTCCGCCGACGTCTTTCGTTGCCGTGCGGGATCGCAACGCGCTTCCGACTGCGGCTTCCATGCCGGCGGCGGCATCGGTGAAGCGGCTGTCGTCGGTGCGCTGCCCGTGCCAGGCGAGCAGCTGAGCCGTCGAGAGGATCAGGGAGATCGGATTGGCGATGTCGCGGCCGGCGATATCGGGTGCCGAGCCGTGCGAGGCCTGGGCCATGGCATGGTCGGTTCCTGCATTGAGCGATCCGCCCATGCCGAGGCTGCCTGACAATTCGGCGGTGAGGTCGGAGAGGATATCGCCATACATATTGGTCGTGACGATCACGTCGAAGCGGGATGGGGCGCGAACGACATGGGCCATCATGGCATCGATCAGGACGTCATCCGTGCGGACATCGGGAAACGCCTCGCCGACTTCCCTGCAGATATCGAGAAACATGCCGTCGCTCGTCTTTAGTACATTCGCTTTATGGACGAAGGTCAGGTATCTGCCGCGCGTGCGGGCCAGTGCGAACGCTGTGCGGGCAATACGTTCGCAGCACTGTCTCGTGATACGGCGCAGGGCGATGGAGACGTCCTTTGTGACCAGGATTTCGCCGTTGCCGTTTTCCATGTTGCGGTCGGTATAGAAACCTTCGGTATTTTCGCGGACGACGACCAGGTCGAACCGGCCGACCTTGCTTGGTACGCCCTCGTAGCTTCGCGACGGGCGGATATTGGCAAAGAGGTCCAGCCGCTTGCGGAAAAACATCGACGGATTGATTTCTCCGCGCGTGGGGTCCTTGAACTCGAAGGTCGCGGCCGGACCGAGGATCAGGCCGTCCGAGTCGCGTACACGCTCGAGCAGGCTGTCGGTCACCGTGACGCCATGCTCTTTCAGGCTGGCATGCCCTACGATGTCTTCATGAAGTTCCAAAGGCAGCCCGAACCGGATGCGGGCAGCCTCCAGCACGTTCAAGGTTGCAGCCGTGATTTCAGGCCCGATGCCGTCCCCTGGCAATACGACGAGCTTCATGCGTTTCTCCAAAGCAAATGCGTACGGATGTACTCGGTTGGATGCGGTAGCTCTTGCTTATTCATTCGGTGGTTGGCAAAACACCAACAACCGCAAGAGGCGGTATCGCAACGGAAAGGTGATCGATGGCGAAAGCGAAAACCCAAAAGACGACGACCGGACGAGAGGGGCCACCGAGGGATCTCGGGTTGGAAGCCTATACGAAACTGAAGGAAGCGATCGACGACGGCGTCATCACCTCCGGCATGCGGGTCACCGAGGTCGATCTCAGCGAACGGTTCTCCATGTCGCGCACGCCCATCCGGGAAGCAATCTATCGCCTTGAATCGGAAGGCCTTCTCAGCCATGAACCACGTCGAGGCCTTGTGGTGACACGGCCCGATCATCAGATGATCGTCGAGCTCTATACGATGCGGGAGGCGCTTGAAGGTACGGCCGCGCGCCTTGCTGCCCAACATGCATCGGAAGCCGAGCTGGTGACCCTCTCGGAGATCAATGCATCCGAGCCCGCTTTCTTCGGCGAGCCCAAATCCCTGTCCCGGCTGAACCGTCGCTTTCACAGCCTGATCTACATGTCGGCACACAATCGCTATCTGCTCAGGAGCCTTGAGAACATGGCTTCGACCATTGCGCTGCTGCCGACCATGCTTGATCTCGCCGGCAGGCCGGAGGAGGCTCACCGGGAGCACAGGCGCATCCTGGAGGCCATTCTCAACCGCAATGCGGCGGACGCCGAGGAGGCGGCGCGCGCTCACATCCGCTCGGCGGGCAGGCGTCGGGTCGAACTGCTGTCGGAAACGGTTCAGTCCTGAGACCGGGAGCCAGCGGGTCATCAATGTGCCCCGCTGTCATTGGCGCTCGCCTGACGGGATCCGCGATAAAGACGGATCGACGAGCTGAGGATGATCAGGAGAGCGGCGGCGATGAACGTCGCCGAGATCGGCCGCGTCAGGAAAACCGTTGCGTCGCCCTGATAGATGTTGAGGGTCTGGCCGAGCGCGCTTTCGATCGGCTTGCCGAGGATGAAGGCAAGGATGGCCGGCGCAAGAGGATAATTCAGCCATTTCAACCCCGCGCCGACGACGGTGAAGGTCGCCAGTGCCAGAAGATCGAATGGATTGCTCTGAACCGTGTAGACGCCGATCATCGACACCACGATGATGATCGCTCCGATCAGATTGGCCGGCAGTTTCAGGATCGAAACCCAGATGCCGATCAGCGGGAAGCTGAGGGCGAGAAGCATGCCGTTTCCGACGATCATGCTGGCGATAAGGCCCCAGGCGACATCCGGATGATCGCGAAACATCAGCGGACCCGGCGTGATGCCCTGGATCATCAGGGCGCCGAACAGGATCGACAGCGCCGCGGAACCCGGAATGCCAAGCGTCATCAGCGGCAGGAAGCTTGCATTGGCGAAGGCGTTGTTTGCGGTTTCCGGACCGGCGACGCCGGGAAGGGCGCCCTTGCCGAACTTTTCGGGCGTCTTGCTGATGCGCCGTTCCAAGGCATAGGAGAAGAAGGTGCTGACGGCAGACGCCATACCGGGCAGGATTCCGAGCATCGCGCCGACAAGGGTTCCCCTGGCGATCGGGCCGGCGCTCTCGCGCAGGTCGGCGCCGGTCGGGAGCAATCGTGTGATCTTCTTGGCGCCGCCGTCCATGTCGAAGGACTTGAAGACGCTGAGCAGCACATCGGAAAGGCCGTAGAAACCCATGATGATGGCAAGCAGCGGAATGCCGTCGATCAGGCTCGGATTGCCGAAGGTCAGCCGTGGCATGCCGAGCGCAGGGTCGCTGCCGACCTGCGAGAGCAGCAGGCCGAAAACGACCATCAGCAGGCCCTTGATGACCGAGCTGCCTAACAGTCCGGCGGCAAGGCAGAGCCCCAGCATCATGAGCGTGGCATATTCCGGGGGCCCAAGTTCCAGCGCCGCACGGCTGATCGGCACGGCGACGACGGCAAGAGCGATGGTGGTCGCGGTGCCGCCTACGAACGAACCGATCGCGGATATGCTGAGGGCCGTGCCGGCGCGGCCTTGCAGCGCGAGAGGATAGCCGTCGAAAGTGGTGACGATCGATTCCGACTCGCCGGGAACGTTCATCAGAATGCTGGTGATTGTCCCGCCGTAGGCGGCGCCATAAAAGATGCTGGCGAGCATGATGATCGCGCCGGCCGGATCCAGGCGGTAGGTGATCGGGATGAGAAGCGCCATGCCGGCGCTCTGGCCGACGCCTGGCAAGACGCCGACGAGCATTCCGGTCATGCACCCGATGAGCGCGAAAAGGAGATTATGCCAGGTGAGAGCGACCTCAAATCCTTGCATCAGTCCAAGCAAACCCTCCATCGTGGTCGTCCTCAATCCGTTTACAAGTGAAGGGAAGCGAGCGGTGCCAGGCTTGCCGTCGGCAAGTTGACCCCAAGCAGGTTCGAGAAGAGCAGATGGGCGAGGAAAATGGCGACGACGGCCTCGACGAAGCTCCAAAGCGGGCGCCGTCCGAGCAGCACCATCGCACTCCAGGCAAGCGCAACCGTCGCTACCATGAAGCCCAGCGGCTCAAGCAACAGGGCATAACCGAAGAGCGAGACGGCGAGCAGAAAGAAACGAACGGTGCTTGCCTTGTCGCCCTTGAGCACTTCTTCGTTTTCATCCGTGTCGAGGATGGCCGTCAGGTTCTCCGGTGACGGACCATCATGCGATTTTGCCGCGCGGCGCTGACCAAGAAAAAGCAGAAGAGCCTGGATAAGCCCGAGCGCCAGCAGCACGATGCTCAGCACCCGCAGGAAAAAGCCCGGTCCGGGACCGAAGCGTGTCACGATCTGCAGATCGGCGCTGGCAATAAGTGTTGCCGTGGAAAAGGCGATCCAGGCGACGCATCCGAACCATTCTTTCATTGAACTGTTCTCTCGGAAATGGCTGCGGCGGGAGATTCCGCCGCAGCTTGGCACCTTGGCGGTTATTTCGACAGGGCACGGAACTTGTCGACCAGCGGCTTGAAGCTGGTGTCGAACTGCTGCCACAAGGCTTTGGTTTCCGCCGCACCGCGGTACTGGATCTGCACGGCCCGTTCCTGCGCGGTCTTCTGATAGGCAGGATCCGAGGTGATCTCGTTGATAGCCTTTTCAAGGGTTTTCACGATGTCGTCCGGCAGACCTTTGGGGCCGACGAGAACGCGGTCCGTCGCAAATACGACGTTCACGCCCTGGCTGCTGGCGCTTGGAACCCCTTCGACTGCGGTCTTGTCATCCGCGAAGGCTGCCAGAAACCGGATATCGCCGTTCTTGGCGGCCGGATAGAGCTCCGAATAGGTATCCGAGACGACCTGGATGTGACCGCCCAGAAGAGAGCTCATCAGCAGACCAGGCTCGGTGATTGCCGTCCAGTTGAGATCGATGCCGGCAGCGTCGTTCAGCAGCATCAGGCCGAGATGCCCGGCTGCGAGGGCGCCATTGCTGGCCGCCGTGATCGATTTGTCGGTCTTGGCGGCTTTGACGAGATCGTCCAGCGTCTTGTAGGGGCTATTAGCCGCGACGGCGACGGCCACCGTGCCGTAGTCGTGCATTGCGATCGGCGTCAGGTCGTCGAGGCTGAAGGTGCCACCGCGGTCCGGATCCAGATAAAGCATGTTGCTTGCCGGGATCGGGACGAAGGCGAGCGTGTAACCGTCCGGTGCGGCCGGAACGACACGCGTCAGGGCCTGAAGGCCGCCGCCGCCGGCGTAATTTTCAACGATGAAAGTACCGCCGAGCTTCGTATGAAGCGCATCTGCAAGCAGACGTCCGGCGATATCCGTACCCCCGCCTGCGCCGAAGCCGATCAGGATGTGGACCGGCTTGCTCGGATCCGGATAGGCCTGCTGCGCCTGAAGGGCACCGCTGCTGAGCGTGATGGCTGTGAATGCTGCTGCACATAAAGAGATAAGCTTGTTCATGTTTGTCCTCCTCCCAAAGAGTTGCATTTAGGCGTCAGTGGACGCCCGGAACGGTTTCTTGCTCGAGCCTGTAAAGCTCCTCCAGACCGATCGTCCTTTCGACCTGTTTGCGCACCTCGACCACGTCTCCGTGCTTGAGCCCGCTCTCGCCGGTGCGAGCCAGGGTTTCGAGGTAGCCGCGCATGGCGGCGGCCGTGACATTGATGGCGCTGATCGCGTCGAAGACGATCTTCCAGCCCCATTTCTCTAGCTGGGGCGCGGGGAAGACACCGCGTCCGAAACGGTTGCCGGTGCTGTTGACATAGACCAGCGGGACGCCTGGCAGATCCTTCGGCGCATGGATCGTTTCTTCCTCGTTGTTGGGAAACAGGAGGATCGCGTCGGCACCGGCTTCGAGATAGGCGCGGGCGCGGCGGATGCCTTCATCATAGCCATCGGTACGCATCGCGTCGGTGCGGGCGACGATCACGAAATCCGGGTCGGTGCGCGCTGCGACGCAAGCGCGGATCTTGCCTGCCATTTCTTCGAGCGAGATGACTTCCTCGACGCCGCGATGATAGCTGACGCGCTTCGGGTAATGCTGATCCTCGATGTGCAGAGAGGCTGCGCCTGCCGCCTCGAGAGTGCGCAGCGTATGCATCACATGCAGCGGTTCACCCCAGCCGGCACCGGCATCCACCATGATGGGTAGATCGGAGACGGCGCTGATCTGACGGGTGATGCGGGCAGCTTCGTCCAGCGAAACCAGCGGTTCCGTGACTGCCAGGTGCGCACCCATCACATAGCCGCCGAGGCCAATGCACTTGATGCCAGCTTCTTCCGCAATCCTGGCGCCCAGCGGATCGTAAATAGCCGGCTGCACGAGAATGCCCGGTTCGGCCAGCAGGCGGCGGAAAGTCTTGCGTGATTTCATGTTGTCTCCTCCCAGAGAGCAGCCACATCGAGCGATTACATGCGGATCGTGACCAGCCGTTCCTCGGTCATTTCGTGGATGGCAAAGGCAGGTCCTTCGCGGCCGAAGCCACTATCCTTGACGCCGCCATAGGGCATGAGGTCGATGCGGCTGGAGCTCGTTTCGTTGAAATGCAGGCCGCCGACATCGAGCCCCTCGATGGCGGCGGCAATCGTATCGAGGTTCTTCGTGAAGACGCCGGCTGCGAGGCCGAAGGGCGACGCATTAGCCCGCTCGATCACCTCGCTGAAGCGGTCGAAGGGCAGAATGCTGACGACCGGGCCGAAGATCTCGGCGCATGTTACCTGCATGTTCGGCGAAACATTGCTCAGGATAACGGGCCGGATCGTTGCACCCTTGCGCTCGAAAGGCAGATGCATTTTGGCGCCCAGCGATTCCGCTTCCCGCACCCAGGACTCGACGCGATCGGCGGCAGCCATGGAGATCAGCGGGCCGACATGGGTGGCCGCGCCCCGGGGATCGCCGATGTTCAATGCATTCGCACCTTCGATCAAGCCCGTCATGACGCGGTCGAATATGCTCCGCTCGACATGCAGCAGCTGGATGGAGCTGCAGACCTGTCCGGCCTTTCGGAAGGAAGCGGCAACGACCTTCGGGATTGCGGCATCGAGGTCGGCGTCGGCGCAGAGCACGGTCGAAGAAATCGAGCCGAGTTCCATCTGCGTGCGGCGCAGGCCGGCCTTCGCTTGGATCGAGCGGCCGACCGCGGTGCTGCCCGTAAACGTGATGTAGCGGACGCGCTGGTCGGTGATCAGAAGCTCGGCCGTCTCGGCTCCACCGTGCAGGACGGACAGAAAGCCCGCAGGCACGCCGGCTTCCACCAGCACCTCGGCGAGAAGCGCAGCCGTTGCCGGCGTGTGCAGCGAGGGTTTCAGGATAACCGGATTGCCCGCCGCAAAGGCCGGGGCGATCTTGTGGGTCACCGTGTTCAGCGGCGAATTGAACGGCGTGATCGCCAGAACCGGGCCGACTGGAACGCGGCGCGTGAAGCCGATGCGGCCTTGCCCGTGCGGCGAACCGGCCATCGGCACGACATCGCCTGCCAGTTCGCGGGCGGCGATCGCCGAAAGCCGCAAGGTCTCCATGCAGCGATCGATTTCGCCGTCCGCATCGGCTCTGGGGAAGCCAGCCTCGAGCGCCATCAGCAGCCGAAAATCATCCCGTCTTGCCGCAATCAGCGGGATCACCCTTTCGAGGATCTGCGCCCGCATGTTCTGATTAGGAGCACCCTTTCGATAAACCGCGTCGGCGACGGAAAGGGCTATGTCGATCTCGGCCTTGCCGGCGACCGAGACCGAGCCGCATGGCTTGGTGCTGAATTTATCGAGGACGTCGGCACGGCCGGCGCCTGCCTGCCATGTTCCGTTGATCAGCAGATCTGTCTGGATATGAGAGGGATACATGAAGCGACCTAGAACTGAGCCATGTATTGAGACGGATCGATATGGGCCGCGATGACCAGCGGCCTGTCCTCGGTCCACGGATTTGAAAGCACCTTTTCCAGCTGCGCTGCCGTGTCGATCCTGACGCTGTCGCAATCCATCGCCTTTGCAAGCAGCGGGATATCGGTTTCGGGAATGGTGGTGCCGAAGCTCGGGAACTGGCGGGCGGCCTGCTTCAGCTCGATGCGGTTCAGGCTGTTGTCGCAGAAAACGACGACGATGATGCCGAGCTTGAGATGTGACGCGGTCCGCAATTCTCCCTGGACCATGGCGAGCCCGCCATCACCGGTAAAGCAGACGACATGGCGCTCCGGCATCAGAAGCTTTGCGACCATCGCCGCAGGCAGGGAATAACCCATCGATGAGAGGCCGTTGCTCATCAGCATCGTCTTCGGCTGGCGGGAGACCCAGCCCTGGCCGACGAGAAGCTTATGCGAGCCGACATCCGTGGTCGCGACCGTGTCGCGCGGGCTGGCTGCGAGAACGATATCGACCACGTCCGTGGGATTGAGACGTCCGTGCACGCGGCCGGTGCTGTAAAGCTCATGCAGCTTCTTGCGGTGGGTGGCGATTTCGGTTTCGCTCCAGCGCATCCTGCCGGAGGACAGCAACCCGTCCAGTGCTTCGACCGCCTTGGCAATCGGTCCGACGATCTCGATTTCGGCCTGATAGATCTGATCGGTGTTCGGAATGCTGTCGATGTGGATGGTCGGTTTCATGACCGTCCAGGGCTTGATGAGTTCGACGGCGTCGAAGCCGATATTGATCAGGAGGTCGGCCGACTTCAGGAAATCCCAGACAAAGGCGTTGCAGGCCATGTCGAGGGTGCCGGCATAATAGGGATGTGTCTCGTCGACGATGCCCTTTGCCATCGGCGCGACGACGACCGGACAACCCAGCGTCTCGGCGAGCCGGGTGATGGCTTCGCCGGCCCGGCCGCGAACGGCCGAAACACCGGCTAAAATGATCGGGCGCCGGGCTTCTTCGATCCGCGCGGCCGGATCGGCATAGTCTCCGAAAATCTCGATCGAATGTTCGATGGCATTCATCGGCGGCAATACGATTTCCGCGTCGCTGGCCTCCGCTCCGACGACATCGCCGGGTGTGGAGATATGGACGGGGCCTGGACGGTCGGCCATCGAAACGCGCAGGGCTTTGCGCATGATGGTGGAGACCGTGGTCGGCAATATGCTCGTCGTCCATTTGGAGATCGGCGTGAAGACCTGGTTATGGTCGATCACCTGATGAGTGAAGTAAGGCTCCCGCCGGCTTTCGATCTGCCCGGAAATCGCGATCATCGGCACACGGTCGCACCAGGCATTCGCGACCGCATTGACGAGGTTGGAAGACCCCGGACCGAGCGTCGAAAGCGCGACGCCCGGCATGTCGGTGATCTGGCCATACGCCTCTGCCATCAGCCCGGACGTGCCTTCGCGCGTCCCGAGCACGAATTCCATGCCCTCGCGGCGGCAAGCTTCGAGAAAAGGCACGCTCGGATCGCCTGGATAGCCGAACACATATTTCGTGCCGGCGGCAGCCAGATACCTGACGATAACGTCCGAGCAATTCATCGATTTCCTCCCAAATCTGCAACCATACGCGCCATGCCTAGTAAAGTGGCGTCCATGTGGAGACTGTTGTACGCAGTCGTATACCATAGGTCAATCCGGAATTTTCAAGCGGACATTTTTTGCGATGCGGAGGAGCGAAAGGCATGGACGGACGCCTTCAGCGGATGGAAGTCCGCCAAGATGACGATCCGTATGCGGGAAATGGAACGGAAGTTTCTGCCGCCGGTGGTTGCGCCACCTATGGCGTGTGGAGACGCCGGTCATGCTTCGCTGTTGGCACGCACGAAAATGCGGTCTCAAGCATCGGGATCAGGCGCGGATTCAGCCCGGCAAGGCCTTCGTCAACGAACCCGCTGAACAGAACACCATTTCCAATGATTTCTCGAAGCCGAACCCGTGGACTTTCAAAGTCTCTCGGAAATCCGTTTGGCGACGAGGACGGCGTGTTCGCTCACCTGCGGCAATCCCATCAGCTCGCCGAAGTGGCCGCGCGCCAGCGGCCCGGCGATGAACAGGCTGGAATCGGGCGCGAGATCGCCGGCGAGAGCCTCGGAGCGTTCGTTGCAGGCGAGGCCGAGACCAGTCGGATCGACATGCAGATGATCCTCTTCCGCCAGTTGCCGTAGCCAGCGCTGGCTTGAAAGGACCTGCCCATGGGCCGGCCCCGTGGTCACCACCACGGCATCGAACTGACGGTTGACCGGTACGGCTGTGTGTCTCGGCCTGATGGAGATGTCGATGACCTCTCCGTCCGTCCGCACGCCGGTGATCGCGGCCGCAAGGATCTCGAGCCTGCCTTCGGCGATGGCTTGATCCAGTACGTTTTCCACCTGGGGGGCGACCCGGAACCTGTGCACGTCCCAATGGGCACGCAGATGCCGGACAATCCGCCGGCGTTCCGTGGTCGGGAGGCCCTTCCAGATCGTGCTGCCCTGGGCCCGTACCTGGTCGAGCACCGGATGCCAGGTCAGACCCTCCTTGCCGGCGGCGCGTATCGTGGCGCGGATGCAGGCAAGCAGCGCGGATGCGGTCTCAGGCGGTGTTGAGAGAAAATCGCCGAACGGCTCTTGCGGAAAGGGCGCGTGTCCTCTGGAGCGGAGCCCGCGGCGGGAGAGAGCCAGGATCGGGCCGCGATGGCTCTGATATTTGAGCGACGCGATCACATCTGCGGATGTCAGCCCGTTGCCGACGACCAGCACGCGATCATCGGCCCGGACGCCGCCGAGCGCACCGGTCTTTGTAGGATCGGCGATGAAGCGCGGATGATTGGCAAGCGCCTCGGCCAGACGGGCGGGCGGCGTGGGGGAAGGGTGGGTCGTAGCGATGACGAGAATATCGGCAATCGTCTTTCCGCCGTCACTGCCGGTGACATGCCAGCGCTCGTCTTTTTTGTGGACCTCTTGGACCGTTGAACGGACATGCCGGATGGAACTGTTTTGAAGGAACGGTTGGAGATTGGAACGGACATAGTCCCCAAAGACGCTTCGACGCGGAAAGACGCTGCCGTCCGGCCGGCGTGCCTGTTCGTCACCGGATAAGGCATCATGTGCTTCCAGCCATTGGGCGAAATGATCGGGCTCGTCGGGCAGCAGGCTCATCCGCGCGGCCGGGACGTTGATCCGATGTGCCGGATCGGCTGTGTCGTAGGCAAGCCCTTTCCCGATCGCCTCGCGCGGTTCGAAGACGAGGATGTCCGCACGATCCGCCTTCGGCCCCACCGCAAGATGATAGGCGACGGCGGCGCCCGAAAATCCGCCGCCTATGATGGCGATGGTCGTTCTGCTCTCGGTCGGTCTTTCTGGAGAAGGATGCGCGGAAGTCACGAAGGCCCGTTTGCCGACAATGAAATTTCTTTGTCGAATGCTACCACGTGCCTTGCGTTCGAAACAATCGGCATCCGCATCTGGAGGAAGCTCAGTGGAAAGGCTGAAGTCTCATGAGTGCAGGCGCGTTGGATGACGTCATCTGCCGCGTTTATATGAAGTCCGACGAGGCGATTGAAGGCGGAGGACATTCGGATCAAGACGGTGCTGGAGGCAAGGTCTCGCTCTCAAAATCCTGCTCACTGTGAATCATCGCCGCGCGGAGACCCTGGATCGGAGCGCGGCTGAAGTGCCGAGACAGGAAAGAACTCGCCCCCCGACAGCACGAATGTGAGCGTGTTCAAGGCCAGCTCTGCTGTCAGGGCTGTCGGAACGAACCCGCGAACACCCAGTTTCAGAGCGGCTGCTATTTCGGTCGGATCGTCCAGGTCGGAAATAACCACCGCAGGAGGAGCGTCCGGCAGGATGCTCCAAAGCTCTCCGCGCAACCGAAGCTCGGTAATCGAACGGCTCCCCGCGCTGATCACGATGATGGCGGCGTCTCCGCTGAGGGACTCCTCGATAAGGATGTCGCGGGCGATGATCCTAAGCTTTTGTTTCGATGCCCAGGGTGTCAACAGACTTACATAAGCCTCCCGCCGCAGGGGTTTGTCATCGAATATCAGCACTGCGCGGTCGTTTGCTTCCACTTTGATATCCTTCATTCTCCTTTGCCCACGATGCTCTCAGCGCCACTCCGGGCGTTGCTCTCCCGAATGATGTCGGCTGTCCGGGCCAATCCGTTTCCGATTGGTTGCAAGTCGCTCAAGATAACAAGCAAGAATAAAATATTAAGGTCGAAGAAGGGGATTACGACCGCTTGCAGGTTGAGTAATTCGTGCAGGCAATATGATGATGCAGATCATTATGAATAGGAGATCACGGAAAATAGTCGTACTACATAAGATTTATTCAATGATAGAGCGCGAACATATTGTAATTGTCAAAAACAAATTATCGTGAATGTCGACGTAACGGGTAACTAAAATTATCACGCCAGGTAAAATGTTTTATAATCTAAAGGATTTCTGAGAAAATTGACGGAAGGCTGGAAGTCGCTTTCCGAACCCAAGGGAAAGATAGGAAGACGATCACGGCTTTGAATAATGCGGTCAAGCCTTGTATTGGCGCATTGGCCGGAAGGTCTCGTCGGACCGATTTATAGAAGCCCGATAAATCCGTTCGGAAAACGTCGAACCCGCGGGTGGTCTTGGCGAACCTATGGATCAAGCGCCGTCCTCGATCCGTTCCGCGAGGGCCTTGGACGTCACCTATCCATTTCGACTGCTCGCGTTTCTCTTCGGGTGATGCTGGGGAAACGAAGCTGCCTAGTGGTTGGATTCAACGCGTAACGGTGCCGTGGCCAGTCTCATCTGTGCCGACAGACCGCTGAGCAGGCCCGGGGAGATTTCGCCGAAAGCGTCTTCCGACATCGGCCCTGAACTCGAAGGCATTTTCAATTGTGCCAGCAACGCCGCTTGCGTGCGGTTCGCAGCGCCGAGTTTTCGCATGATCTGGCGAACATGAACCTTCACCGTTGCTTCCTGCATGTTCAATTCGCGGGCGATGTGCTTGTTCGACTTTCCGAACCGCAGACGTTCGAGCACTTCATGCTGGCGTTGTGTGAGAGTTCCGGAGGTTTCGGAGACGCGATGCCGGCCACCGCTCCGGGCTGCCGGTGTTGAGAGACTTGCAAGCAGTGCTTCACGGGGGAAATAGGTCCCGCCGTTTATGATGAAGCTCAAGGCTTGCTTTGCGATCTCGAGAGGCAGCGCCGCCGGCAGAAATGCCTGAAAGCCCAGTCCCGCCACGGCGACGGCGTCGTCCGGATCCGGTCTGTCCGAGATAACGGCATAGGGACCTCTGAACGAAGCTTTTACTGCCAATAGAAGTTCGTGTTGCTCGTGATCGCTTAACGATGCTCCGCCAATGTTGATGATCACCAGGCGAATGAGGTCTTCGTCATAATCTTTGAGTTTATGAATACCTTCGGGTGTGGAAGATATCAAACCAAGAGATGCGCTGTGCGCCCAAGGCTCGAGAGCGGATAAAAGGCATGCGCGCCGCATTTCAAGAGTGTCGATTAGGACTATCAAGCCCGCGGTATTTTCTCTCTCCATATCCATGATAGGATTCCCCCTGACTTAAGTTGCTGCCGAAACTTCCTATTTCTATTTGCCATAAGGATTACACTTTCAAATTTACCGGTTAGATTATATTTTTCAAATTCACTAATGTATAATACACCTTTAGATGTGCATGTCAAAGTCAGACAATATTTCTTGAATTGGGCATACCGGGCCTATTAATTAGTATATTGTAAAATATAGGAAGGAGCCTTGATATTTATCAAGGTAGATAGATGTTCTGACTGGCGTCAGATAAATTGGCTCGGCACATTCCAAAGCCGATACGCGCAAGCGTTGGCGGGCAGCTGTCACTACCCTGCGCGGCGGGACCCGTGGGCCATGCGCGAGCACGGCGGCCGCAGGCGTGTTGGAAATGCAAGCGCCCATGGTAGTTCCGCTCGGCGGTGCATGTTTCTTGCGACAAGCCCGGATTTAAGTCCGGCCGGGACCATCTTCTCCGGCCCCGGGCCGTTGCGACGTCTCAGGCTGTGGCGACCAATCCCCGGACCTTCCGGATGGGCGCGGCGGAAGGCTTGGCGATCTCCATATCGAGAGCATAGCGAGTAAAGACCTTGTTGAGCGCCGGCAGCATCGCCACGTCCATGGTGCCGAGTTCCGGCTCCATGACGATCATTGCCACCGTGGCCGACTGGTTGTTGCCGGACAGCGACGGTCGCGGCGGCCGGCAGACGGAGAAGGGATCTTCGAAATCGTCGAAGAGCGCGGTCTTGACGGTATCCGGTGTGATGGCGCCGATATGCGGCTCCAAGAGATCGAGGACGCGGATATCGCGATAAAGCGAGTCCGGCATGTTGGCGATGCCCTTGTCCAGCAGCTTGGTGAGCGCCACCGGGCTCTGGAAATGGTTGGCATGGACGATCAGGCCATCCTCCGGCAGGATCTGGAACGTCTCGTCCGGGGCACATTCGAAATTGATTGCGACGCCGTTGGCATGGCTGACGATGATATTGTTGGAGGCGGATTTCTGCGTCGCATAGACCACCTTCATGGCGATCGCCAGCTGTTTCTGTTCTAGGACCTTGCGGCGGATCAGCGCCAGGGGCACGCCGAACTGGCGGTAGTCGCGCTCGCATTCGAGGTAGTTGCCGGTGATTGCAATACCGGCGGAATTAAAGCCGAAGCGTGCGAGAACCCCGGCCTCGGTGAAGGTAATGAAATCGGGGCCGTCGTCGCGATGCACCTTCAGGATCACCGCCGTCTCGGCGCATTCCGCTTTCCAATCCCAGTTCTGCGCATGGATGAGCCGGCCCGAGGCGGACGCCTTCGGCATGACGACCACGCCGGTGCAGCCGTCCGGATCCTCCTCCGGCATGGACTGCCCCCGCTGGCGGCGCTGGGCAAGCTTCAGAAGTTCGGTTCGGGCATTCAGCAGAAGGATGGCGGCATATTCGACGCCGGCCCCCTCGGCGATGCCTTGCATCTCGTCCGCATAGGCTGCATCGAAAGCTGCGATCGTCGGTTCGTATTTGCCGGTGATTTCGCGAATATCCTGCCAGGAGAGTTTGCCCTTCTCCAGCTGTGCCGAATAGTGCTCGATACCGAGCTTGATCCGTGTCCCAGCCTGCTCGCCATATTGGCGGCCCCGCTCCCTCGGGTTACCCTTGACTTCAATCAGTGGCGGGTTTGACGGCACGGACATGGGACGGCTCCATTCGATATTGCACGACAACGCAGAGGTGAAGCCTGACGATACAGATTGTTTTTTGAAATACAATATACATTTTCGGTTCGTACCAAAAAGCCAGGGACCTTTGTTTCGGTATGTCCTCAATGACCGCGCTGCATCCATCGACATCGTGCGTGTTGAGACCTTTGACCGGTTGGATGTCGGTGTGCGGGGGGGGGCATGCTTGCCAGGCGGATGGTGCGATCTTTCGAAAATGATCTGTTTTTATTTTGATAAAAATCACTATTGTCGCGGCTTCTCGAATTGAAAGGCGAGACCCATGAACGGGACGGAAGATCGGATGCCTGAAAAAAAGCAGGTTCTGGCGTTTGGCGACAGCCTTACCTGGGGTGCCAATCCAGGAGGACTTGGGCGCCATCGCTTCGATGACCGATGGACGAGCGTCGTGGAGGCGGAGCTTGCAGGTGCCAGGATCGTTCCCGAGGGGCTTGGCGGCCGCACCACATCCTTCGACGACCATAGCGCAATGGCCAATCGTAACGGGGTTCTCGTCCTGCCGACGTTGCTCGGCAGCCACTATCCCCTCGATCTGGTCGCCATTATGCTCGGCACCAACGACCTGAAACCGCATCTCTGCGGCAGCGTATCGGGTGCTGCCGCGGGCATCGAACGCCTCGCCGAGATCGTTCAGACCTTTCCCTATGGATATGGTGCAAGACCGCCGAAGGTCCTGATCATCAGCCCTCCGCTGTTCCGGGAAACGAGGATAGGGGATCGGACGCCTGCGGGCGGGCGCAGCATCGCGGAATCGCAGAATTTTGCAGCCGCCTACAGGTCGGTCGCGGAGAAGAAGGGTTGTGCTTTTTTTGATGCCGCCGCGGTTGCCGTCGCTTCGGACGTGGACGGCGTCCATCTCGATGCGGAGAACACCCGCGCGCTCGGCCGCGGCGTCGTGCCGGTTATCGCCGAGTTGCTGGGGCTTCCGCTGCCGGATTAACCACCTGCGGCAAGCGCGTCGGCGAGCTGCATGGCGCGCCGCAGGATGAACGGCATGATGCCCCCCGCCTTTAATAAATTGACTTCGAGTTCGGTTTCGATCGCCGCGTGGCATTCCATCACGATGATCTCACCGTTGCTGCGGGCGATCCTGATCGGCAGGGCGCAACGAGGCGCAAGGTTTTCCGGAAGGGCGTCGATCTCGATCGAGTCGCAAACTTGGAGCGCCAGCCCTTCCGACGTGTGACCAGCTGGAAGCAGAAGCGGCAGGATGCCCATGCCGATAAGGTTCGAGCGATGGATGCGCTCGAAGCTCGAAGCAAGGATGGCGCTGGCGCCGAGCAGCGCTGCGCCTTTCGCCGCCCAGTCGCGGGAAGAGCCGGCGCCGTATCGTTCGCCGGCCACGATCACCACGGGCACGTTGTCTTCAGCATAGCGCCGGGCCGCCTGCCAGAGAGGAAGGATGTCGCCGGATCCCGCATGGATGGTCGAGCCGGCGGGCAGGGCCGGATCGAGATGGTTGACGACCGTGCGGTTGGTGAAAAGGCCCCGCAGCATCACTTCCCAATTGCCGCGGCGGGAGGCGAACACGTTGAGGTCCTTCGGGTCATCTCCCCGTTCGATCAGATAATCGCCTGCTTCTCCCTTCAGTGGAATTTGACCTGCGGGGGAAATGTGGTCCGTGGTAATGTCGTTGCCGAGCACCAGAAGCGGCTTTGCCCGGTAGGCACCGAGACGGGAGGGCTGGTTCATGGAAACAAAGGGCGGGCGCCGCACATAGGTGGAATTCTGATCCCAGGGAAACAGGGTCGAGGCCGGCGCATCGAGTTCCGCCCATGCCGGATTGGCTTCGGCTTGTTGGAAAGCCTCTGCGAAATCCACAGGCGCCATTGCACGACGCTGGTAATCGTCGATTTCCGCACTGCCCGGCCAGATGTCATGCAGAAACACGGGTGTTCCGTCCTCACTGACTCCGATCGGATCGTTGAGGATGTCGCGGTTGATATCACCCGCCAGGGCATAGGCGACGACGAGCGGTGGGGAGGCGAGGAAACCGGCGTCGAGCAGCGGGTGGACGCGGCCCGGGAAATTGCGGTTGCCCGAGAGCACGGCGACGGCTGCGGTCCCATCCGCGACGGCGGCACTCATATTGGCCTCCAGCGGACCCGAATTGCCGATGCAGGTGGTGCAGCCATAACCGACGATGTCGAACCCGATTGCCGCGAGATCGTCCATCAGGCCGCTCCGGGCGAGATAGCGGCTGGCCGCGGGCGATCCCGGCGCCAGCGAGGTCTTGACCCAGGGCGGCGGCTTTAATCCGAGGCGTCTCGCATTCCTGGCCAGAAGGCCGGCTGCGATCGTCAGCCGCGGATCGCTGGTATTGGTGCAGCTGGTGATCGCCGCGATCGCCACCGCGCCGTCCGGTGGCACCTGATCGCTTTCCGGTTTTCGCAGCGGCCGGCGATAGAGGGCTTCGAGCGCCATAGCCGCTTTGCCGGGAGCCAGACGATCCTGCGGGCGTCTTGGCCCGGCGAGACTTGTTTCGACCTGCGAGAGATCGATATCGATGACATCCGTATAGCGGGGCACGATATCGGGATCGAACCAGAGGCCCTGGCGTCGGACCACCGAACGGACAGTCGCCTGGGCGGCCTCTGGTCTTCCTGTCATCGCGAGGTAGCGGATCGTCTGTTCGTCGATCGGGAAGTAGCCGCTGGCTCCGCCGTATTCCGGCGCCATATTGGCGACCACGGCCCGATCGCCGGCTGAGAGGCTGGAGACTCCGGGTCCGAAGAATTCGACGAACTGGCCGGACATCCCGTAGCGTCGAAGCCGTTCGGTCACGGTCAGGGCAAGATCGGTCGAAAGAACGGCCTCCGGAAGCTGACCGGTCAGCCGAACCCCGAGAATGTCCGGAATGCGGAGCATGACCGGCATGCCGAACATGACGCTTTCCGCCTCCAGGCCACCGACACCCCAGGCGAGCACGCCGATGCCGTTGATCATCGGCGTATGGCTGTCGGTCCCGATCAGTGTGTCGGGCATGGCCCACCGCTCTCCCTTGAAGGTCCGGGTCGCGATGACGCCCGCCAGCTGCTCCAGGTTCATCGTGTGCATGATTCCCGTCCCGGGGGGATGTATCTTCATTCCCTCGAAGGCATGCATGGACCATTTCATCAGCCGGTAGCGTTCGGCATTCCGAGCGATCTCGCGGGAGATATTGATCGCCGATGCATCCCCTGTCCCATAGGCGTCCACCGCGATGGAATGGTCGACCGAAACGTCGACGGGCAGAACGGGGTTGAGCACGGAAGGATCGCCGCCCATTTCGCTGAGTGCCGCCCGTAAGGCCGCCATGTCGACGAGCGCCGGCACGCAGGTTGTGTCGTGCATCAGCAGCCTTCCCGGCTGAAATGCGATCTCGTCGGTGCTTCGGCCATGTTCCAGCCAGTCGCGGAATGGCCGGCAGATGGATTGGGCGTCCGTCTCACCATAACGAAGACTGTTTTCGATGATGACGCGCATCAGCCAGGGAAATCTGTCGAGATCCGCCCCGAGGACCTCCGGCAGATCGATGAAGCGCGCGGACTGGCCACCGTCGAGTGCAATGCTGGATATCATTGTAGGAATAGCTCGATACGTGACTCCGAAGCCGACGGGCGATGTCCGGCGAGCGGCGTCAGCACCTTGCGCACGTCAGGCACTCATCTTCTCCGTGATGGCCAATGTCGGCGCGGCCTCGAGCAGGGCCTTGGTATAGTCGTGCTGCGGCCTGTCAAGAATGTCGCCGACACTTCCCTCTTCGACCACCTTGCCCCGGTTCATGACCATGATGCGGTCGGCCATCCGCGAGACGGCGCCGAGGTCATGCGAAATGAAAAGGCATGCGAAGCCGTGCTGCTCCTGCAGTTTGCGGAACAGGTCGAGGACCTGTTTCTGGATCGTCATGTCGAGCGCCGAGACGGGTTCGTCGGCGACGACGAAGGCGGGATTGCGGATGACCGCCCGGGCGATGGCGACGCGCTGGCGCTGACCGCCGGAAAGAGCATGCGGATATCGCTTGCCGAAACCTCCGAGGCCGACCTCCTCCAGCATCTCCCGCGTCCTCCCGGCACGCTCGGCGCGCGACAGGCCCGGCACGTGATCGAGAGGTTCGGCAACGATCTCCGCAATGGTCTGGCGCGGATCGAGGGAGGAATAGGGGTCCTGGAACACAAGCTGCGCGGAGAGACGGAATTCGCGCTTTTCCGCCTTTGTCGCGGAATGCATCGCCTTGCCGCGAAAGCGGATGTCGCCACTGGATAGCGGCACCAGACCCAGCAACGCTCGTCCGAGCGTCGTCTTGCCGGACCCGGACCCTCCGACGAGAGCGACTGCCTCGCCGGGGCATATCGAAAGGGATACGCCGTCGACGGCAAGTTTGGGTTCTGCGGAAGAAAATGCCGTGCCGGCGCCGGGAAAGGTCACCGATACGTTTTCCGCCGCGATCAGAGGGGACGTTCTTGCGGCAGGAACCCTGTCGGGCTCCCGTCTCGGAAGCGCGTTGATCAGCGCCTTGGTATAGGTCTGTTCCGGGCGACGCAGCACTCGCTCGACCGGGCCGGTTTCCACCAGCCTTCCCCGTTCGAGGACGACGACGGAATTAGCGTATTGGGCTACGAGGCCAAGGTTGTGCGTGATCAGCAGCACGGCGGTGCCGGAAGATCGCGTCAGTTCGACCATCACTTCGAGGACTTCCCGCTGCGAGAGCGTGTCGAGCGCGGTTGTCGGTTCGTCGGCGATCAAGAGCTTCGGCTTGAGCAGCATCACCGATGCCAGCATGATGCGCTGACGCATCCCGCCGGAAAACTGATGCGGATAGGCCTTTATGCACGCGCGCGGATCCATGATCTGAACGCGCTCCAGCATGGTTTCGGCGCGTGAGCGCGCCTCGTCACGCGAGATGTTTTCATGCAGCAGAAGCCCTTCGGTCAATTGCGAGCCGATCGTGTGGGCGGGATTGAGAGACACCATGGGTTCCTGGAACACCATGCCGATCTTCGCGCCCCTGAGCTTCCTGATCTGATCCTCGTTCATGGAAAGGACGTCCGCCCCATCGACAAGGACTTCTCCGCCAGCCGGAAGTACACCGGCAGGCAGCAACTGCATGGCCGCCCGGGCAGCCATCGTCTTGCCGCTGCCGCTTTCGCCCACCAGTGCGACGATTTCGCCGGGAGCCACGTCGAAGGAGACGTCGTTGAGGATGCGCAGCCTGTTCGGCCCCTCGATATTGAGGTTCCTGACCGAAAGCAGCGGCTTGTCGGACATCGCCGGTTTATCGGACATCACCGGTCCTCCATTCGCGGATCGAAGCGGTCGCGCAGGGCGTCGCCGAGCAGGTTTACTCCAAGCATCGTCATCGCTATGCAGAGACCCGGTGCGAAACCGAGCCATATGGCCCGCTCCATATGGGGACGCGCCGATGCGAGCATATTGCCCCAGGTCGGCGCCGGCGGCGGCACGCCGAGGCCGAGGAAGCTCAGCCCGCTTTCGGCCAATACGACCCAGCCGAACATGGATGTCGCCAGCACGACGAGCGGTGCGGTGCAGTTCGGGAGCACGTGGCGGAACATCGTCACGAGCTCGGAATTGCCGATGACGCGGGAGGCTTCGACATATTCGCGTTCGCGGGCGGAAAGGACGCTTGCCCTGACAATACGCAGCACCGAGGGCGTATAGGCAATGCCGAGCGCGACGATGATGCCGTATTTGTTCGGGCCCACGATGACCATGATGCCGAGAGCCAGGAGAGTCCCGGGAAAGGCCAGCAAGGCGTCGGAGACGACCATCAGCAGGCGATCGGCCAGGCCGCGCACATATCCCGCGAACAGCCCGATGAGGGTGCCGAAGAGGACGGCAAAGGCGACGGTGCAGATGGAAACTACCAGGCTCTCGGCCGCTCCCGTCATGATGCGCGAGAGAACGTCCCGCCCGAATTCATCCGTTCCCAGCCAATGGATCAGCGACGGAGGGTTCAGACGCTCCCGCAGGCTCACTTTCATCGGGTCGTAGGGCGTCCAGAAAACCGAGATCAGCGCCAGACCGCCGACGATGCCCAGAAGCAAAGCCCCAAGGATGCCGTTGATGCGCAGGCGCTTCACGAAGCGGACACTCTTGGATCGAAAAGCGGATAGCAGAGATCGACGATCAAGTTGACGATCACGTAGATCAGAGCCGTGAATAATAGACATCCTTGTACCACCGGATAATCGCGGGCGAAGATTGCATCGACGAGGAGGCGTCCGAGGCCGGGCAGAGTGAACACCGTTTCCAGCACGGCGATCCCGCCCAGAAGACCGCCCAGGACGAGGCCGATCATCGTCCATGTCGGCGCGAACGCGTTGGGGAGCACGTGCTTCAGCAGGACCTGCCGGTTGCTCAGCCCCTTGGCCCTGGCATGCGTTACATATTCGAGCCTCAGCACTTCCATCGCGCTTGCCCGGGCCATCCGGGTCAGCACACCCACCTCGATGAGAATGAGGGTTGCCGCCGGCAGGATCATGTAGCGAAGCGCTTCGACGGGGTTTTCGGAGAACGGCACGTATCCGTAGACGGGCAGCCATGCCAGCTTCAGGCCGAAGATCAATAGCAGGATCAGGCCGAGCCAGAAGCTTGGAACCGACATCAGAAGGGTTGCGCCCGCGACGATCGCCACGTCCAACGTCGTGTTCTGCTTCCAGGCCGCCAGCAGCCCTGCCGGAACGGCGATCAGCGTCGCAAGGGTCACCGCGATCAGGACGATCGTTGCGCTGACCTGAAACCGGCTCAGGAGCAGGCTCATGACCGGCTGGTTGTTGGTGATCGAGTTTCCGAGGTCCCCTTGCAGGACCTGGCCCATCCAAAGCGCGAACTGCATGGGAATGGGCTTGTCCAATCCGTACTGGGCTCGCAGAACCGCGATTTCCTGTTCGGTTGCCTGGTCGCCAAGAATAACCTGGACAGGATCTCCGGGGATAAGCCTGACGATGAAGAATACGATCAGGGCGACCAGGAAAAGGGTCGGCAAGGTCCATAGCAGACGCTTGCCGATATAGGTTGCATGGCCGGTCATCGGCGCCTCTTGCCTGCGTTGATGAGGATGATCAGTCCGCTTCTACCGAGACGCCCCAGGCGCGCGGCTGGCCGACGGCCCATCCCTTGTAGCCTTGGACGGCCGGGCGCACCGCGGCGGTTTTCACGCCGGAATAGAGCGAGATCATCGGCACATCGGCGCGGTACATCGTCTCGAGCTTGTCGAATATCTCCTGCCGCGCAGCGGGGTCGGAAACTTCCTTGCTCTTGGCGAGAAGTTCAAGCGCCTCCGGATTGTCCCAGACCTTGCGGGGCTGCTTGTCCTTGTTGCCGCTCATCATGTCGAAGGAGAGCGACGGGTCGAGCCGTGCCGAATAGGTCATCGACATCGCCTGATAGGTTCCGTTGTTGTAGTGATCCTGCAGGGTGGCCCAGTCGAGAACCTTGATGTCGAGGTTGATGCCCGCTTCGCTGGCCATCGCCTGGGCAAGCACCGCCGTATCGAAGAGGGCGGGATATTGCTTGCTTGTGATCCATTCGATCGGCTGGCCGTTGTAGCCTGCCTCGGCGAGCAGTTTCTTGGCTTCCTCGATGTTGCGCGAAGGAATTTCGGCCTGCGCCGTCTTGAAGAAGGCGCTGGGGCGCGGAATGACCGAATGGCCCGCTTCCGCCTGGCCCTCGGTCACCACCGTGGCGATTTCCGGATAATCCAGGGAAAGTTCGAGAGCCCGGCGGATGCGCACGTCCGAAAGCAGGGGATCGCGCGTCTGGAAGAGGAAGACGTTCAGGCCCATTCCCTGGGCCTTGTCCAGCTTGACGGTTTTGTTGGCGGACAGTTCCGCGACATCGGTATTGGAGATATCCGAGATGATGTCGATCCCGCCGGAGAGCAGGGCCGCCTTGGTGGCGGAGTCGTCCGGAATGATGACGAAACGCACCTTGTCGACGAGCGGCGTCTTGTCTCCGACCATGCCGTCGCGCGGCGTCGAGAGCGCCTTGTAGTTCTCGTTGCGTGCGAGCTCGATATATTGGTTCGATACCCAGTTCTCGAACTTGAACGGGCCGGTTCCGATCGGCTTCACCCATTTGCCGGAGGCATCGACGGATTCGTGATGATAGATGCCGGTGCCCGCGCAATCCGTTCGGGCAAGGGTCGCCAGAAACAGAGCCGCGGGCTTTTCCAGCGTAAACACGACGGTCTTGGGATCGGGAGCCGCGACATTCACCACATGGGCGAGCCCCTGGCCGTTCACGTCGGGCAGGCAGCGCCATGCATTGGCGGGGTCCGTATACCGCTTCCAGGAAAAAAGCACGTCCTCCGCGGTCAGCGGCGCGCCGTTATGGAAGGTGATGCCGTCGCGCAGCTTGAAAGTATAGACCTTGCCGTCATCCGAGATATCGACGCTTTCCGCCAGCATGTTGCCGATCGTGCTGTCTTCCTTGTAGCCGACCAGACCTTCGACCACGTGCATCACGACCATGTCGGTATTGGCGTCGCGGTTGACGCCCGGATCGGATGACCGGATGTCGGCATTGATGCGAATTTTGAGAGTGCTGTCCTGGGCATGAGCCATATTCGCTTGCCCGAGAAGGGCGCCTGCGAACAGGCAGGACAGGAGCAGTTTCTTCGAGAGCATCATGGTTGTTCCCCTTTTTTTCAGCGCTCTGGTCGCTGATGTCTTTAACGCTTGTCGAAATGAGGTCGGATGTTGGAAAAAGCCGCGCGGTGGGCTGTCGGTCGGCCGGTTCGGTCGAGCGGCCGGGGCTTTTGGAAGGCGCCGGTCATCTCGCTGGCCGCGGCAACAGGAAGAATCAGGAAGTTGTTTATTTTGGCTAACAAACGCACGATCCCCGGTCTATGATAGATATCAATGCAGTAAGCTGCATCCGTTATTGTATTTTGAGACGCTAAAGACAATATGTGCGAAAGGCAAGCACAAAATGATGGACACAGGAACGCCGCTGCAGCAGGAACTCGTCTCCAGGATCGTGCAATTGGTGCATGAAGACGGGTTGCAGCCGGGAACGATGTTGAACGAGAGCAGGCTGGCCGAAAGGCTGAACGTCTCCCGCTCGCCTGTCCGCGCTGCGCTGGAAAGCCTCGCCAGAGGCGGTTTTGTCGAACGGCAGCAGAACCGCGGCGTGCAGCTTGTGGCGATACCGCCGGTCTCTTCTCAGGCGGAGACATCGACGACGATCGATGAAATCCTGGTGCGGATCGCGCGCGACCGGCGGGAAGGCAACCTCGTGGAATTCACGGAAGCCGAAGCGATGCGGCGGTATCACGTCGACCGCAAGGCCATACGGGCCGCGCTTTCAAAACTGGAGGAGATCGGCGCGATCCGGCGCAATCCCGGCTATGGCTGGCATTTCCCCGAAGCGCTGAGGGATGCGCAGGCAAAGCACGAGAGCTTTCGGTTTCGTATCCTGATCGAATGCGGCGCCATCCTGGAGCCGGACTTCAAGCTCGATCCCGCCTGGGCGGCGGAGATGCGCGACAGGCATGTGACGATGATGTCGCAACCATGGACGGAATCGGCGAGCATTGCCCTTTTCGAGATGAACGCCGAGTTTCACGAGGGAATCTGCGCGGCTTCGGGCAACCGTTATCTCCGTGAGGCCATGGTGCGGCAGAACCAGATTCGCCGCCTCTATAACTACAACTGGCAGCACGGCTGGGAACGTGTCCAGGTCACATGCCGGGAGCATATAGAGATATTGGACCGGCTGGTCGCTGGAGACAACGAGATTGCCGCAGCGCTGATGCGCCGGCATATCGAGAATGCCGGCCATGTCCAGCCGGATGCTCCCTGACCGGCCTTATCCGGAAACCGTAGTCTTTTCAGTAGCAAGCTTGCGCCGAAGCAGCATGCCGAAGAGGTCGCGCGGCTCGTCGGGATCGGCAAGCAGGTCCAGGTTCTCGTAAAGGCTGGTCCCGGCGAGCTTGTCGCGCACATAGCGCAGCGCCGAGAAATCCTCGGTTGCGAAGCCTACGCTGTCGAAAAGCGTCACCTGGGCGTCGCCGTTCCGGCCGGGTGTCCGGCCGGTGATCACCTGCCAGAGTTCCGTCACCGGATGGTTCGCCGGCATCTGCTGGATTTCGCCCTCGACGCGCGTCTGCGGCGGATATTCGACGAAGATGCCGGATCGGGCGAGGATGTCCCGATGGAGTTCCGTCTTGCCGGGGCAATCGCCGCCGACGGCATTGATATGGATGCCGGGCCCGACCATGTTGTCGGTCAGGATCGTGGCATTCTGCTTGTCCGCGGTCACCGTGGTGATGATCTGGGCGCCTTCGACCGCTTCTTCCGATGACCGGCAGGCGTGGATATCAAAGCCGAAACCTTGCAGGTTCCTGGCGCAACGCCGCGTGGCATTGGCGTCGATGTCGTAAAGGCGGAGCTTGCTGACGCCCAGCAGCGCCTTGAAGGCGATCGCCTGGAATTCGCTTTGCGCCCCATTGCCGATGACGGCCATGCAGCTCGCTTTTGCGGGTGCCAGATATTTGGCCGCGACCGCAGATGTCGCGGCGGTGCGTAGCGCCGTCAGGATCGTCATTTCGGAGATCAGCAGCGGATAGCCGCTGTCCACATCCGAGAGAACGCCGAAGGCGGTCACCGTCTGCCGGCCCGTTTTCGTGTTCTTCGGATGGCCGTTGACATATTTGAAGCTGTAGAGCGTGCCGTCGCTTGTCGGCATCAGCTCGATGACGCCTCCGGGGGAATGGGAGGCGATGCGGGGCACCTTGTCGAAGGCCTCCCAGCGGCGGAAATCGGCTTCGATATAAGAGGCCAGCTCCTTGAGAAATGTCTCGACGCCGATGTTCAGCACCAGGTCCATCATGTTCTCGACGCTGATGAACGGCACGATGTTCAAATTGGGCAGAACTGGCATCTTGGCTCCTTGATCTCGCAGTGTCGAACTCAGGCGGGCCGCGTCTCCGGCAGCGGCGGCATGACGTCGTCCGGGATCGGATTGACGAAAGGCGTTCCCTCCAGCCGTGCCGCGTGGTCCGCCTTTGCCTCTGCGATCCGGGCGGGTTCGGCGAGCAGGTCGATCGCGGTCGAGGCCATGACCTTCGCCGCATGGACCATGCCCTTGTGCGCAGCCGGCAGCTTTCCCTGGGCGACAAGTTGCCACGAATGCCCCGGCGTGCCAATCGCGTAGGTCGCGCCGCGCATCTGCACGGTTGGGACGACCCAGCTCACGGTACCGACATCGGTGGACCCGACGCTCGATCCGTCGCCGCTTTCCGGCGGAAAGATGATATCACAAAGCGGAACACCTTGCCGCACCTTCAATCCGAAGCGGGAGAAGGCGGCCTTTATGTCTTCGGCGCCGAACGTCTGCTGGAATTCTGCGGCGCGGGCGCGATCCGCGTCGTCGAAGACCGGCGGGCCAAGTTCCAGTAGGTTCTCGTGCATCAAGGCCTCGAGCGGCGTATTGCCGACGAGATTGGCGTCGCCGCTGATCATCTCGCATTTCACCGTCGTGCCGGTCATCAGCGCTGCGCCCTTCGCGACGTCCTTCACCCGTTCGACGAGATCGATAAGCTCGGGAAGGCTGCGAGCACGCACGAGATAGCGTACCGTCGCGCGTGCCTGCACGACATTTGGCGCGATCCCGCCGGTGTCTGTGATCGCGTAATGAACCCGGGCGGTCGGCGGCATGTGCTCGCGCAGATAATTGACGCCGACATTCATCAGCTCGACGGCATCGAGCGCGCTCCTGCCGAGATGCGGCGCAGAGGCGGCGTGGGAGGCCCGGCCCGAGAAATGGAAGAACATCTCGTTGCAGGCGAGCGAAATCGGATTGTTCACGCCGGCAAAGGGCGCCGGATGCCAGGAGATCGCAATATCGACATCGTCGAAGATGCCGGCGCGCACCATGAAGCCTTTCGAGGATCCGCCTTCTTCGGCAGGGCAGCCGTAGTAGCGGACGCGGCCGGCAAGACGGTTCTGTTTGAGATAATCCTTGACCGCAGCGGCTGCGAGCAGCGAGCCGGCACCGAGCAGGTTGTGGCCGCAGCCATGCCCGTGGCCGCCCTGGACGATCGGCCGCTGCTCCGCGACGCCTGCTTCCTGGCTGAGGCTCGGCAGCGCGTCATATTCGCCGAGAATGGCGATCACCGGCCCGCCGTCGCCGGCCTCGCCCATCACCGCCGTCGGCATGTCCGCGACATTTCGGTGGACCCGGAAATCTTCGGCTTCCAGCATCTCGATATGGGCGGCGGAAGACCGGAACTCCTCGTAATTGATCTCCGGAATGTCCCAGATCCTGTCGCTGAGATCGGCAAAGACTTTAGCCTTGCCATCGATCAGCTTCCAAATGTCGGTTCGCCTGCTCACGTCGCCCATCCTGCAATTCTCCGTCCCTTGATGCCATAGGAAACCGTTTGCGCCAAGCAAAAGTTTTTTGTTTGTCAAAAAACATTTCGGCGATAAGACTGCCCGCATGACCACGGATGGAGAGGGTTATGGCTATCAGGATTCTTGTTCTGCCGGGTGATGGGATCGGGCCGGAAATCGCAGCCGCGACGCTTCGCGTGCTTGAGGCTGCTGACGCGAAGCTTGGGCTCGGACTTCAATTCGAGGAACAGGCCATAGGACTAAAGTCGCTCACGGAGCGGGGAACGACGCTGCCGGATGAGGTCATGAAACGCGTGCCGCAAGTGGATGGCGTGATCCTCGGCCCGGTCTCGCATTACGAATATCCGGCCCGGGAGAAAGGCGGGATCAATCCCTCCGGCGAGTTGCGGACGAAATTCGAGCTCTACGCCAATATCCGCCCCTGCCGTTCGCGTGCGGATCTCAGCATCCTGAAAAAGCCGATGGATCTCGTGATCGTGCGGGAAAATACCGAGGGCTTCTACTCGGATCGCAACATGTTTGCCGGTTCCGGCGAATTCATGCCCGATCCGGACATGGCCTTTTCCATCCGCAAGATCACCGCCAAAGCTTCCGCACGGGTGGCGAAGGCAGCGTTCGAAATCGCCCGCGCCCGACGCAAGAAGGTGACGGCCGTCCACAAGGCGAATGTCGTCAAGCTTTCGGACGGTCTCTTCTTGCGGGAAGTCTGCAGGGTTGCGGAAGCCTATCCGGATGTCGCGCTCGATGAATTGATCGTCGATGCAGCGGCCGCCCATCTCATCCGCTCGCCGGATCGCTTCGACGTCATCGTCACGACCAACATGTTCGGTGACATCCTCTCCGACGAGGCATCCGAGCTTTGCGGCAGTCTGGGTCTCGGCGGCTCGATCAATGCGGGAGACAATATTTGCGTCGCCCAGGCTCAACATGGGTCGGCTCCCGATATCGCCGGCCGGAATGTCGCCAACCCAACCTCTCTCATGTTGTCCGCGGCCATGCTGCTGGATTGGATCGGACGCCGACGGAACGATCTTCGTCTCACGCGGGTTGCTAGGATCATCGAAACGTCGCTCGAGTCCATTCTGGACGATCCGCAATCGCGGACACGCGATCTTGGCGGCACGCTCGGTACGCATGCCTTCGCGGCAAAGGTCGCGGATGCGATCGGCAGGGCGAGCGACGCCTGATGCAGCATGAGACGAGCGGTGCCGGTTCCGCCCACAGATCGGACCAGAGAAACGGGAGGCCCAGATGATCACGGCAATCAATCCAGCAACAGGCGAACAGATCGCCGCTTTCGAACCTCACGACGATGCCTATGTCGATGCCGCGCTGACGGCTGCGGTGAACGCGCAGAAATCCTGGAGAAAGGTGCCGGTCGAAAAGCGTGTTGAGCTTCTCGTGAGCATGGCGCGCGTGCTGCGTGCCGGCAAGGCGAAGTATGCGGCGATGATCACGCAGGAAATGGGCAAGCCGATCGTTGAGTCGGAGGCCGAGATCGAAAAATGCGCCTATAACTGCGATTTCTATGCGGAACATGCGGTCGCCTATCTGGCCGACGAGCCCGTTCCCTCCAATGCCAGCGAAAGCATCGTCGCCTTCGATCCGCTGGGCGTGGTGCTGGCGATCATGCCCTGGAACTATCCGTTCTGGCAGTTCTTCCGCTTTGCCGCACCGGCCTTCGCGGCCGGCAACGGGGCGATCCTGAAGCACGCCAGCAACGTGCCGCAATGCGCTCTGGCGATCGAAGAGATCGTGAAGGAGGCAGGTTGCCCGGAAGGCCTGTTTGCAACGCTCCTGATCGACTCGGCGAAAGTGCCGGCGCTCATTGCCGATGGCCGCATCGCAGCCGTCACGCTGACGGGTTCCACCGAGGTCGGCATGACCGTCGCCTCGCAGGCCGGCAAGGCTTTGAAGAAACAGGTTCTGGAGCTCGGCGGCTCCGATCCGTTCATCGTCCTCGCCGATGCCGACCTGGAAGAGGCCGCGGCGGTTGCCGTCAAGGCACGCTACCTCAATGTCGGCCAGTCCTGCATCAACGCCAAGCGCTTCATCGTCGAGGAAAGCGTCGCGGACCGCTTCTTGGAGCTGTTTTGCGCCGGTGTCGCCAAGCTCAGGGTCGGCGATCCGAGGGAGCGGGACGTCACCATCGGTCCGATGGCGCGGGAGAACCTCAGGGCCGCGCTCCACGCACAGGTCGAGAAGACGATAGCGGCCGGCGCGGTGCTGAGGGCAGGCGGAAAACCGCTCGACGGGCCGGGTTTCTTCTATCCGCCGACCGTGCTTGATCATGTGAGGCCGGACATGGTTGCCTTCGAGGAGGAGACATTCGGACCGGTTGCCGCGATCGCCCGCGTCAAGGATCAGGATGAGGCGATCCGGCTGGCGAACCAGACCGAATTCGGTCTTGGATCGGCGATCTGGACGAGGAATGTCGATCGTGCTCGCAAGCTCGCCCGGCAGATCGATGCAGGTTCGGTCTTCATCAACGGCATGGTTGCCTCCGATCCGCGCTATCCCTTCGGCGGCATCAGGCACTCCGGTTATGGCCGGGAACTCGGCGTTTTCGGCATCCGGGAATTCGTGAACATCAAGACGGTCTGGATCGGTCCGGCCAGAGCCGCGAAATAGGGGAATGCAATGAAATCACCCGCCCAACCGGCCATCCTGCGGCCTCGGGAGATGAAGACCAGCGACCGGGGCGGAGGCGCGCGCACCACGCCTCTCGTCACCCGCAGCTGCGGTTCGACGAGCATGATCAATGGCATCACGGCCTTCGATCCCGGTGCGGCGATCGGCCTGCACATGCACAATTGCGAAGAAAGCGTCATGGTCATCGAAGGCCAGGCGATCGCGGAGATCGGCGGTGTGCAGCGTCATCTCGATACCCATGATGCGACCTGGATCCCGGCAAACGTCCCCCACCGCTTCATCAACGCATCGGACAAGCCGATGCGCATCTTCTGGACCTATGCCTCGATCGACGCGACCCGCACGATGATCGCAACGGGAGAGACCAGGACGATCGACGCGGAGCATGAGAGACGCTAGGCGGCATCGCATCGAGAAGAAAGTGCAGGCAAGGCGTTGATGCCTGCACCCGCCCGGTTTCCCCCTGAGGTCAGCGCCAGCCGAGTGCGGGCGCTATATGCTTCAGAATCGCCTCGATGACATGCGCGTTGTAGTCGACGCCGAGCTGGTTGGGAACGGTGAGCAGCAGCGTGTCCGCCTCTGCGATCGCCTCGTCCCCCTTCAGTTGTTCGATGAGGACATCCGGTTCGGCGGCATAGGAGCGACCGAAGATCGCCCGGGTCTTGTCGTCGATGAAGCCGATCTTGTCCTCGCCCTCGTCCCCATATCCGAAATAGGCTCGGTCGCGGTCGTCCACCAGCGCGAAAATGCTGCGGCTGACCGACACCCGCGGCTCGCGTGCATGGCCGGCTTCCTTCCAGGCCTCGCGATAGGCGCGAATCTGGGCCGCCTGCTGGACGTGGAAGGGTTCGCCTGTCTCGTCGTCTTTGAGCGTGGAGCTCTGCAGGTTCATGCCGAGCTTGGCTGCCCAGGTCGCGGTGGCGTTCGAGCTCGATCCCCACCAGATCCGTTCGCGCAAACCTTCCGAATGGGGCTCGAGCCGCAGGGCGCCGGGCGGATTGGGAAACATCGGCCGCGGGTTGGGCTTGGCGAAACCTTTACCGAGCAGCACTTCGAGCAGGACTTCCGTATGCTGCCGCGCCATCTCGGCCTCGGACTGGCCCTCGGGAGGGGCGTAGCCGAAATAGCGCCACCCGTCGATCACCTGCTCCGGTGAACCGCGGCTGATGCCGAGCTGCAATCTCCCGCCGGCGATGAGATCGGCTGCTCCGGCATCCTCCGCCATGTAGAGCGGGTTCTCGTAGCGCATGTCGATAACCGCCGTACCGATCTCGATGCGGTTGGTCCTCGCACCGATCGCCGCGAGCAGCGGGAAGGGCGATGCGAGCTGGCGGGCGAAGTGATGCACGCGGAAATATGCCCCATCGGCGCCGAGCTCCTCGGCCGCGACAGCAAGGTCGATGGACTGCAGCAGCGCGTCCGACGCCGAGCGCGTCTGTGATTGAGGCGAGGGCGTCCAATGCCCGAACGAGAGGAAACCGATCTTCTTCATGGTCATGCACCGGAAAGCGTGAAATCTTTAGCTAGTGCTTCATCGCATGATTTCAGTCGGGGATATAGGCTGCGTCGAATTCTTGCCGGGTGACGCTCAGTTCACAGCCGCGAACGCCGCCGCCGTCATGAGATTGGAACATTACTTGATTAAAGGCGAAAGTATCCGTTATCTCTCGATGACTGGGAGTTTGGCCGGGAGGTTAAATACCTCTCGGCCGATTTGAAAATGAAAAGGGGAGCGCTCATGAGCGAGGTTGTCGTCAAAACACCGCTGCAATATCTCGACAAGGCAATGTCCACCTTGCGCGATCTCGGTCTTGTCACCGACAAGACGGAGGATGCCCCGATCGTCGGTCTCCTCGAAAAGATCTCCGATATCGAACCGGAGAAGGTCGCGATCATCACCCGGACGCTGCAGCAGATGAGCGTCTTCAACGAAGTGGTTCGCGAACAGGTCGCCGAGATGTCGATCGGCGAGCGTTACGAGAAGATTTCGAAGGCCTTCGATTCCATCCGCGACGATGCGAAATCCATGGTCGATCAGATCGAGGACGGCAAGCTCGATATCTTCGAGCGCGCCACCAACGCCTGGATGAAGATTTCGCGCGGCGACATCGCCACCCGTTTCGACGAGATCAAGGAGACCTACCTTGCCGTCTCCAGGGACACCAAGGCCAATATCGAGCGCGAGCAGACCATTCTCGAAGCCTATCGGGATTTCCGCGGCGCCCTGAAACATGGCGAAGTCGCCGCGCTCGAAATCCTCAAGGCGGCCGAGGCGAAGCTCGAAGAGGCCAAGGCCGGATTGAAGGGCGCCTCCGATGCGGTCGCCGCCTTCCCGCAGGATGGCGACGTGGCGGAACGGGCCAAGCTCGAACTGGTGCGTGACGAACATCTCCGCCGGGTCCAGAATGAGGAGGGGCGTTATCAGGTCGCCAAGGACCTCGCCGATAATCTGACGATCAGCTACAACACCTCCGACGTCGTCATGGCTCGTCTCATGCAGGCCACCAACGCCAAGGAGCGGGTCTACCAGCAGGCGGTCTCCTTCTTCTCCACCAACGAATCGGTTCTGACCGCGTTGAAAGCCTCCTTCACGGGCCTCTTCGGTCTGCACGAGGCGACGCAGACCCTGAACGAGATGAAGGAAGGCGTTTCGAAATCGCTCGAAGTGCTGGCGGAGATCGGCGGCAAGGTGCAGGAGGAAGCGCTGAAAGCCGGTTATGGCCCGACCATCCGCGCCGATGCCGTCAGGAAACTGGTCGACAGCGTCGTCAACTTCCAGACCCGTTCCGTGGAGATCATTGCCGAGATGCGCGACCTTTCCACGAAGAACAGCGAGGAGATCCGCAATGCCGTCGAGGACGGCAAGAAGCGGATCGCCAAGCTCGCCGAGGAGGGCAACGCCCTGGTGATCGGCTGAGCGTCGGGTGCCGGGTTGGACTAGACAATGGCCGAAAGTATAGCCGCGGCAACGTCCGCTTCGCCTGATGTCAAGGGACCTGCTCTTGACGAGCTGATGCTGGCCATGGACGTGGTCGACACCTTGCGTCATCAGGAGGATGTCGCCCTGCGTGAACTGGCGCAGGAAGGGCGCGACGACGCGCTCAAGGAAAGGCTGCGGCGCATCTATGAAAGCCAGGGCCTGGCCGTCTCCGACCGCATTCTCGACGAGGGCATCAAGGCGCTCAAGGAAAGCCGCTTCACCTACGAGCCGACGCCGCCGGGGCTGTCGCGAACGTTAGCCGGTCTCTGGGTAAGGCGCGGCACCTTCGGCAAGGCGCTCGGCGTGCTCGTCATCCTCGCCCTGGCCTGGATCGGATGGTCCGTCTGGCAGCAGACGGCGGCCGAACGCGCGGCGGAGACGGCGCGTATCGAGCTGACGGAGACATTGCCCCGGCAGCTCGCCTCGCTCGGCCAAACGACGCTCGCCGAGGCCAGGACGGATGATGCGCGCGAGCGCGTCGAGCAACTGCAATCCGACGTATCTGCAGCGCTGGCCCGTTCGGATGCCCCGGCGGCGCGTGCCGCCCTGGCCGATCTGGAGCGCGTACGCGGCGATCTCATGCGGATCTATGAACTCAGGGTCGTGTCGCGGCCGGGCGAGCAGAGCGGCGTCTTCCGCATTCCCGACGTCAATACCGGCGCGCGCAACTATTACCTGATCGTCGAAGCGGTGACGCCTGACGGACAACTGCTGTCCTTCCCGATCCGCAGCGAGGAAAACGGCCGGACGGACACCGTGTCCAGATGGGGTGTCCGCGTGCCGCAGCGGACCTATGATGCGGTGCGCAGGGACAAGGCGGACGACGGCATCCTGCAGAATGCGGTTCTTGCGACGAAGCCGCAGGGTGCGCTGGAGCCGGTCTATTCCATGGCCGTTTCGGGCGGCGCGATAACGGAATGGTAGTGCGATGATCAGCGCATTCGAAGCCTTGAACTCCATCGAACGGGCCGGCCGCGGACTTCGCGAGGACGAGGATCGGCTGGCCCGCATCATCGAGGCGGCTGCCGCCGAGACGGCGCGCCTGAGAACGGAACAGGCCGGATTGTTCAAGTCGCTCGCCCGAATCCGGCTGGACGCCCTCGAGCAGAACCAGATCCTCGGCTCGCTGGACGAGGCGGAGCGTAACGCTCTTTCCGCCATCGAAGACCAGCAAAAGAAGCTGGAGGCGCTTTCGAAACGCCGGGAAACCCTTCTTGCCGAGCTTTCCGAGGCGCGCGACGAGCGGGCGGAGAAGGCGAAGAAGGTGGCAGAGGCGGCGGAAGCAACCGGCGACCTGGAGGAAGCGACGCAGAAACGCATGGCGGAAGATCTCGCCTGGCAGGCGCAGGCGGCCAAGGTATCGGGCGCCGAGGCGAGAGCCAAGGCCGCTGATGAAAAGGCGGAGCAGTCGGAGGCAGACCGGGACGAGAAGTCGAAGCCCTATCTCGCCGATCCGCTGTTCGTCTATCTCTGGGAACGCGGATACGGCACGTCTACCTATCGCGGCGGTCCGATCGCCAGGCTGGGCGACGGCTATGTGGCTCGCACCGTCCGGTATGAGCCGGCCCGGCAGAATTATTTCACGTTGACGGAAATCCCGAAGCGGCTGCGCGAACACGCCGACCGGCTGAAGGCGGAGGTCGCGGAGGAAGAGGAAAGATTGACCGCGATCGAACGTGCCGCGTTGGAGGCGGACGGTATCGAAGACCGCGAGACGGCCCACCGCAAGGCGGCGGAAGACCTGCAGGACGTCGATCGGCGGATCGCGGAATCGGAAAGCGAGAACGCCGCATTGGAGCATCAGCGTTCGGTCCTGCTCGGCGATGATGGGCGGCAGGGAATGGCCGGTGTCCTGGCTGAGCTTGCCGAATCCATGCAGAGGGAGGACCTGCGTGTTCTCTTGCGCGACGCATTGGAAACCCCGACGTCGGAGGACGAGCGGATCGTCCGCCGGCTGCAGAGTATTGAAAGTGAACTGGCCCGACATGCCGAACAGGCCGATGAAGCCCGCCGCACCTCCATCGAGCTTGCAAGGAAGCGGGCGGAGATCGAGCGGTCCCGCGATGACTTCCGCCGCTCCGGTTACGAGCGGCAGGGCGGTGGCTTCAGTAATGACAAGCTGATCGGAGATGTGATCGGCGGCATCATCGGCGGCATGTTGTCATCGCGGGAGCTTGGAGATGCTCTGCGAAGCGGTTATCGTCCCGGCGGGAATCGTTCGAGCTTGCCCTCTCGCCCCGGAGGCGGGATCTTCGGAGGAGGTTCGAGAAGCGGTGGCGGATCGGGCGGCGGGTTCAGGACCGGCGGCGGATTCTGATAGAGTTTTTGAAATTATTAACGAAGGAGGGAAGGCAATGTACAAGTTCGAAATCTACAAGGACAAGGCCGGTGAGTTCCGTTTCCGCTTCCGGGCATCCAATGGCCAGATCATGTTCAGCTCGGAAGGTTATTCGAGCAAGGCGTCGGCCGTAAGCGCCATCGAATCGATCAAGGCGAAGGCTGCGGGCGCCGAGACCGAGGATCAGACCACCGCAGTCGCCTGATCTCTCTCCGATATCCTGACGGTATCCTCGATAACCGGCGGCCCGCCTTCGGACCGCCGGACGATAGATCATATCAGCCGTTTGCGAAGCCAGGCGGAAGCCGCGTCGATGCAACAGACGGTCGCGATGATCAGGAAGATGATCGACCAGGCTTCCGGCCAACGATAGGCGGCCATCCGGTCAGCCAGCAGAAAGCCGATGCCGCCCGCGCCGACGATGCCCAGAATCGTTCCGGACCGGGAATTGGACTCGAACTCGTAGAGAATGATCGACAGGATCACCGGCGATGCCTGCGGCATGATCCCGTAGCGTATCGCCTGGAAATTGCTGCCGCCGGATGCCTTCACGCCATCGACAGGCCTGCGCGACGTGTTTTCGATCGCTTCGGCGAAAAGCTTGGCAAACGTGCCCACCTCCGAGACCGCGATCGCAAAGATGCCGGCGAGCGGACCGAGGCCGAAGGCCCGGATGAAGATCAATGCAAGAATGATCTGCTCGACCGCCCGCAACGCATCGAAACCGCGGCGGGAAAAAAGCCGCAGCCAATTGAGCGGCATAATGTTCTTCGCCCCGAGCAGGGCGACCGGCAGGCCGACGACGGCTCCCAGCAACGTACCAAGAAAAGCCATCACCACCGTCTCGCCGAGCCCTTCGAGGATGTCGCTCCATTCTTGCCATGTGGTCCAGACATGCGGTGGGAACATGAAGGCGAGAATGGTGCCAAGGCGTGACAGACCTTCTATGAGACGTGCCGGCGTGGCGCCGAAGGCGACGGCGCAATAGCCCAGCGATGCAATCACCGCCAACGTGACGACGAAGGGTGTGAGGGTGTGCGACCCGGATTTGTCGAAGACATCCGGCAGGCGGGCCTTTGCACTGCTGACGAGATCCGTATCGGAGTGAGGTGCGTCGGTCATGTCCAGTGCTCCGATATGCCGATGATCCTGTGGCGCAGTTTTTCGCTGACGAAGTCGATGATCGTCACGCTGACGAGGATGATGACGAAAAGCGCCGAGAGGTCTGTATATTCCTGCAGCGACATGGCGGTGCGGATTTCCTGACCGAGGCCGCCTGCGCCGACATAGCCGATGATCGAAGAAGAGCGGACGTTGATCTCGAAGCGCAGCAATGTATAGCTGATGACGTTCGGAATGACCTGCGGCACCGCGCCGTAGCGCATTTGCTGGAACCAGCTGCCGCCGGATGCCTTGATGCCGTCGAGCGGTCGCATGTCGATGTTTTCGTTCGCTTCCGAATAGAGCTTGCCGAGCGAGCCGGTCGCATGAAGGCCGACCGCCATGATGCCGGCAAGCGGGCCGACGCCGAAGCAGAAGACGAAGATCAGCGCCCAGACCAAGTCCGGAACGGTGCGGATGATTTCGAGGTAGCGGCGGGCGATGACCGCTACCCATCGTGCGGGGCAGAGATTGCGCGCCGCCAGAAAGCTGAGCAGAAAGCCGCCGACAACGGCGAGAACGGTCGCTGCGTAGGCGATCAGGATGGTTTCCCAGAGCAGGCGCAGCCAGGTCTTCCAGCGCCAGAACCATTCGGCGAAATCGGAACCCAGGCTTTCCAATCTGAGCGTGGGGATTGTTTTTGCAAGATATTCGCCAAGTCTTGGCAGACCAGCCCAGATCTTCAGCATCGAGACGCGCTCGCCGGTCGGCAGGCTCACCTCGGTGAATGCGAAGAAACCGCCGACATAGGCGGAGAACAATACCGCGCAGAGGAAGAGCAGGATCGAAACGACCTGCACCCGGCGCATGCTTTTCCGCACATCGGCATATTCGGTTTCGAAGTTCCGGATCGTAAGGGAGAGATTGCTCATGGCCTTTGTCCAGCTGCGGCTATGGCGAAAACGCAGCACCGGTCTTGGCCGGTGCTGCCGGCGTTTCCTCGTGCGGATCAGCCCTGACGGCGCTGCTTCTTCAGCCACTCGCGCATGTCGACGATCCACTGGTAGCGCTGGTGATCGACGTCGACATAACCCTTGTCGGTGGAGACTTCACCACCGGTCATTTCCTTGAAGACGGCCGGCGCCTTCTCAGGTGTTGCCTTGAGGGCGGCCTTCACGTCCTGGATCATATCGACCGGCAGGTTCTTGCGTGTGGTGAATGGACCATTGGTGATCTCCGGCGACTGCCAGATGCGGCAGATCTGGCCCTTCGGGATCATGCCCTTCGATTCCATTTTCTGCGGAACGCCGTCGGTGTCGTTGTCGATATTGGTCGCGGAGGCATCATACTGCTTGTTGTAGACGGCCATGACGCCGGTCTCGTGCGAGCCGGAAAAGGGAATGGCGGAAAAGAAGGTCTTGGGGTCGTAACCCTGCTGGACCAGATTGTAATAGGGCACGGCATAGCCGGAGGTCGAATCAGGGTCGGCGAAGGCGAGAACCTTGCCCTTCAGGTCATCGATCGACTTGTAGCCGGAATCGCAACGCACGGTGATGACCGAATAATAGCCGGTTGCGCCGTTCTGGCTCTGGCTGGCCAGCAGAGGTTCGACGCCGCCATTGGTTTCCGTATAGGCAGCCGCATAGGCCGACGAACCAAGGAAGGCGAACTCGATCTGGTCGGAGGCAAGCGCCTGGATGACGCCGTCATAGTTGCCGGCGGTGAAGATCTCCACCTTCACGCCGAGCTCCTTCTCCAGATATTGCTGGAAGGACGTCCAACGGGCGATTCGGTCCTTCTCGTTTTCGCCCGACAGAATGCCGAAGCGGATCGTTTTGTATTGGTCTTTCCATCCGTCGGCATAAGCATGACCCGAAAGGGCAAGCGTTGCCGTCACGGCCACCGTCAAGAGGACGTTCTTCATCATATGTCTCCAGGAATTGGTGATAGCCGGCGCTATTGCCGGACTAAGTGTCAGGCCATTGTCTTCTGTCTGCTCTGATTGCCCGCCAGAGGAGCAATGGCCGTCGAGGTTACGGATTCGTCGAGCTCGAAGTCCGCGCCGTCGATACCGTAGATGCTTTGCAGACGCTCGCGCGTCAGCTCGTGAGGCAGGCCTTCGAAGACGACGCGGCCGGCCCGCATGGCGATGATACGGTCGCAATAGGCCCGTGCCGTATCGAGCGTGTGAAGGTTGACGAGCACGGTGATGCCGTCCTCCCGGTTGATCCTGCGCAGGGCGTCCATGACCTTGGTGGCGTTCGCCGGATCGAGAGAGGCGATCGGCTCGTCCGCGAGCATGATCTCGGGACGCTGTACCAGAGCCTTTGCGATGGCGACGCGCTGCTGCTGCCCGCCGGACAGCGTCCCGGCCCTTTGCAGGGCCTGCGGCAGCAGGTCGAGCCGGTCGAGCGCCTGGACGGCGAGTGCCCTCTCTTCTTCGCGGAAGCGCCTCGTCACGGTGGACAGCGGTCCCTGATGGGCGACGCGGCCGATCAGGACATTGGTGAAGACGTCCATCCGCTCCACCAGATTGAACTGCTGGAAGATCATGGCGCAGGAGGCCCGCCAGAGGCGCAGGTCCCGCCCCTTGAGCTTGGTGATGTCCCGGCCGTTGAAGAGGATGCTGCCGTTCGTCGGCTCGATCAGGCGATTGATCAGGCGCAGCAATGTCGATTTGCCGGCTCCGCTGCGGCCGATGATGCCGACCATCTGGCCGGCTTCGATCGTCACGGTGACCTCATCGACGGCGTTCACCTGTCCGAAGGTTTTCTTCAGCGAGTATAGTTCCAGCATCTATCCCACCCAAAGCGATCATGAAAACTTCCCGTTTAGCGGGAGTTCGGTCGTGTCTTCTGGTGACGATCAATAAACGCTGGTTATGACAAAAATATAATATTTTGATGGATAGGAAAAATTTATTCTGAGTTATCTGAAATAACATCCGGAATATTCGGACGTATGACTGAAATAATAGTATAAAAATTCAAAAGGCCGGGCATTTGCCCGGCCTTCCCGATCTTAGGCTGCAACCTTGCGGCGGCTGCCGATGACGCCGTCCGACCAGACTTGCCGGCCGCCGCGGATGGTCGATCGCAGGCGGGGAATACGCCCGCGCTCCGCGATGACAAGGTCGGCTCGCAAGCCCTCCTCGATCCTGCCGCGATCCGGAAGCCCCAGCGCGGCTGCCGGGTTGGCGCTGGCGAGCGCCACGGCGGCGGGCAGTCTGCCTTCGCCGATCTCCGCAAGCGCCAGCACCGCCGGCAGGATTGCCGAAGGATGATAGTCGCTGGCGAGGATATCGAGCACGCCGGCTTCGAAGGCTTCGCGCGCCGAGAGATTTCCGGAATAGGAGAGGCCGCGCAACGCGTTCGGCGCGCCCATGGCGGTCGAAAGACCCAGGCGGCGTGCCTCGGCAGCTGCCTCCATCGTCACCGGGAATTCGCTGATCCTGGCGCCGAGGCCATGCAGCAACGTGACCTTTTCGATGCTGTCGTCGTCGTGGGACGCCAATGTCAAACCGCGCTGGCGTGCGAGATCTGCAAGCGCGTGGACCACATCGGTGGCGTCGCCGTGTTCCACGCGGTTGGCGATGCGCTGCCGGACGAGTTCGGCGGCTTCGGTCTCGCTGATCTTCTTCGTCTTCGCCATGTTGGCGATATGCGTTTCGATATTGCGGTACTGGCCCTGACCCGGCGTATGGTCCATCAGCGAGATCAGGTCGAGCGCCCCGGCCTTCGACAAGTCGTCTGCAACCGCCGGCGCAGGGAGGAACGTCACCTCGAAACGGCCATGCACGCGGTGATCGACGAGAAGCTCGTTCCGCATGGAGGCAAGCGCCTTGATCATCGACGTGGTGTGGTCGACGGAGCGCATATGGCCATAGGTGGCGGGCGTGAAGGACAGCGCTGCATAGGCGGTGGTGATGCCGCTCGTCGCCAGCTTCTTGTCGAGCTCGTAGATGCCGAGTTCGATCGGCATGCGCACGTTCGCGCGCGGCTCGACCTCCTTCTCGATCATGTCGCCGTGCATGTCGACGAAGCCGGGCAGGAGCAGCCGGCCTTCACCGTCAATGTCCGCATCCGGCACGGGCGTGTCGCGGATCTCGACGATCAGTCCCTGTTCGATCCTCAGGGCGCCGCGTTCGATGACCCGATCCCGAAGGACGATCTCGAAATCACTCAGCCACATCGTCTGGCTCATCTGCAATCCTTATAGTTTCCAGTTGAATTTCCCGGTCGATCAGACCGGCCACGTCTTCCGGATGGTGAAAGACCCCGATCATCGCCACGCCGGATGCCTTGAGCTCCGCAAGCCGCTCGACCAGAGCCTTCCGCGCCGACCGGTCGAGCGAGGCCGTCGGCTCGTCCAGAAGCAGCATGCGCTGCGGCAGGATGAGCGCCCGCGCCAGGTTGACCTTCTGCTGCTCGCCGCCGGAGAAGGTGGAGGGATAGGCGGGCCAAAGTTGCGGCTTCACACCGAAGGCGGCAAGCCAGCGGCGGGCTTCCGAAAGCGCCTGCCCATGCGGCATACCGGCAAGCCGCAGGGGCTCCGCCACGATCTCTTCCGCCGCGACGCGAGGCCGGGCGTTGAGGAACTGGGTCACGAAGCCGATCTCACGGCGGCGCAGTACGGCGATATCGACGTCGGCGGCCGAGGCGAGGTCGATCACGCCTTCCTTCGTATGGTAATAGGCATGGCCGGCCCGCGGCAGGTACGAGCGGTAGAGGGTCCGCAGCAGGGTCGATTTGCCCGCTCCGTTTTCCCCCTTGAGGAGGATGAATTCACCCTCGCCCAGCTCGAACCCGATGTTCTCGAAGGCAAACAGGGTACGCCTGAGGTGGTGCATCTCGAACTGCTTTGAGAGGCCTTCGACGCGCAGCACCGGTGCGGGGGACGCCTGAGTGGATACATGAACGTTCATTGTTGCACCTTCCTTCAGAGCTTGGCGTGAACGAGCTGCTGGGTGTATTCGTGCTGCGGATCCTGGAAGATCTGGTCCGCCAGCCCCTGCTCGACCACCTCGCCCCTGCGCATCACCATAACCCGGTCGGCCATCGTGCGTATGACACCGAGATCATGCGAGACGAGCACCATGGTGATTTTCCGGTCCCGCTGCAGCCGTTTCAGCGTGTCGAGCACCAGCGCCTGGACGCTGACGTCGAGACCTGTGGTCGGTTCGTCGAGAAGCAGCACGGCGGGTTCGAGCGCGATCGCCTTGGCAAGCTGCACGCGCTGCTGCATGCCGCCGGAAAGTTCCCGCGGCCGGGCGTCCATCCGCTCGATTGGAAATTCCGAGGCGTCGAGCGATTCCCGGGCACGCTCACGCAGTTCGGCGAAATTGCGCTTGCCCGCGATCAGCAGGCGCTCGGCGACATTGCCGCTGCTGGTATGGTTCATCAGGAGACCAAGATGCGGGTTCTGGTAGACGATGCCGATATGATGGGCGCGCAGCATTCGCCGCTCGAACCGGTCGAGCGTGAAGAGGTTGCGGTCCTCCTGGCCGGGAAGAGCGAGCTGGTAGGTGCCGGCGTCCGGCGTATCCTCCAGGTTCATCATTCTCAGCAGCGTCGATTTGCCGGAGCCCGATTCGCCGACGATGCCGAGCACTTCGCCCGGATAGACGGTGGCGTCGACGCCGGCGAGCGCCCGCACGTCGCCATAGGAGCGGATGACGCTGCGCATCGTCAGGATCGGCTCGGCCAGCATCAGCCGCGGCGGCTGGCGGGTGACGCCGACCGGATTATCGAGATTGAGGGCGGCCATCAGTCCATCCTTCCGTTCTTGTACCAGGTTTCGCCGATCGCGACCGTCTCGCCCTCGGACTTCTGGATGTTCTTGACGCCGAAATGGCTGTCGGAGAGTTCGTAGAGCGAGGAGCCGTCGTCCTGCGGCAGCTCGTTCATGAAATAGCCGGTGGCATTGCTGCGATAGCAGGTCTTGTCCTGATGGTCCTCGACGCGATAGGGCACGTCGTCGAACACCAGCGGCTCGACGCTGGTATAGGGCGGCACCGCGAAGATCCGCTTCTCGCGGCCGGCCGAGAGGATCGTCAGGTGGCCCGCCTTGTTGAGCTTCGGCACGTCCCAGCGCGGGATCGGCGACGGCGTCATCACGTGGCGGCCGTTGACCATGCTCGGATAGCTCGATCCCTGCATGATGCGGCCGGACCGGACGAGCTGTTCGTAGAGGATCAGCCAGAGCTGGCCGTAATCGGCGTCGCCATGCATTTCGCGGGCGACCGACATGTCCGGCTGGACGGGGCGCAGCGGTTCCGGATTCGGCACCTGCAGCACGAGGATCTGGTCCTCGCGCAGCTTTTCCTCCGGAATGCGGTGGCGCGACTGGATGATCGTCGCCGCCTGCGTGTCCTCAGTCTCGACGGCGCCGCCGACGCGACCGACGAACTTGCGGATGCTGCTTGCATTGACGCTGTCGTCGGCTCCCTGGTCGATGACCTTGACGACCGAGGTCGGCTTGAGGAGCGTCAGCGTCACCTGCAGCCCGCCGGTCCCCCAGCCGCGCGCGATCGGAACCTCGCGGCTAGCATAGGGCACTTGGTAGCCCGGCACGGCGATGGCCTTCAGGATGCGGCGGCGCAGCTCGCGCTTGGCCGATTCATCGAGAAAGCCGTAGTTGAAGGCCGTCCACGGCCTGGTCAGTTCCTGGAGCGTCACAACGCCACCTCTTCTTTTTTTGGTTGGAGCTTCTCCGCGGCCGCCGGCGCTGAGGTGGATGGCTGCTTGTCCGCCTTGACGCGGCGCAGCGCGTCGAGGCTCGACTGGAACGTCACGTAGTGGGGAAGCTTGAAATGGATGCAGAAGCCGGAGCTTTCGACCGGCTCGGTATGGTAGAGCACGAATTCCTCGTTGGAGGCCGGATGCGGGTTCGGCTGGTTGGAGGCGAGATCGAGCGTCGCGGCGGCGATTACCTTCACTTCGTTCCAGCCGAAGGTGGCGGAAAAGCCGAGTTCCAGTTCCCTCGCCTTGGAGATGACCTCTGTCTGGCTGACACGGACCCGGCCGGCGCTGAAGATCGTGCCGCGCGGATGGCGCAGGCGTACCGGCGCCTCGGCAAGCCGCAACTCGTTGACCGTCGGATGCACCGAGCCGTAGCCGCGCATGGTCGAATAACCGAGCGCCAGCGTGCCGCCGGTATCGGCACGGGCGAGGCTCTGCAGCTTGTGCGCCCGGGATGCGGGAAAGAGCAGCGGTTCACGTGTGAGGTCCGGAATCTCGTCAGGCGCCACGGTCTCGGCCGGATAATCCTTGATGAGGCCCTGGACCTTCTGCCACGTCGCCAGCGAAGGTTGTGTGGCCGGCGCCGGCTCGGCGGCGGGCTCCACCGGGGGCGGTGTGAAGTCCTCGCCCTTCAGGACACCGACCTGTAGCAGGCGGTGCGAATAATCGAGCGTCGGCCCGAGGATCTGGCCCCCCGGGATATCCTTGAAGGCGGCGGAGATGCGGCGGACGGTGAAGAGGTCCGTCTGGGCCACCGGCTCGGCGACGGCAAGCCGCGGCTGCGTCGTGCGGTAGGCGCGCAAAAGCAGCACCGCCTCGTAAAGATCGCCCCCCGCCTGAGCGAGCGCCAGTGCGGCGAGGTCGGGTTCATAGAGCGAAGCTTCACCCATCAGGCGGTCGATCAGATAGGGAAGGCCGATGCGCACCGCATCGATCCTCTCGCGGCTGATCGTGCCGATATCGTCGCGGAACAGTCTCTCGGCCTGTTCGATGGCGCGTTCGCCGCCGCGGGTTGCCACATAAGCCATCAGAGCACCTCGATTTTCGTTGAACGGGGAATGCCGACCAGCCGGTCGCCGTCGGCGAGGTAGAGGTCCCAGCCGAGCGGATAGCGGATCGCCTTTTCGCGCATCGGCCAGAAGGAAGGATCGATGCCGCCGATCTCGATCGTCAGCGTGTTCTTGATGCCGGGGCCGGAAAGCCGCAGCGTCTGCCCGGACCCGATCCGCGCCGGGGCGAAAAGCGTCGCGGCCTCGTCTGGATAGGGAAGCGTGCCGATGCGCAATCCGGCGAGCGCCGCCACATCGGCCGCCGAGCCGAGCGTCGCGAAGACATAGTCGGCCTTGTCGAGCGCGGCCGGGTGAGCGCCGGTTTCCGCCAGCTTTTTGGAAAGCGCTGCGTCGTTCCGGACATGGAAGCTGCATTCGCGGTCGATCAGGCTTTCGGCGAGCGCTTCGAAACCGGCGAAAGGCAGTGTCCGCTGAAGGCCGGGCCGGGAGAGCGCCCACATCAGCTCGTCGAAGGTTGCGTTGGTGCGGCTGTCGTCCGCGGTGGGAAGAATTGCAAGTGTCATGATCAGAAGGTTTCCATCTGTACGCGCGTGGCTTCGACCTTTCTCAGCCGTTCCCGATCGCTTTCCGCCTGGTGGCGCTGCTCGGCATCGAGAAATTCGAGAACGAGATCGGTCCGATGTCCGATAGCGATCGCCGCATCGATGACGGCCATCGCCATCGCATGTTCGAGATCGCGCCCGGTCACCGCGCCATATCCCTCGGCACCACGCTGCGGCAGGCGGATATGGGCTTCCGCGACGAGCACTTCGCCGAGATGGAAGGCCGTGTTGCGCACCGTATCCATGAACGGCAGCATGGCGAGCCCGGTGCGGTTGGTAAGGACGGATATGTCACCCAGATCGTCCAGAACCTTTTCGGCGCAGGCCTTGATCCTGTCGGGCCGGCTGGCGGCGAGAATATCGAGCGCCTGCGCGTGCGCGTAACGTCCGATGACCGGATCGCCGGTCGCTGTCTGGGTCATTGCCCCTTCCTTTCATAAGACTGAGAATTGATTTGCCCTTCGCCGGTCGCATCGTCGTTGTCGATGAGGAACTGCATCCTCTCGCCCGCCCAGACGGTGTCGGAATAGGCGATCGGACGGCCTTCCATGTCGACATCCACCTTCTGGGTGACGAGAACCGGCTGTTCCTGGGATTGTGCGAGCTGGCGCGCTTCTTCCGCGGTCGGCAGACGGGTGAAGATTGTCGTGCTGTGACGCAGGTAGTCGGGGATGCCGAAATCCTTGTAGATTTCGGTCACCGATGCGCCCGTGCGCCGGCGAATGTGCATGTTCGGAAAACGGTCGACCGGATGATAGCTGCAGCCGCAGCTGATCGGCACGTCGTCGGCGAAACTGCGGCGCATGATCATGTAGACAGGTGAGCCTTCGGGGATGCGCAGGGCCGCGGCGACGACCGGAGGCGCTGCGATTTCCAGCTCGTCGATCGGTTGGCCGGAAGGCACGCGTCCCTGTTCCCTGAGGTTCCGGCTGAAACGCGTCCGTCGTGCGATATTGTAGCGGATCACCGACTGCTCTTCGACGAACGTGCCCCGCCCCTGCTCGACGCGCACCTTGCCCGCTTCCGCGAGTTCGGCAATGGCCCGCCGCACGGTATGCCGGCCGACCCCGAATTTGCGCATGATCTCTGCCTCGGTCGGCAGCTGGGTGCCGGGGGCGAAGGTTCCGGAGGCGATGTCGCGGCTGATCTGCTCTTCGAGAAGCTGCCACTGCCCCCATCTGGGCTTGTTGGTCGATGATTCGGTTGCCTTAAACATTCGGATGAACCATAAATTCATTCGGATGTATTTGCTATAGCTGTTTTGGATGACAGTTGTGTGTAGGAAGGCGGATAATTTCGCGGGGCAACCGTGTTTGGCGGTTTGCCTGCTTCAGTGCACTTTCTGCGGCGGTCCAGGAGACGCTAGGCGTTCCGCCGGCGCAGCCAGTTTGCTGTCAGCCGGCTTGCTTCGGCAGCAGCCGCCGCCGCATCCCGCCCGCCCAGCAGTTCAAAAAGAAAGGCGCCGGCGAAACGATCCCCCGCGCCGATCGTGCTGACGCCTTGGACCGCCGGTGCCGTGTCAACATGAATCGACCGGAAACCGTCGTAGAGGGTGATGCGGCGCGGCCCGTCCGTCAGAACCAGCATCTTGAGGCGCGAACCGGCGAGATCGGCGGCGCGGTGCCACACGTCCGGCAGTTCCTCGCCCATATCGTCCCGCGATGTAACGACATAATCGGCCGGCCGCGGTGTGGCGGGCCGGAGCGGCAGTTGCGAAACCACGAGCCGGATATCGTCAAGCTTCGCGACGAGCCCTTCTTCGAGTAGAACGGCGTTCAGATAGGCCGCATCACCTCCGAGCGGTCCTTCCGCCGAAAGGGCCGCGCGACTTCTGTCGGCAGGCCCGAGGATGGTCCTTTCGCCGTTCGGTTCGAGAAGGATTTCCAGCGGCTCGGTCTTGCCGGGCAATGTCGCTACATGGCGCGTGTCGAACCCCATCGCCCTGACCGCATTCAGCACTGCCTGGCCCTGCTCGTCCTGCATCACGCGCGTGACGAGCGCCACGTCTGCCCCAAGATCGAGAAGCTGGCTGCCGGTGTGGAAGCCGCCGCCGCCGAGATGCATTTCCCGCGAGGAGAAGCGCAGCCGTCCTCCCGGCGTCAACGGATCGAGGAGCTGCCAGATGCGGTCGTGGTTGACGGAGCCGATGACGATGACGCGATGCATTTTTGAGTGCCTATCTCTCGTCCAGGCCGGGTGCAAGCGCATCGACGATGAAGCGTTGCGCGGCGAGGAATATGACGAGGACCGGCACGATCGACAATAGGCTGGTCGCCATCAGCGGCCCCCAGGCGTGTTCCGTTCCTTCCAGATCTGCGAAAGTGGCGATCCCCGTCGTGAGCGTCTTCTTGAACCCGTCCTCGAGCACGAGCTGGCCCCACAGGTAGATGTTCCATGCCCCCATGAAGGAGATCACCGAAAGGGCCGCCATCGCCGGAACGACGTTCGGAATGCCGATTTCCAGGAACTGCCGCCAGAGGCCGGACCCGTCGATCCTCGCCGCCTCGAACATCGAAGCCGGCAACGAGCGGAACGCCTGCCGCATGTAGAAGACATAGAAGCCGATATAGGGGATGGAGGGGATGATCATGGCCCCGTAGGTATCGAAGGCCTGCAGTTTCACGACGGCGATATAGGTCGGGATGATGGCGAGCACGGTCGGAAAGGACATGGTCGCGATCACGAACCAGAACAGCGCCCGCCGCCCGGGAAATTCCATCCGGCCGAAGGCGAAGCCTGCGGGAACCGCCAGCAGCAGCTTGCCGATGGTGATCAGTGTCGCGGTGAGGATGGAATTCCACAGCCATACCCAGATCGGATGGCGGCTCGCCGCGATCGTGAAGTTCGAGAGCGTCGGGTCCTCGGGCCACAGCCTGACGGCCCTGGCGGTGATGATCTCGTTGGGCGTGAACGCCGAGGAGATCATCCAGATGAGTGGGAATATGGTGGCGACGCAGGTGACGAGCAGCACGCCGTGGATCACCAGCCGGTGGAGCGAGAGGCGAAAGGGGGCGGCACTCATCCGTAATGCACTTTCTTTTCGCCGACACGGAACTGCAGCCAGGTGACGGCGAGCACGGCGGCGATGATGATGACGGCGACGGCGCTTGCCGTCCCGAACTGGAAGAACTGCAATCCCTGCTGCCAGAGGAAATAGAGGAGGCTCGAGCTTCGCCCGGCCGGTCCGCCCTGGGTGAGCACGTCGATGACGCCGACGATGTCGTCCAGCACATGGAAGAACGTCGTGACGCTGATGAAGAAGGCGGTGGGCGTCATCAGCGGCAGGCTGATCGTGAAGAAGTGGCGCCGCGCGCTTGCGCCGTCGAGCTGCGATGCCTCGCGCAGCTCATGGGGGAGAGTGGCGAGCGCTGCGAGCCAGAGCAGCATGTTGAGCCCGAAGGTCTTCCAGAATGTGACCAGCGAGACGCAGAGCAATGCCAGGTCCGGGTCCGTATGCCAGCGGGATTTCGGAAAGCCGAAGAAGCCGAAGATCTCGTTGAACAGGCCGTTGACCGGGTTGAGCAGCCAGGACCATGCGACACCGGCGACGGAATAGGCGACGATCGTCGGCAGGAACAGGCTGCCGCGATAGAGCCCCTGAATCGGGCTCTTGCGCACCGAATGGATCATCAGCGCCAGGATCAGCGGCAGGATGATCTGAGCGGGAATGAGGATCACGCAATAGAGCGCCGTATTCCAGGCGGATGTCCTGAAATCGGGACTGGCGAGAATGGCGGCATAATTGCCGAGCCCGACGAAGCTGACGTCCGAAGAGAGCAGGTTCCAGTCGAGCACCGAGAGCAGCGCCGAGGCGATCAGCGGGCCGTAGAGGAAGATTGCGACGGAAAGAACGGCTGGCCCCACGAAGAGATATGGGGCCAGCATCCTGAGGCGTGAAGCCATGATTCACCCGCTTATGCCGCGACCAGCGTTTCCAGCTCCTGATGGGCACCCTTCATGCCGTCGGCCACCGTCACTTCCTTGAGAAGCATGCGGGAAACCCATTTGCGCCAGACGTCCTGGCCTTGCAGGCCGCGCTTGCCCGGCCAGATGGTCTCCGCCGTCAGGCCGTCCGCAAGCTGGTCGGCCGCGGGCTTCATGAAGTCGTTGATCAGCGGAATATCGTGGATCGAGCTGTTGAGATAGCCGACTTCCGACCAGATCGTCTGGCCTTCCTTCGAGGCGCAGAATTCGAGGAAGGCGAGCGAGGCCTCGGCCTGCTCCTTGTTCTTGGTGTAGACGGCGAGGAAATTGCCGCCGCTGTTCATCCTGCGCGCATGCCCGGCTATGCCGGGGAATTTGGCGGTGATCGCCTTGGCTCCGCCGAAGGGGAAGGTCGTGGCGCGGGTCGAGCTCGTCGTGCAGATCGCCAGCGCACCGGACTCGAAGGCGGCATCTTGGTCCTTGGCGCTGACGGGAAGCCAGAGCCCTTCATGGGCCGGCGCGCAATATTCCGTCATGCCGGCGATGGCTTCCGGGCTGTCGAGGGAAAGCCTGCCGTCCGGATCGATGATGAAGCCGCCGGCATTCTGGATGAACGTCTGGCTCGTCCATTCGTTGTTGGAAAGCGCCAGCGCCGAACGATAGGTCGCGTGCTTGCCCTTGAGGGCCGCATCAAGCTTGCGGGAATTTTCATAAAGCCATTTGGTGTCCGGATTTTCCGGCAGGTTGGGATCGAGGCCGGCTTCCTTCCACAGCGCGCTGTTGATGAAGGTGATCGGCGTCGACATCGCCCAGGGAAGGCCGATCAGGGAGCCGTCGATGGTGACGAGCGGCAGCACGGAGGGACGGAAATTGGCAAGGATCGCCTCGGCCTTGGCGGAATTGATCTCCCGCAGATCGCGGGCACCAAGTGTCCGCTTGGCGAAATAGCCGAACTTCCAGCCGGTGATCATCATGGCCGGCGGGCGGCCTGCGGCAACGCTCGCCACCGCCTTGGCGGTCGCCGTCTCGTAGTCGCCGTCGAACCGGTTGGTCACGGTCACGCCGAGTTTCCTGGCGTTGAACGCGTCGACAACCTTCTGGAAAGGCTTATCGGAACCCCAGGTGCTGGAAATTTCGATCGCGGCATCGGCGGAACGCGCCGGCGACGTCGCGATCACGCTTGCGCCCGCTGCCGCTGCAACGCCGGCCATGAATTTCCGGCGGTTCATCTCGATCATCCTTTTGCTCCAATTCATTCGAATTAATGAGGAAATATTCGAATGCTTGTATAGCGGCGATCGATGACAGCCATATGAAGCGGCGGCCGCTCCTCGCGGGTCCCTTTCCCATCTTATCGCCTGTCTTCTACGGATGGATGACAAGAGAGTGACGGGTATTCGCAATTGAAACCGGACGCTCCGAAAGGTATCGACATTCGGACGACATGAGCGGAATCGGATGAAAGAGGACATGGAGAAGAAATCGTCGCATGGGCAGTGGCAGCAGGTCGAAGAGGATATTGCCGAGGACATCCTGACCGGCAGGCTTTCCCCCATGGCGCAGCTTCCGAAGGAAGCCGAGCTTATGGAGCAATTCGGCGTCGGCCGTCATACGATCCGGCGGGCCATCTCCAATCTCCAGAACCGCGGCCTCGTGCAGGTGGAACAGGGTCGGGGCACATTCGTGCGGGACGGACGTCTCGAATATCGCCTTTCCGAGCGCACACGCTTTTCACAGAATCTGCTTGGTCAGGGCCGGGAGCCTCTGGGGCAGGCGATCCGTGAAGAGGAGACACCGGCCTCCGCCGCGGTCGCCGAGGCGCTTCGGCTGCCGCGGGGCGAACCGGTCTATCACATCGTCCGTCGCGGTTTTGCCGACGACGAGCCGATCAATTTTTCGAACGCCTATTATCCCGTCCGCCGGTTTCCTGGCTTCGACAAGGCGCGGCGCAGTGGGCGGAGCGTCAGCGTCATCCTCGCCGAATACGGCGTGCCCGACTATATCCGCCTGCGGACCGATATCCTGGTCCGGATGCCGACAACCGAAGAGGCGCGCCAGCTCGGCCAGGGCATGTCTCAGCCGGTCATCGTTTCGAAGAAGGTCGACGTCGATATGAAGGGAACCCCCATCGCCTATTCCGAAACGGTCTGGCCGGGCGAGCGGGTGCAGTTTTCCATCGACAACACGAACCAGCTTCTCGACGCGCTCGCTCGGAACAAGGACATCTGAGGATCGGTCGAGGCAGGTTTGCTTGGGAAGGCCCTCCGGAACGGGCCTTCATTTCGGTGAACTCGCCGGAGTGCCGCTCAGGCGGCCTCGGCTCTTGCGATGCCGCGGGGCGATTCACCCGGCGCCAGGAGTATGCTCCAGATCAGGCCGCCCAGGGCTGCACCCACCAGGGGAGCAACCCAGAACAGCCAAAGCTGCCCGAGCGCGCCGTTCTCCGCAAAGAACGCGACGGCGGTCGACCGGGCCGGATTGACCGACGTGTTCGTCACCGGGATCGAGATCAGGTGGATCAGCGTCAATCCGAGCCCGATCGCGATGGGAGCAAAACCCGCAGGCGCCGCCTTTGCCGTGGCCCCGAGAATGATGATCAGGAAACCCGCGGTCAGAACTATCTCGGCTACGAGCGCCGCCGCCATGCCATAACCACCCGGTGAATTGGCGCCGTATCCGTTCGAGGCGAAGCCGCCTGCCACGAAATCCGCCTTGCCCGACGCGATCGCATAGAGGACGGCGGCGCCGACAAGCCCGCCGATAACCTGGGCCACCCAATAAGGCACGAGGTCCTTCCATTCGAATCGGTGCGCGACCGCCAGGCCGAGCGAAACGGCGGGATTGAAGTGCCCGCCGGAGATTCCCCCGACCGCATAAGCCATCGTCAACACGGTCAATCCAAACGCAAACGCAACACCGACAAAGCCGATGCCGAGATCGGGAAAGCCCGCGGCGAGTACGGCACTGCCGCATCCGCCGAACACGAGCCAGAATGTGCCGACTGCCTCGGCTGCCAGTTTCCTGATCATTCCAATACCCTCCTTGTGAGACCCAACAATTATTTTATAGATCGCTAATATAAAGAAGGGAAGACGGGCTGTTATTGAAACCTCGCGGCATGTGATGAAGGACACCCCCGTTAAGCCCGATAGGCCGATCCCCGGCTGCAAACATGCGCGCTTTTGTTCGGATCGGCAACGGGAATTACAAGGCTTCGGCGGAGGCCGAGTGGAAGTCGAGGCCTATATCGAGCGTCGGGGCGCTATGGGTGATCCAGCCGACGGAGAGAAGATCGACGCCCGATGCCGCGATGGTCGCAGCCGTTTCCGGCGTGATGCCCCCTGAAGCCTCGGTGATCGCCCGGCCCGCGACGATCCTGACCGCCTCACGGAGCTGATCCGGCCCCATGTTGTCGAGGAGCACGGCATCCGCGCCGATCTCCATGGCTTCATGAAGCTGATCCAGCGTATCGACCTCCACCTCGATCTTCACCATATGGCCGGCTCCGTCCTTGGCACGGCGTATGGCTTCCGCCACGCCGCCGGCGATCGCGACGTGATTGTCCTTGATCAGCACCGCATCGTAGAGCGCAAAACGATGGTTCATCCCCCCGCCGGCGCGGACCGCATGTTTTTCGAGAGCTCGGAGCCCGGGCGTCGTCTTGCGGGTGCAGACGACCGAAGCCTTGCTGCCCTCGATCGCCGCGACGATGCCGGCTGTCACGGAGGCGATGCCGGAGAGATGACCAAGGAAATTGAGCGCCGTACGTTCGGCGGTCAAAAGCCCGCGGGACGGCCCTTCGATCGTGGCGATCGTGTCGCCCGGCTTCACCGCCGCGCCGTCCGGGATATGGCGCGTTACGGTGATGGCCGGATCGACGAGCTGGAAGGCGAGTTCGGCGGCGTCGAGACCTGCGATCACGCCGGCATTGCGTGCAGCCATGACCACTCTTGAGCGATGTTCGGCCGGGATCACGGCAGTCGAGGTGATGTCGCCGGCGAGGCCGAGATCTTCCAGCAATGCCGCACGCACCAACGGTTCGATGATCAGTCGCGGGAGGGGGGCAAGAGTCATGACGGGCATTCCTTATGCGGTTCGAGCAAGGGGATGGGATGCGGTCGCCCGCGCGGTGTCCAGCGCCTCGGTCAGGCGCATTCTCCGCCGTTCGGCATAGGCGAGCTTCAGGGGGAAATCCGTGCGGGCATGCGCGCCGCGCGATTCCCGCCTGAGCGAGGCGAAGACCGCGACAAGCAGTGCGACGATGGCAGGGTCGGAGGATGGGCCTTCCCTCTCGACCAGCGGCAGCAGGCTCGCGATCGCGCCATGGATCGCACCGGCATTGCGCAGCACGCCGAGATGGCGCGAGACGATCGGCTGGATTGCGGAAATATCCGCCGGCGGCGGAAGCCCGGCTGCCGCTGCGACGCCAATCATGCCAGCCGAAGTCCCAGCGATATCCCATGCGGCCCGCATGCCCGTGACCGCCGCTTCGAGCAGCGAATTGCTGGCAAGCCGGTTGGCGCCATGCAGGCCGGTGCAGGCAGCCTCTCCAACAGCCCACAGACCATCGACCGAGCTGCGGCCGGCCATGTCGGCCGCCACGCCGCCCATGTGGTAATGGACGGCGGGACGGACGGGAATGCGATCCTCGGCCGGATCGACGCCGGCCTCGCGGCACAACCGGTCGATTGCCGGAAAGCGGCTTGCGAAGCCAGGCCCGAGCGCTTCGCGGGCATCGAGAAAGACGCGGCCGCCGCGGGCGATTTCGGCGCTGATCGCACGGGCTACGATGTCCCTGGGCGCGAGTTCGGCTCCGGGTTCGCGGGCGAGGAACCGCTCGCCCTTCTCGTTGACCAGCACTGCGCCTTCGCCGCGCACCGCCTCGCTCACCAATGCCAGCGGCCGCCGGGGGGAATCGAGCGCCGTCGGATGGAACTGCACGAATTCCATATCGGCGAGTTCGGCGCCGGCACGGGCCGCCAGCATGATGCCCTGGCCGTAATTGCCGACGGGATTGGTCGTCGCATCGTAAAGCCCGCCGAGTCCGCCGGTCGCGAGCACCACCCGCAAGGTCGGCAGCATGGCCGCACCTTCCGGCGTCGCACAAAGCAGGCCGGAAATCCTGCCGTCATCCGTGAGCAGCCGCCGCACCTCGACACCGGAGAGCACGATGATCGACGGTGTCTGCAGGACCTTTTCCACGAGCGCCCGGACGATCGCCGCACCCGAGCCGTCGCCTTCCACATGCACGATGCGGCGGCGGCCATGCGCCGCTTCCAGCCCGAGTGCCAGCGCTCCGTCCGTTGTCCTGTCGAAGCGCACGCCGAACTTTTCCAGCATGGCGATGGCGGCCGGCGCCTCATGGAGGATCGACGCGGCGATCGCGGCATCGCAAAGCCCGTCGCCGGCGGCCAGCGTGTCGTCAAGATGCAGCTCCGGTGTGTCGTCCTCCCCAAGGCTCGCGGCGATGCCGCCCTGTGCCCAGGCGCTGGACGTTTCCGCTCCGAGGCCGGCGCGGGTGACGAGCACGACCGGCTGCGGCGCCAGCGTCAGCGCCGTCACCAGCCCGGCCAGGCCGCTGCCGACGATCGCGACGCGGCCGGCAAGATGGTCGAGAATGTCGGTCATATCGCCAGCATCCTTTCCACCGCCAGGCGCGCTGCCGCGGCAATCGCCGGATCGACGGTCACCTCGTGGCGGTTTTCCTCCAGCGCCTTGCGGATGTTGGAGAGCGTGATGCGCTTCATGTGCGGGCAGAGATTGCAGGGCCGCACGAATTCCACGTCCGGATGGTGCACGGCGACATTGTCGCTCATCGAGCATTCCGTCAGGAGCACGACGCGCGCCGGCTTCTTTTGCCCGACATACTCCGACATGACGGCGGTCGAACCGGCGAAATCCGCTTCCGCCACAACGTCCGGCGGGCATTCCGGATGGGCGAGCACCATCACGCCCGGATGTGCTTCGCGGAGATCGCGGACGTCCTGGGCATTGAACAACTCATGCACTTCGCAATGGCCGTGCCAGGCAATGATCTCGACATTAGTCTCGCGCGCCACGTTCAGCGCCAGATATTCGTCGGGGATCATCAGAACCTTGGGGACGCCGAGCGATTCCACCACCTGTTTCGCATTTCCGGAAGTGCAGCAGATGTCGGACGCGGCCTTCACGGCAGCCGACGTGTTGACATAGGTGATGACCGGCACGCCCGGATGCGCCTGGCGGAGCAGCGCCACGTCCTCCGGAGTGATCGATTCAGCCAGCGAACAGCCGGCACCCATGTCCGGAATCAGCACCGTCTTTTCCGGGTTCAGGAGTTTTGCAGTCTCCGCCATGAAATGCACGCCGGCGAGCACGATGACATCCGCATCCACTTCGACGGCCTTGCGGGCGAGCGCCAGGCTGTCGCCGACGATATCGGCTACGCCGTGGAAAATCTCCGGCGTCTGGTAGTTATGGGCGAGGATGACGGCGTTGCGGTGGCGTTTCAGCTCGAGGATCGCCTCGACGTCGGCCTCGTAGGACATCCATTCCGCCTTGGGAATGACGCGGCTGACACGGTCGTAGAGATTGGATGCAGAAATCGGGGAATTCACGAGCGCCTCCTTTATACTCGAATTGAGTATATATGGGGCAAAGCCATATTCTCGAATCGAGTTTATGTCAATTGCGTGAAAGCGGAAGTTTCGAACCGGAAAGCGCCCGTTCTTCCAGAACTGCATGTCGGTAGCGGAACAGCTTGGCCGGCCGGCCGCCGGTATCGGTCGTCACGTCGCCGGTTTCCTCGATCAATTCCTGCTGGTCGATCAGCCGGCGGAAATTCGGCTTGTGCAGCGTCAGCCCCGCAAGCGCCTCGACGGTGCGCTGCAGCTGCAGCAGCGTGAATTTTTCCGGCATCAGTTCGAAGACGACGGGCCGGTATTTGATCTTGGCGCGCAGCCTGGCGATCGCGGTTGCCAGAATGCGGCGGTGATCGGCGAACATCGACCGGCCGGGGCCTTGCTCCGACGAATGGCCGGCTTCGGTTGCAAGCCCCGCTTCATACATCAGCTCATAGCGCTGCAGCGTCAGATCCTCGTTCCAGGCCGTCTCGTGAAGACCGAAGGCGAAGTCGATGCGGCGCCGGCGGTGCTCGCGATGTACCGGTTCCGCATCGGCCCAGTCCCGCAACCGGCTGGTGATCCCCGAAAGGATGTCCGGCCTTCCCTGCCGGTGGTCCTCCCAGGGAAAATATTCGTACCAGCCATGCCATTCCGGTCTTCCCGCCCCTGGTGCCGCCTGCTCGCGCACAAGCCCGAGATAGCTGATGGAAATGGTCCGTCCGTCGGCATTCTCCTGCGTGCGGTCGCGATCGGCGAAGGTATAGAGCTGTTCCAGATAACCGACCGGATGCCCCGTCTGGTCTCGAACCCATTCTCTCAATCCCGCCTGGAGGCTTCGATGCCCCAGTTCGAAGGGACCTGAGGGCAGGGCGTCTCCGGACCTGATCGTCATGACGCGTGGCTCCTCGCGCGTGACGGCGGAAAGAACCGCGATCAACTCGGCATGGGCAAGTCCGATGGTCAAGCAAGCTCCCTGTTGGCTGGTGCCGCAGATACGGCACGGCGTTACCGTAGTTTATGCCGACTCTGGAAGACTTTGCCAACGGTGTTGCCGTGTCGTCATTTTGCATTTTTCGCCGGCGCGCTTATCAATTCGTCTAGGCACGCGCTGGACGGTTTCTTCTCTGCCTCCGAGGCGCTAAGACATGCGGGTGAAGTCCGGGAGATCACATGCGCGCAGTATTGGGTGAGGTCGAAAGGCGTCGGGCGGAGGCGAGGCTTGGCGGGGGTGAGAAACGTATCGCGGCACAGCATGCCAAGGGGAAGCTGACGGCGCGCGAGCGTATCGAGGTGCTTCTGGACGAGGGCTCCTTCGAGGAGTTCGACATGTACGTCACCCACCGCGCCGTGGATTTCGGCATGGCCGAACAGAAGGTCGCGGGCGATGGCGTGGTGACCGGCTGGGGCACGATCAACGGCCGCCAGGTCTACGTCTTCTCCCAGGATTTCACCGTCCTCGGCGGCTCGCTCTCCGAAACCCATGCGCAGAAAATCTGCAAGATCATGGACATGGCCGTGCGCGTCGGCGCGCCGGTGATCGGTCTGAACGACAGCGGCGGCGCCCGCATCCAGGAAGGCGTCGCCTCGCTCGCCGGTTATGCCGAAGTCTTCCGCCGCAATGCCGAAGCCTCGGGTGTCATCCCGCAGATTTCCGTGATCATGGGGCCTTGCGCCGGCGGTGCCGTCTATTCGCCGGCCATGACCGATTTCATCTTCATGGTGCGCGACAGTTCTTACATGTTCGTTACCGGCCCGGACGTGGTGAAAACGGTGACCAACGAGATCGTCACGGCGGAAGAGCTCGGCGGCGCCCGCACCCATACCCAGAAATCCTCGGTCGCCGATGCCGCCTTCGAGAACGACATCGAGGCGCTGGAGGCCGTGCGCCAACTCTTCGATTTCCTGCCGCTGAACAACCGGGACAAGCTGCCGATACGGCCCTTCCACGACGATCCGGCCCGAATCGAGATGCGTCTCGACAGCCTCATCCCCGACAGCCCGACCAAACCCTACGACATGAAGGAACTGATCCTGGCGATCGCCGACGAGGGCGATTTCTTCGAGATTCAGGAAGCCTTCGCGAAGAACATCATCACCGGCTTCATCCGGCTCGAAGGCCAGACGGTCGGCGTCGTCGCCAACCAGCCGATGGTGCTCGCCGGCTGCCTCGACATCGACTCATCGCGCAAGGCCGCCCGTTTCGTCCGCTTCTGCGATGCCTTTTCGATCCCGCTCCTGACGCTGGTCGATGTGCCGGGTTTCCTGCCGGGCACGGCGCAGGAATATGGCGGCGTCATCAAGCACGGCGCCAAGCTCTTGTTCGCCTATTCGGAAGCGACCGTGCCGATGGTGACGCTGATCACCCGGAAAGCCTATGGCGGCGCCTATGACGTCATGGCCTCCAAGCACATCGGCGCCGACATCAACTATGCCTGGCCGACCGCCGAGATCGCTGTGATGGGCGCCAAGGGCGCCACCGAGATCCTCTACCGCTCCGAACTCGGCGATCCGGAAAAGATCGCGGCGCGCACGAAGGAATACGAGGAGCGTTTCGCAAACCCCTTCGTGGCCGCCGAACGCGGCTTCATCGACGAGGTGATCATGCCGCATTCGTCGCGCCGCCGCATCGCCCGCGCCTTTGCCTCGCTGCGCAACAAGCAGGTGGCGACGCATTGGAAGAAACACGACACGATTCCGCTATGAGCGGCGGAAATCCGGCTGCGGCTTCCCATATGGTTTGGAGTGCCCGTTTCCGGGGCGCGCTTTTTGACAGGAAGGACTGTTTCTCATGACCGAAAAATCCCCCGCCGATAATTTTCCGGCCGGCTACGAACCGCCCAAGGTCTGGACCTGGGAGAAGGGTAATGGCGGCGCCTTTGCCAGCACCAATCGGCCGATCGCCGGCCCGACCCATGACAAGGTCCTCCCCATCGGCAAGCATCCGCTGCAGCTCTATTCGCTCGGCACGCCGAACGGCGTCAAAGTCACCATCATGCTGGAGGAACTGCTCGCCGCCGGCCACAACGATGCGGAATACGATGCCTGGCTGATCAAGATCGACGGCAACCAGTTCGGCTCGGGCTTCGTCGAGGTCAACCCGAATTCGAAGATCCCGGCGATGATGGACCATGCGCCGAAGGGCGGCGGCGGGCCCATCCGCATCTTCGAATCCGGCTCCATCCTGGTCTACCTGGCCGAAAAGTTCGGCGCCTTCCTGCCGACCGATCTGAGGGCCCGCACCGAGGCGATGAGCTGGCTCTTCTGGCAGATGGGCTCTGCCCCCTTCCTGGGCGGCGGTTTCGGCCACTTCTATGCCTATGCGCCGATGAAGATCAAATACGCCATCGATCGTTATGCGATGGAAGTGAAGCGCCAGATGGACGTGCTCGACCGGCATCTCGCCGATCATCAATATATGGCGGGGTCCGAATATTCCATCGCCGACATGGCCATCTGGCCCTGGTACGGCAATCTTGCTTTGGGCAAGCAATACGGCGATGCCGGCACCTTCCTGGAGGTCGAGGGTTACAAACACGTCCAGCGCTGGACCGCCGAAGTCGCAGCCCGTCCGGGCGTCCAGCGCGGTCGCATGGTCAACCGGGTTTCCGGCGATCCGTCCGAGCAGCTCCATGAACGCCACGACGCCTCCGACTTCGAGACGAAGACGGCCGACAAGATAGGCTAAGACAGATCGCCAAGGCTTGAGAGGACTAAGAACATGGCCAACCTGCCCGATATGACGAAGCACCGGGGCTTTCCGTCCGGCATGCCTGGCACGGGCATCCAGTTCACCATCCGCCGGGCGAACCCGAAAGGCGTGACGCCCCTCAAGGCTCTGCCCCGCCGTGCCCGTCCGGGTTCGGCGGAGCATCTCGTCGATGCCGCCTTCCTGCACGCGCTCTGGCATCACTTCGGCCCGGAGCCCTTCGAGCGCGGCAATCTCGACGCCGCCCGCCTCAACCTTCTCTTCGGCCGCGAAATCGTCCCGGCGGAAAAGGAATTCGACCCCCTGTCCTACGAGGCGCTGCTGATGATCGACGAAAAGGTCGCCCGCCAGAATTTCCCGGAATCCTTCGAAGGCGTCATGGAGGTGTGATGGCGGCGTTCAAGAAGATCCTCATCGCCAACCGTGGCGAGATCGCCTGCCGGGTCATCAGGACGGCAAGCAGGATGGGCATTGCGACGGTGGCCGTCTATTCCGATGCCGACCGGGATGCATTGCATGTCCGCATGGCCGACGAGGCGGTGCATATCGGCCCGGCGCCGTCCAGCCAGTCCTATATCGTCATCGACAGGATCCTCGATGCGATCCGGCAGGCCGGCGCCGATGCGGTGCATCCCGGCTACGGCTTCCTGTCGGAAAACGCCGCCTTCGCCGCCGCGCTGGAAAAGGAAGGCGTCGCCTTCATCGGCCCGCCGGTGAAGGCCATCGAGGCGATGGGCGACAAGATCACCTCGAAGAGGATTGCGGCCGAGGCCGGCGTCAGCACCGTGCCTGGCCATATGGGCCTGATCGAGGATGCCGGCGAGGCGGTGAGGATCGCCGCATCGATCGGTTATCCGGTGATGATCAAGGCATCGGCCGGCGGCGGCGGCAAGGGCATGCGGATTGCCTGGAACGATGCCGAGGCGCGAGAGGGTTTCCAGTCCTCACGCAACGAGGCGAAGTCTTCCTTCGGCGACGACCGCATCTTCATCGAGAAATTCGTCGATCAGCCCCGTCATATCGAGATCCAGGTGCTCGGCGACCGGCATGGCACGACGCTCTATCTCGGCGAGCGCGAATGCTCGATCCAGCGACGAAACCAGAAGGTCATCGAGGAGGCCCCGTCGCCTTTCCTCGACGAGGCGACGCGGAAAGCCATGGGCGAGCAGGCGGTGGCGCTGGCGAAAGCCGTCGGCTACTTCTCCGCCGGCACGGTGGAATTCATCATCGATGGCAGCCGCAATTTCTACTTCCTGGAAATGAACACCCGCCTGCAGGTGGAGCATCCGGTGACCGAACTCGTCACAGGCATCGATCTCGTCGAGCAGATGATCCGCGTCGCGGCGGGCGAAAAGCTGTCCTTCGGCCAGGATGACGTGAAGCTCACCGGCTGGGCGATCGAAAGCCGGTTATACGCCGAGGATCCCTATCGCAATTTCCTGCCCTCGATCGGTCGTCTGTCGCGCTACCGCCCGCCGGCGGAAGGCAGACAGGACGACGGCACGGTGGTGCGCAACGATACCGGCGTCTTCGAGGGCGGCGAGATCTCCATGTATTACGACCCGATGATCGCCAAGCTCTGCACCTGGGCTCCCGACCGCTTGAAGGCGATCGACGCCATGGGCGCGGCGCTCGATGATTTCGAAGTGGAGGGCATCGGCCATAATCTGCCATTCCTCTCGGCCGTCATGAGCCAGGAGCGGTTCCGTTCCGGCCGGCTGACGACAGCCTATATCGCCGAGGAGTTTCCGGAAGGCTTTTCTGGCGTGCAGCCGGATGAGACTGCCGCCCGAAAGCTTGCCGCGATCGCAGTCCTCGTCAATCAGGCGCTGCAGGAACGGGCGGTGCAGATTTCCGGGACGATCGGCAATCATCGCCGGATCGTCGGCAGGGAATGGGTGGTGACGCTTGCCGGCTTCGAAGAGGCGGTCATGCTCGAAACCGGCCCGGACGGTGCTTTCATCGTCTTTGCCGATGGCACGCGCCTTTCCGCCGCCAGCGGATGGCTGCCGGGCCAGAGCCATGGGGCCTTTCATGTCGGCGGCTCAAGGGGCGGCGAAGCCATGGGCGTGAAGGTGAACCTGATAGGCTCCGCCATCCGGCTGCGCTGGCGCGGCATGGACGTGACCGCCCGCGTCCGGTCGATACGCATCGCCGAACTCGCCCGGCTGATGCCGAAAAAATTGCCGCCGGACACGTCGAAAATGCTCCTCTGCCCCATGCCGGGCGTCATCACTTCCGTGGTTGTGAAGGCCGGCGACCAGGTCGAGGCCGGCCAGACGCTCGCCACCGTCGAGGCGATGAAGATGGAAAACGTGCTGAAGGCGGAAAGACAAGGCGTCGTCAAACGCGTCGCCGCCAGCGCCGGCCAGAGCCTGGCGGTCGACGAGCTGATCATGGAGTTCGAGTAGGAGGGGAGGCAGGCCGATGTCCGAAAAAACGGTGAAAGCCAGGAAAGCAGAGTGGAAGGCGCTTGCCGAGAAGGAGTTGAAGGCCTCGCCGGAAACGCTCGTCTGGCACACGGCGGAAGGCATCGACGTCAAGCCGCTCTACACGGCCGAGGACCTCGAGGGCATCGATCATCTCGATTCGCTGCCGGGCATGAAACCCTTCGTGCGCGGCCCGCGCGCCACCATGTATGCCGGCCGGCCGTGGACGATCCGGCAATATGCCGGTTTCTCGACCGCCGAGGCATCCAACGCCTTCTACCGCCGCAATCTCGCCGCCGGCCAGAAAGGCCTGTCGGTCGCCTTCGACCTCGCCACCCATCGCGGCTATGACTCGGACCATCCGCGCGTCGAGGGCGATGTCGGCAAGGCGGGCGTGGCGATCGATTCGGTCGAGGACATGAAGATTCTCTTCGACGGCATTCCGCTGAAGGACATGTCCGTCTCGATGACCATGAACGGCGCGGTCATCCCGATCCTCGCCTCCTTCATCGTCGCCGGCGAAGAGCAGGGCTGTTCACGTGCCGAGCTTTCCGGGACCATCCAGAACGACATCCTCAAGGAGTTCATGGTCCGCAACACCTATATCTATCCGCCCGAGCCCTCGATGCGGATCGTCGCCGACATCATCGAATACACGGCGAAGGAGATGCCGCGCTTCAATTCGATTTCGATATCCGGCTATCATATGCAGGAGGCGGGAGCGACACTGGTGCAGGAGCTGGCCTTCACGCTTGCCGACGGACGCGAGTATGTCCGTGCCGCGCTCGCCAAGGGGCTGAACGTCGACGATTTCGCCGGCCGCCTCTCCTTCTTCTTCGCGATCGGCATGAACTTCTTCATGGAAGCGGCGAAGCTGCGCGCCGCCCGCCTGCTCTGGTCGCGGATCATGGAAGAGTTCGAGCCCAAAAAGCCCTCGTCGTTGATGCTGCGCACCCATTGCCAGACCTCCGGCGTCTCGTTGGCTGAACAGGACCCCTATAACAACGTCATCCGCACCGCCTACGAGGCGCTGTCGGCGGTGCTCGGCGGCACCCAGTCGCTGCACACCAATGCGCTCGACGAGGCGATGGCCCTGCCGACCGATTTCTCCGCCCGCATCGCCCGCAACACCCAGCTCATCCTGCAACATGAGACGGGTGTGACCAAGGTCGTCGATCCGCTCGCCGGCTCCTATTACGTCGAAAGCCTCACCAAGGAACTGGCCGAAAAAGCCTGGGCGCTGATCGAGGAAGTCGAAGCGCTCGGCGGCATGACAAAGGCCGTTGCCGAAGGCCTGCCGAAGCGGCTGATCGAGGAGGCGGCGACGCTGCGCCAGGCCAGGGTCGACCTGGGCGAGGATATTATCGTCGGTGTCAACAAGTACCGGCTGGAAAACGAGGACGAGCTCGACATCCTGGCGATCGACAACACCGCCGTCCGCAAGGCGCAGATCAGGCGGCTGGAGGAAGTCCGCCGCCGGCGTGATCCGAAGAAGGTCGAGCAGACGCTCGGGCAGCTTTCCGATGTCGCCCGCACCGGCAAGGGCAACCTCCTGGAGGCGGCGGTCGAGGCCGCCCGCGCCCGCGCCACCGTCGGCGAAATCTCCGATATCATGCGCAAGGCCTTCGGCGATCATTCCGCCGTGCCGGAAGTGGTGGGCGATATCTACGGCTCCGCCTATGCGGACGATCCGGAATACAGGACGCTCGTCACGCGCCTCGCCGGCTACAGCAAGGCCTCCGGCAAACCCAGGATCATGGTCGCCAAGCTCGGCCAGGACGGCCACGACCGCGGCGCCAAGGTGATCGCCTCCGCCTTCGGCGACATCGGCTTCGATGTGCTGGCCGGCCCGCTCTTTCAGACACCGGATGAAGCGGCCGACCTTGCGATCCGGGAAAAGGTGCAGGTCGTCGGCATGTCCTCGCTCGCCGCCGGCCACCGGACGCTGGCGCCGCAGCTCGTCGAGGCGTTGAGGAGGAAAGGTGCCGAAAACATCGTCGTCGTGGTCGGCGGCGTCATTCCGCGCCAGGACTACGACTACCTGCTGAGCCACGGCGTCGCGGCCGTCTTCGGCCCCGGCACCAACGTCCTCGACGCCGCCAACGCAATCATCGACATCCTCGAGGGCAAACGGCGGAACGCGTGAGTCCCGCCGGCGGATCATTTTGCCGCCAGCATGGCCCTGGCGCTATCGGCATCGGTGATCAGCACGTTGACGAGGCCGCTTTGCGCCACCGCAGGCAGGATCCTGTGCTTGTGCGCGCCGCCGGAGGCGACGATGCGGCAACCGATCCGGCGGAAATCCTCCATTTCGGGGGAAAGCACCTGGCGGTTCAGAGGATGGTCGATCTCCTTGCCGGAGGCATCGAGATAGCGTCCCATCAGGTCGCCCACCGCACCGGCCTTCTTGAGGATCGCCTCGTTCATGCCTTCCGGCAGGCCGTAGCGCACCTGGAGCGATTGCTGCGACACGTCGCCGACGCTCAGGTAGGCGACGTCCACCTCGCAGATCTGCTTGAATGTCTGCTGGAAGACGGCCTGCGAGATGATCGCGTCCCGCGATTCCGCGCTTTCCGCATAGATCGGCGCCGCAAAATAGCGGCACTGGGCGTTCAGCACCTGGGCGAAACCGCGGACGATCTCGAACGTGTTGATCTCCGACCCATGGGTCAGGCCGCCCATCATCGAGCGCACCTTGATCTGCGGCTCGTTGAGGGTCGGCATGTGGTGGATCGTCTCGCGCAGCGTCGAGCCCCAGCCGATGCCGATTGACGTCGGCTTCTGCGTCTGGATCAGCCGCCCGAGAAAGCCCGCCGCCCCCCGCCCGAGCACCGAATGCAGCAGCCCCGGATCGCTCGGTGTCGGCACCACGACGGCGTCCTTGAGGCCGAAGCGCTGCCTGAGCTTCGCTTCCAGTTCCACGCTTTCTGCCAGCACGGAATCGAAGCTGATCCGCACGATGCCGGTTTCCAGCGCTTCCGAAAGGATCTCGTTCACCCGCCGCCGGGTGATGTTCATCCGCTCGGCGATCTGCTGCTGCGTCAGGCCTTCCACGTGATAGAGCCAGGCCGCCCGCACCATCAATTCACGATGTTCCATATTCCCAACCACCCACTTTATCCAAATGTCACATCGGTGTAACATATGTAACGTAACCCACACCTGTCATGGCTAACCCAGACTGAGGGAGATGGCCAGAACCGAAACAGGGCGGGTCGTGAGGAAAGACCCGATAGAAGGATTCGAACATGACTTCGACATATGTGAAATCGGTAACCGGTCTGATCGCCGCCGGCGCGCTGTTCGCAGGCGCGACGGGTGCCTCGGCGGCGGAACGCGTCAAGATCGAATGGTGGTATGCGATCTCCGGCAAGCTCGGCGAGACCGTTCAGCAGCTCATCTCGGACTTCAACAAGTCGCAGGACAAGTATGAAGTCGTCGGCACGTTCAAGGGGAACTACGAAGAGACCATGGCCGCCATGGTTGCCGCCTACCGCGTCAATCAGCAGCCGGCTATCCTCCAGTCTGCAGAGCGTGGCTTCATGACCATGCTGAATTCCGGCGCCGTCGTCCCGGTGGACCAGCTGATGGCCAAACAGGGCTACGACATCGACTGGAACGATTTCATCAAGCCGGTCGCGGGCTTCTACATCGTCAACGGCAAGCCGGCGGCTCTGCCCTTCAACTCCTCGACCCCGATCCTGTGGTACAATGCCGATGCCTTCAAGGCGGCCGGCTTCGATGCGTCGTCCGATACCTGGCAGGGGCTTGAGAAGCAGCTCTATGCGCTGAAGGAGAAGAAGGTCACCGATTGCCCGATGGCGCTGCCGGGCGACTTCCAGTGGAGCCTGATCGAGAACTATTCGGCGATCAACAATTATCCCTTCGGCACCAAGGCAAACGGCTATGACGGCCTCGACACCGAGTTCGTCTATAACACGACGGGCGTGGTCGGTCAGGTCACGCGGCTGAAGAAGTGGGTCGACGATGGTGTGCTGAAGATCGCCGGCCAGGGCGTCTCGCCGATCAGCCTCTATACCTCCGGCACCTGCGCCACGATCATCAACTCCACCGCCAGTCATTCCGCCGTCGAATCCGATGCCAAGTTCAAGTGGAGCGCCGCCGTCATTCCCCATGAGGAAGGCGCCGATGTGAAGAACGGCACGATCGGCGGCGCTTCGCTCTGGGCGATCAAGGGCAAGTCGGAAGAGGTTCAAGCCGGTGTCGCCGCCTTCTTCAACTTCGTCGCCCAGCCGGACGTGCAGGAATGGTGGAGCAAGGCGACCGGTTATGTTCCGGTAACCAATGCCGCCTACCAGAAGATGAAAGCCGAAGGTTACTTCAAGGATCATCCGACCCGCGAGATCGCCCTCGAGCAGCTGTCGCGCGGCGAACCGACCGACAATTCGCGCGGCTTCCGCTTCGGCAACCACAATCAGTCGACCGCGATCCTGATCGAGGAAATCCAGGCCGTCTGGACCGGCAAGAAGACACCGCAGGAAGCGCTCGACAGCTCCGTCAAGCGCGGCAACGAAATCCTGCGCCAGTATGAGAAGCTCCATGCTGGCAAGTGACGCCATCGATATGAACGAGGGCGTGGCGACGCGCCCCCGCTTTCCGTTGCGGCGGAGCCTGGGCTCGCTGGTCAGGTCGTCCGAAACGGGGCTCAAAGCCTCGCATTTCCGGCGGCCCTGGCTGGCGGCGAGCCTCGTCGCGCCGCAGCTCCTGGTCCTGCTTTTCTTCTTCTTCATTCCAACCTGGAAGGCGCTGTCGCTCGCCTTCGTACAGGTGGACCCGTTCGGCGGCACTATGCTCTTCGTGGGCCTGGACAATTTCACCAGCCTGTTCTCGAGTCCGGAATATCGCGACAGCGCGGTGCTCACCCTCTGGTTCACGGTCGTGCAGTGCTTCGTGACGCTCGGGATCGCCGGCCTGCTCGCCTTCGCGAGCGATCAGATCATCCGCGGCCGGGCGATCTACAAGGGCATCATCCTGCTGCCATACGCGATCGCCCCGGCGATTTCCGGCGTGCTCTGGGCCTTTCTCTTCAATCCGACCGTCGGCCCGCTCGCCCACATGCTGCATGACCTGGGCTACGCCTGGGACCCGAACCGCCGGCCCTCCGATGCGCTTCTGCTGGTCTCCGTCGCGGCGGTCTGGAAGCATATCTGCTACAACTATATCTTCCTGGTGGCGGCCTTCCTCGCCGTACCCGCTTCCGTCATCGAGGCTGCGGCGATCGACGGTGCGGGACCGATCCGGCGCTTCCTGACGGTGACGCTGCCGATGGCAGCACCGACCATCTTCTTCCTGATCGTCATGAACTTCGTCTACGGCCTCTTCGAGACCTTCGGCATCATCGATACGATCACCCGCGGCGGTCCGGCCGGCAGCACCAATACGCTGGTCTACAAGGTCTATCAGGACGGTTTCCGCCAGCTCGACCTTGGCTCGTCTGCGGCACAATCCGTGGTGCTGATGGCGATCGCCGTGGTCTTCACCATCCTGCAGTTCCGCGCCGTCGAGCGCAAAGTAAACTACCAGGTGTGATCATGGTCGAACGCCACGCCGGTCTCTCCGTCTTCTGCCATGCGGTGCTTTTGATCGGCGCCGCCGCCGTCTGCATGCCGCTTTATTTCGCCTTCGTCGCCGGCTCTCTGACGGTGGGCGAGGTGCAGCAGGTGCCGTTCCCGCTTCTGCCTGGCGACCATTTCGTCGAGAACACCGTCGGCGCCTGGAACGAAGGCGATTTCGGGCAGCTCTACATCAATTCCATCATCGTCACGCTCGGCATCGTCATAGGCAAGCTCGCGGTCTCGATCATCGCGGGCTTTGCGGTCACCTATTTCCGGTTTCCCTTCCGCATGACGGCCTTCTGGCTGATCTTCATCTCGCTCATGCTGCCGGTCGAGGTACGCATCATCCCGACCTACGAGGCGGTGGCGGATGCCGGCGGGCCGCTGCGTGCCTTCTTCGAGGCGGTCGGCCTGACGAGCTTTCTCGCCAGCACGACCGGCTATGAGCTCGACGCGTCGCTGCAATGGAACCTGGTCAACACCTATGGCGGTCTCATCCTGCCGCTGATCGCGTCCGCTTCCGCGACCTTCCTGTTCCGCCAGTTCTTCCTGACCGTCCCGGACGAGCTCTGCGAGGCGGCGAAACTCGATGGCGCCGGCCCTCTGAAATTCTTCCGCGATGTGCTCCTGCCGCTGTCGAGCTCCAACATTGCGGCACTTTCGATCATCCTCTTCCTGTACGGCTGGAACCAGTATCTCTGGCCGCTGCTCTTCACCACCGAGAAGCAGATGTACACGGCGATGATCGGGCTGAAGGACCTGATTCCCGTGGCCGATGCGCAGCCGGCTTGGAACATCGCCATGGCGGCTTCCTTTTTCGTCATGGCGCCACCCGCTCTCGTCATTCTCCTGATGCAACGCTGGTTCACCAAGGGTCTGGTAGATTCCAGCAAATAAGAGGTATTTTTCAATGACCACTCCCATCATCGTCGGCCATCGCGGCGCCCGCAATCTCTGGGCCGAGAACAGCCTGACCGGCTTTCGCAATCTCCTCGGCCTCAAGGTCGAATCCGTCGAGTTCGACGTGCATCTGACTGCCGCCGGCGAGCTCCTCGTCATCCATGACGCGACCCTCGACCGCACGACGGAACGTTCCGGCCGCGTCGCCGGCCTCGCTGCCGGCGAATATCGCTCTGTGATCCTGAAGGGCACGGACGAGCGCATCCCGACGCTCGAAGAAGTGCTGGAGATCTATGCGCCGACCGGCCTCGAGCTGCATGTGGAGCTGAAAGCAGATGCCGACGGCAAACCCTATGAAGGCCTGGAAGCCCGGGCGGCTGCGGAGCTTGACCGTTTCGGCCTCGCCGGCAAATCCTTCCTGACGAGCTTCAACAGCGATGTCCTGAAGGTGATCGGAGAGGTGGCGCCGCATATCCGCCGGCTCTCCTCGCTCAATCACAAATCGGTCGAAGCGAAGGGCCTCCGCCAATCGGTCGAGGCCATGCTGCAGGTCTCCGACGTGCTGGCGATAGAGAAGGCGCTGCTGCGCGAGGAATGGGAGCTGCTGACGGCGCTGATCCCGGCCGAAAAGCTCGGCGTCTGGGTGCCGAACGAGCTGGAAGACCTGGCTTTCTGGCTGAAGCAGCCGCTCCGCCAGATCACCACCGACCGGCCGGACCTTGGCGTCAAGGCGCGCGAAGGACTGTTCGATGCTGCGCATTGACCGGCGGAGCTTTCTCGCGGGCGGATTTGCGGCGGCGGCCATCTGGCGGCCGCTCGGGTCGGCGCGTGCTGCGAGCTTCGACGTCGATCCGTTCGCGCTCGGCGTTGCCTCCGGTTCGCCGAGGCCGGAGAGTATCGTCATCTGGACCCGGCTGATCCTGGAGGATGCATCGGCGGCCGCATCCGCCGATCCCTTCGCGCCGGCGCCGCAGCCGGTCACCGATCCGATCGACGTGGAATGGACGGTCGCCGAGGACGAGGCGTTTTCGAAGCCCGTCCAGTCCGGCCTCTTCCGCGCCGTGCCGGAATTCGCTCATTCGGTGCATGTGGAAGTGAAGGGACTGCAGCCCGGCCGCTGGTATTTCTACCGCTTCCGTTCGGGCAATGCGGAAAGCCCCGTCGGCCGCACCCGCACCGCGCCGGAAAGCGCTAACGCCTTCCGCTTCGCCTTCGCCTCCTGCCAGCAATACGAGCAGGGATATTACAGCGCTTACGGCGACATGGCGGGAAAAGACCTCGATCTCGTCGTGCATCTCGGCGATTACATCTATGAGCGGAGCTACGGCGCCGACCTGGTGCGCAAGCACGGAACCGGCATTCCCTCCATGCTCTACGAATATCGTGACCGCTACGCCCTCTATAAATCCGATCCGCAATTGCAGGCGGTCCATGCGGCCTTCCCGTGGCTCGCCGTCTGGGACGACCACGAGGTCATCAACAACTATTCCAGCGATCGCTCTCCCGATGCGCCGAACCCGTCGGAATTCCTTGTCCGCCGCCGCGCCGCCTACCAGGCCTGGTTCGAGCACATGCCGGTGCATCCGGACCTCGCCGCCGGTTTCGATGCGCTGCGCATCTACGATCACTACCGTTTCGGTAATTTGCTTGGCGTGACGCTGCTCGACACGCGGCAATACCGCTCGCCGCAGCTCCAGGGTCTAGCCGCCGCGGACCGGCCCGAGCGGACCATGCTCGGTCCGGCGCAGGAGGAATGGCTCGGCAGGACGCTCGGCGGCTCAGAGGCGAAGTGGAACATCATCGCCCAGCAGACGCTGCTTTCCGAGCGCGACACCAAGGCGGGGCCGGATACGGGTTATAGTCTCGACGGCTGGGACGGCTATCGCGCCGCCCGCGCTCGCCTGCTCGACGCGGTGCAGTCTTCTTCGGTCCGCAATCCCGTCGTCATCGGCGGTGACCTGCACGCCTTCTACGCAGCCGATGTGAAGCGCGACTTCGCGGATGAAAAGGCGGCACCCATTGCCACCGAATTCGTCGGCGGTTCGATCACCTCGGACGCGCCGTCTGAAGCGAGCCTTGCCACCGCGCTTGCTGAAAATCCGCATCTCAAGTTCGCCTCGGACAAGCATGGCTATGCGATCATGCGTCTGAGCGAGCGGTCGGCGGAGGTGGATTTCATCGGCATCGCCGACCGCAAGCAGCGGAATTCTCCGGCCGATATTTTCCAGAGCTTCGCTGTCGCCGACGGCGCTGCCGGGATCAACCGGCTCTGACGCATCACTGAAATTGGACTCCCCATGCAGATAGACCTCCTGATTTTCGATTGTGACGGCGTGCTGATCAACAGCGAGCCGATCGCCAGCCGCACCCTCGCCAAGGCCCTGCAGGATGCCGGCGCCGATATTACCGCCGAGGAGGTCCTCGTCCGCTTCACCGGCAATTCGCCGAGCGCCATCCGCCGCATCTGCACGGAAGAACTCGGTATCGAGAACCTCGATGCGGTCTTCGAGGCCTGGCATCTCGACATCTATCCGGAATTCGCCCGTTCGCTGGAGCCGATGCCGGGCATGGAAAAGCTCGTCCGTTCGCTGCCGCATAAAAAATGCGTCGCCTCCAACAGCTCGACGGACCGGCTGTCGAAAAGCCTCGGCCTGCTCGATCTCTGGCATGCCTTCGCCCCCTCCGTCTTCAGCTCCGACAGGGTGGCGCGGCCAAAGCCAGCGCCGGACCTCTTTCATTTCTGCGCCGAAACCTTTGCCGTCGATCCGAAGAACTGCGTCGTCATCGACGACAGCAGCCACGGCATCACGGGCGCCAGGGCCGCAGGCATGGCGTCGATCGGCTTTGTCGATCCCGCCGACCCCCGGTCCGGCCGCGCCCGCATCCTGGCGGAAGCCGGTGCCACTCTTGTGGTGACAGGCGCGGAAGAGCTGGAAAAGGCGCTTGCCAGCCTTGAGGCGCGACAGCCTATGGACGTGTAACCCACCAAGAACAAAAAAAATCGGATATGTCATCCGCCTGTAAAACTCAGGCCGTAAGAAACGCCCAGCAAGATTGCACGGCTGTGCAAAGGGGGTTTCGATGGAGCGGGACGGATTTCTGGAATTGCGCGGCGTCGCAAGCCGCTACGGCTCCAATGAGGTTCTGACCGATATCGACCTGTCGATCGCCAAGGGTGAGTTCGTCGCACTGCTCGGTTCGTCCGGCTGCGGCAAGACCACGCTTCTGAGATTATTAGCCGGCTTCATCGCTCCCTCCGCCGGCGAAGTGAAGGTGCGCCATCGGGACGTGACCCACCTGCCGCCGGACAGGCGCGGCATGGCGCTGGTCTTCCAGTCCTACGCGCTCTGGCCGCATATGACGGTGGCGCAGAATATCGGCTACGGGCTGAGGCTGAAGGGCGTCTCGCGGTCGGAGATAGCCACCCGCGTTGCCGCCATGCAGGCGCTGCTCGGCCTCGACGGATTGGAGGCGCGCAAGCCTGCGGCGCTTTCCGGCGGCCAGCGCCAGCGCGTCGCGCTCGGCCGGGCGCTCGCCGTCGATCCGGAAATCCTGCTGCTCGACGAGCCGCTGTCGAACCTCGATGCCCGCATCCGCCTGACCGTCCGCCATGAGCTTCGCGCGCTGCAGAAGCGGCTCGGCATCACCGCGATCCATGTCACCCACGACCGTGAGGAGGCCATGGTGATGGCCGACCGCATCGTCATTTTGAATGCCGGAAAGATTGCCCAGCAGGGCACGCCGGAGGACGTCTATAACCGCCCAGCTTGCGCCTTCGTTGCGGCCTTCATGGGCGCCGAGAACGTGCTTGCCCTGAATGGCACGACTGAGGGAGATCAGTTCGCGATCGCCGCAGGCTCCGCAAATGCGGAGGGTAGCGTGCCGCTCCTCGGCCGGCCGCTGACATCCGGCGCCGTCGAGGCCCGCTTCCGGCCGGAAGCCGCTCGCCTCTTCGCAGAAGGGGAGATCGCCGTGATCGGTCCCGGCATCACGTTCAAGGGCGAGGTCGCCGCCGTCAGTTATCCTGGCGGCCATTGGCGCCATGTGATTCGTCTCGGCGAGACCGAGATCATGGCCGATGCGGAACGTGCCTTCGAGCCCGGCACCCGTGTCGCCGTGCATGTGCCGGCAGAGTCGCTCTTCCTGTTCAATTCGCCGGCGGCAGCGCCGGCATCCACGGTTTCCCGGACGCCGTCCGGGAAAGTTCACGCCTGACTTTTTGATACTTCTGACTTTTCAACTCACGGAGAAGCACCCATGAAGAAGATGTCTTACGCAGCCTTCGCCGTCGCTCTCGCGGCCCTTCCTGCCCATGCCGAAGAGCTGACGGTTGCGACCGCCGGCGATCAGAACATGGTCGACTACATCAACCAGTATCTCGGCCCGCTCTTCGAGAAGACCTATCCGGGCAACACCGTCCGCGCCGTCGGCACCGGCCCCGGCGATGCCGGCTCGCAGAAGATCCTGGAGCGCTTCGACGCCCAGGCTGCCGCCAACATTCCGGCATGGGATTTCGACGTCGCCGTCGTGCATGAGAAGTTCGTCGGCCCGATGGTCGACAAGAAGTATCTCGACAAATATCGCGGCGATATCGACACCGGTTCGCTGGTGACCCGCGCCAATGCCAAGATGGCGCTCGGCACCAATGTCGACGGTTACGTCATGCCGATGTTCAACAGCCAGACGGCGATCGCCTACAATCCGGCGCTCGAACCCAATCCGCCGAAATCCTATGCGGAACTTGCCGAATGGGCCAAAGCTCATCCGAAGCAGTTCGGTTACAACGGCATCAAGGGCGGTGCCTCGGGCGTCAGCTTCGTCATGGGCTGGATCTATGCCTTCGGCGGCGGCGATGCCAATACGCTGATGAACGGCCCGTTCAAGGAAGACGAAACCAGGAAGTGGGATGCGGCCTTCAAGAGCCTTGCCGACTTCACCACCAATGCGACGCTGACCCCCGGTAATGCCGGCACGCTCGATCTGCTTTCCCGCGGCGAGATCGCCATGGGCCCGGTCTGGGTCGACATGTTCTACTCCTGGCAGGCCAGCGGCCAGCTTCCGCCGACCATGAAGCTCATCCTGCCGGCTCCGGGCATGCCGGGCCAGCCGATGCACTACGTCCTGCCGGAAAAGGCTGCACACAAGGATCTGGCCGAGAAGTTCATCGCCCTTGCCACCAGCCCGAAAGTCCAGGCCGAAGGCATCGTCAAGCGCTTCAACTGGTATCCGGGCATCGACGCCGACAAGGTGAAGTCCGAGCTCGACGCCGCCACCTGGAACAAGCTCTTCGTCGACATCACGCCGGAAGACCTCGCTGCCAAGGGCAAGCCCTTCCCGATCGCGCCCTATAACAATGCGATCCTGGAAGCCTATGAAAAGTCCGTGAAGTAGTAGCACTTCACTTTCTGGCTCCCCGCTGTTCAGCGCGGGGAGCCTCTTTCACTCCTCGGATGGTCGAATGATGTCCCGACGCCTTCTCGGTCTCCTCCTCGTGCTGCCGGCACTCGCGGTGATCGCCTTCCTGTTCATCCTGCCGCTGATCATGTCGGCGGTCGGGGCATTCCAGGTAGACGGTGCGTTCGGCTGGGGCAATTTCGTCAAGACCTTCGATCTCTATACGAAGGACATCGTCTTCACCGTCGTCATCATCGCGTTCTCGACCATGCTGATTGGCATCGCCTCGATCGCCATCGGCGGTTACCTGACGCTCGGCGAGCATCCCGTTGCAGTCACCATCCTGCGCTGGCTCTACCGCTGGCCGATGTTCATTCCCTTCATCGTCGTCGGCCAAATCCTTCGCACCTTCCTCGCCAAGAACGGCATGATGAACAACACCTTCGTCAATCTCGGCCTGCTGACACCTCTCGATGCTCAGAGCTTTCTCGACTGGCGCGGCATCGTCATCGCCTTCGTCTGGAAGCAGACGCCTTTCGTGGCGCTGCTCGTCGCCGGCGCCATGGCCTCGGTCAACCGCGACACGATCGAGGCGGCCCGCAATCTCGGCGCCTCGCGACTGCGCGTGCTGATCGAGATCCTCGTGCCGCAGGTGGCGATGACGCTGACCGTCGGCCTCATCCTTTCCTTCGTCACCATGATGTCGGTGCTTTCCGTGCCTTTGATGATCAACGCCCAGTCGCCAACGATGCTGACGGCCGACATCGCCTTCCGGGTGAATTCCTATGGCGACTATGGAGTCGCCAATGCGCTCGGCCTCATCTCGCTGGTACTCGCCTCCTCCGTCGCGTGGATCTATCTCCGCGCCAGCCTGAGGGAGCGCGCATGACCGCCTCCGTAATGACCGCACCCGCGACCGCCGCTTCCCGAAATCCGCTCGCTGCCCTCTGGTGGGTACCGCGCGGCATCGTCTTCGGACTGATGGCCTTCTTCATCTTCGGCCCGCTCTTCAACATGGTTCTCTGGACCGTCGCGGAGAAATGGTATTTCCCCTACAGCCTGCCGCTGGAATACGGCTTCAGCTCTTGGGCAAAAGTGTTCGCTCCCCGCGGTGGCGCGCTGGAATCGCTGACCAATTCGCTGATCGTCGCGCTTTTGACTGTCGTCGTCTCGCTGCTCCTGGCGATCCCGGCGGGTTATGCGCTGGCGCGGCTGAAGCTGCCGCTGCGCGGCCTGATCCTGCTTGCCTTCCTCATTCCGCAGGCGTTTCCGAACCTCACCGTCTACGTCAACATCGCCCGTATCTTCTATGAGATCGGCCTGAACGGCACGATTCCCGGCGTCGTGCTGGTGCATGTCTCGCATGGCCTCGTTTATGCCGTCTGGATAGCCACCGCCGCTTTTTCCGCGATCGATCCGGAGCTCGAACAGGCGGCGAGGAATATCGGCGCCGGCGCGATGCGCACCTTCGTGGACGTGACCTTGCCGCTCGCAGCACCGGGATTGATGGCGAGCGCCATCTTCGTTTTCCTGGAATCGCTCGACGAATTCACCGGCAGCTATTTCGTCGGTGCGCCGGACGTGAACATGCTGCCGTTGCTGCTCTATACGGCAGGTGCAGGCGGCAATTACCAGATCGCATCGATTACCGCCCTCTTGCTGCTCATCCCGTCATTGGTTTTCATGCTGATCGTCGAGCGATTCCTGAAGGCGAACGTCCTTTCGCGAGTGGGGCATTGATGAGCATGAAGGACGAGAAGAGGATGCGCTTCGTCAGCGCGGAACAGGTCGCCCGGCTCGCCGGCGTTTCCCGCTCGGCCGTTTCCCGCACCTTCACCCCGGGCGCCAGTGTCGCGCCGGCGACGCGCGAAAAAGTGCTCAAGGCCGCCGAGGAACTCGGCTATCACGTCAACGATCTGGCGCGCGGCGTGCTCGCCAATCAGAGCCGGCTGGTCGGCATCGTCGCCACCAAACCGGAACTCGGCTTCCGCGCTCATCTGACGGCGGCGCTCGCCAAGGCGCTGATCCGCCGCGGCAGCATTCCGATCCTCATCAATACCGGCCAGACGGAAGAAGAGCTTCTCGCCGCTCAGAAGATGCTGATCGGTCACCGGGCCGAGGCGACGATCATCCTGTCGGGCTCGCCGCCGGAGAGCTTCTTCGAGCTTGCCCAGCGCAACGGCCAGCCGCTGGTGGTGATCGGCCGTTCGGAGCCCGACGCCGACCATGTCCGCGCCGGTAATTCGGAGGCTTCCCGAAATGCCGCCAACGCCTTTTTTGCCGCTGGCCGGCGCCGGCTTGGCGTGATCGGCTCGCTGTCCGGCACGCCGAGCATTTCGGAACGGGAAAGCGCCTTCCTCTCGGCAGCCCGTGCGCTCGGTGCCGAGGTCACGGCGGCACGCGGGCCGGATTCCGATTACGACAGCGGTATCGCCGCCGCCCGCGAACTGTTTTCGGGACGCGAGAAGCCGGACGCGGTCTTCTGCGCCAACGACCAGATCGCCTTCGGCTTGATGGATTTCATCCGCACCGAGCTGAGCCTGCGCGTTCCGGAAGACGTGGCGGTGATCGGCTTCGACGACGTGCCGGAAGCCGCCTGGCTGAGCTACGGTCTCACCACCTTCCGCCAGGACCCGGCGATCATGGCGGCTCGCGCCGTCGACCTTCTGGAAAGGCGGCTGGAAAACCCGGACGAGGCACCGGGTTACGAGCGGGTCATTCCGGAACTGGTGGTCCGGAAAAGCTTCGCCCCGCCTAGATTTTTAGGAGCCTGCGGGCGTTTTCCTTGAGGATCAGCGGCCTCACTTCGTCCTTGATCGGAATGGCGGCAAAATCCGCCATCCAGCGATCGGGCGTGATCGCCGGCCAATCGGACCCGAACAGCATTTTGTGCTTCAGCAGCGAATTGGCGTATTGGACGAGGATCGGCGGAAAGTATTTCGGCGACCAGCCGGACATGTCGATATAGACGTTCGGCTTGTGGGTCGCGACCGACAGCGCCTCCTCCTGCCAGGGAAAGGAGGGATGGGCGAGGATGATCGGCATGTCGGGAAAATCCACCGCCACGTCGTCCAGGTAGATCGGATTGGAATATTTGAGACGCATGTTCATGCCGCCGCGCATGCCGGCGCCGACTCCCGTCTGGCCGGTGTGGAAGAGCGTGATGGCGCCTTCCTCGGCGATCGCTTCATAGAGCGGATAGGCCATCCGGTCGTTCGGATAGAAGGCCTGCATGGTGGGATGGAACTTGAAGCCCTTCACGCCGAATTCACGCACCAGCCGGCGCGCCTCGCGGGCGCCCATCTTGCCCTTAGCCGGGTCGATGGAAGCAAAGGGGATCATCACGTCGCTGTTTTCGGCCGCGATCATCGCCACCTCTTCGTTGTTGTAGCGGCGGAAGCCGGTCTCGCGCTCCGCATCGACCGGAAAGATCACGCAGCCGATCTTGCGCTCACGGTAATAGACGGCGGTTTCGTTGACGGTCGGCAGCATGCCCTTGTGACCGGCCGGGTTCTTGAAATATTTCGCCATGCCGGCCTGGAATTCGTCATAACCGTCGTCGCGCGGGCCGCAGCAGGGCTCTTCCGCGTGGGTATGGACGTCGATGGCGATCAGTTCGTCGATGTTCAAGTGCGCTTCCTCCCGCTCCTCAAAATGTCTCAGCCGAGGCCGGTGAATTTGCGCAGCAGCACCGTCAGTTGCTGGCGCTCGGCAGCAGTCAGGTCCGTGCCGACCGCATCCTCATAGGAGAAGAACCAGTCCGCGGCCTCTCTCATCCGTCTTTCCGCCTCTGCGGTCACCGTGATCTCGACGGCGCGGCGGTCCTCGTCGGGAATGCGGCGGGAGACGAGGCCCTGGTCCTCCAGTGCGCGGATGAGCTTGGTCATATGCGCCCGCTTGATCATCAGCGTCTGGCCGAGCACGCTCTGGCGGATGCCGGGATTGCGCGAGATCACCCAGAGGACGGAAAACTCGCCCGGCTTGAACTGCTTTTCGCCGACGTCCTCGAAGAACCGTTCGTAGATCTTGAGCTGGGCGATGCGCAGCAGGAAGCCGAGGGCCATATCCAGCCGGCTCAGATCGACATTTTCAGCCGTGCGCGTCGTCATGTCCATGGGGCGAACCTCAAGCCGAACCCGGCGCCTTCAGCCGCGCGGCGCGTTTTTCCAGGAAGGCGCGCAGCCGTTCCTCGGCCTCCGGGCTCGTGGCGGTGAAGGAGGCGATGAAGGATTCGACGAAAAGCCCGTCTTCCTTCGCCATGTCCTGGATGCGCGGCAGCGCGTTGATGACGGCGTAATTGGAGATTTCCGCGTTGCCTGCGGCAGCCTCAGCCAGTTCATGCGCCTTCTGCCGGGCAGTGCCTTTCTCGACGATATATTGCGCCAGGTTCCAGCGCTCGGCCTCTTCGGCGGATGCCACGCGGCCGGTCAGCATCATGTCGGTCATGCGGGCGACGCCCATCAGGCGGGCCACGCGGACCGAGCCGCCCCCGCCGACGAAAATGCCGCGCTGACCTTCCGGCAGCGCGAAGAAGGCGGATCTGTCGGCGACGCGGATATGGGTCGAGGCGGCAAGTTCCAGTCCGCCGCCGACGACCGCGCCATGTAGGGCGGAAATCCAGGGGATGGTGCCGTGTTCGATGCCGGAAAACACCTGGTGCCAGCGGCGCGAGCCGCGCACGCCTTCGATCGGCGTCTTCTTGACGTGTTCGGCGAGATCGAGACCGGCGCAGAAATGATCGCCATGCCCGAACAGCACGGCCGCCTTTGCCTCCGCTTCGGCCCGCGCGATCGACTCGGCGATCATCTCGACGAAACGGTCGCTGATCGCATTGCGCTTTTCCGGGCGGTTGAGACCGATATGGGCGACGTTGCCCCTGAGCTCATAGGTGACGAAGCTTTGTGCCGTCTGATCGGCCATTTTCTGTATTCTCCTCCGGACGGACGCTCCCACCGCCCGTTTCGAGTTTTGATCGTTTACAGGGAGATTGTTTCTTTGTAAACAAATTTTGGGAGTTTAAGGATCACTGATATCTGGGAGGAGAGTCATGGCCGGAAAGCCTGTACGCGATGTAAAATTGTGGTCACCGGTTGTCGGCTGGGAGGAGCGGCCGAATGGCGAATTCGTCGTCTGGCGGGAGGACCCGCTAGGCCCCTATCCCGACAAGCTCAACGAAAGGCTGGTGCACTGGGCCGATGCCGCGCCGGACCGGACCTGGATGGCGGATCGCGAAGGCACCGGCCCGTGGCGCAGGGTCAGCTATGCGGAGGCGCTGGATGCGGTGCGCCGCATCGGTCAGTTCCTGCTGGATCTGAAGCTCTCGGCGGAAAATCCTCTCGTCATCCTCTCGGAAAACTCCATCGACCATGCGCTGATGGCGCTCGGCGCCCAGCATGTCGGCATTCCCTCCGCCGCGATCGCGCCGGCGTATGCGACCATCTCCTCCGACTTTTCGAAGCTGCACGACATTGCCCGGCAGATCACACCCGGCCTGATCTTCGCCGATGACGCGAGTACTTTCCACAAGGCCGTCGATACCGCGTTCGGCGCGGAAATTCCCTTCGCCGCACTGCGCAACCTGCCTGCGGCCCGGCCCAATACCTATCTCTTCGACGACATCCTGAAGACCGAACCGACCGACGCCGTGGAACGGGCTTTCGATGCCGTCGGACCGGATACGGTCGCGAAATTCCTCTTCACCTCCGGTACGACCGGCTCGCCCAAGGCGGTCATCCAGACCCAGCGCATGCTCTGCTCCAACCAGGAGATGGTGACCGACTGCTATTCCTATTTCCGCGACGAACCGCCGGTTCTGGTCGACTGGGCGCCGTGGAACCATACGGCGAGCGGCAACAAGGTCTTCAATATCGCGATCTATAATGGGGGCACCTATTACATCGATCGCGGCAAACCTTCGCCGGCGCTGATCGGCCAGACCATCGCCAACCTGCGCGAGATCGCCCCGAACTGGTATTTCAACGTGCCGGCGGGTTTCGAGATGCTGATCCAGGCGATGCGCGACGACGAGGCGCTGCGCAAGAACTTCTTCAAGGATTTGAAGCTGTTGATGTATGCCGGCGCCGGCATGGCGCAGCACACCTGGGATGCGCTGATCGAACTTTCCGAAATGACGATTGGCGAGCAGGTGCCGCTCGGCACCGGCATCGGTTCCACGGAGACCGCGCCGTTCGCGATCTTCTGTACCGATCCGCAGGAAAAGCCCGGCAATATCGGCGTGCCCGGCCAGGGGGTCACCATGAAGCTTGTGCCGATCGACGACAAATATGAGCTTCGCCTCAAGGGGCCGAACGTTACGCCCGGCTACTGGCGCAATGAGAAGCTGACCAGGGAAGCCTTCGACGAGGAAGGTTTCTACCGCATCGGCGATGCGGTGAAATTCGCCGTGCCCGGCGACCCTCGAAAAGGCTTCTATTTCGACGGCCGCACGGCCGAGAACTTCAAGCTCCAGACCGGAACCTGGGTGGCGGTCGGCGTGCTGCGCGCCCAGCTCGTCAACCAGTTCGGCGGCCTGATCCGTGATGCGGTGATCACCGGCGAGAACCGCGCCGAACTCGGGGCGCTTGCCGTGCCCTTCATGCCGGCGCTCAGGGAGCTCCTGGGCGGCGGCGAAGGTCTCTCCGACGAAGCGGTCGTCACTCATCCGAAAGTGCGTGCGGCGATCGCCGAGCAACTGAAGGAACACCAGAAACAGGCGAGCGGATCGGCGACGCGGGTGATGCGCATCATGGTGATGACCGATCCGCTGCGTTTCGAAAAGGGCGAGGTGACCGACAAGGGCTCGATCAACCAGCGCGCCGTGCTCGCGCAGCGCGGCGATCTGGTCGAGGCGCTTTATGCGGATGCGCCGGGCGTCATCAAGGTCGACAAGGAGCTGGCGGCATGAGGATCAAGGGTTCGAGCGCATTCGTCACCGGCGGCGGATCGGGTCTCGGCGAAGCGACCGCCCGTCTGCTCGCGAAGCTCGGCGCCATCGTCCACATCTTCGACCGCAATGGCGACGCTGCGGAAAAGGTGGCCGGTGAGATCGGCGGCGTGGGGCTGACTGGCGACGTGACCAGCGAAGACGATGCATCGCGTGCTCTGGACATCGCGGCCAAGGCCGGCGACGGACTGCGTATCCTCGTCAATTGCGCCGGGATCGGCACGGCGGGACGCATTGTCGGCAAGAATGGTCCGATGCCGCTCGATGGCTTTGAAAAGGTCATCCGTATCAACCTGATCGGTACGTTCAACATGATGCGGCTCGCGGCCGAGCGGATAGCGCAGGCGCCCGAGCTTGAGGACAAGGCTCGTGGCGTCATCGTCAACACGGCCTCCGTGGCGGCTTTCGAGGGGCAGATCGGCCAGGCGGCCTATGCGGCTTCCAAGGGCGGCATCGTTTCGCTGGCTCTGCCGGCGGCGCGGGAATTCTCCCGCTTCGGCATCCGCGTCAACACGGTGGCTCCCGGCATCTTCCTGACGCCGCTGCTTTACGAACTGCCGGAAGAGGCCCAACAGAGCCTCGCGGCGGCGATCCCCTATCCCTCCCGGCTTGGCGATCCGGCCGAGTTTGCCGATGCGGTGCGGTTCGTAGTCGAAAACCAGTATGTCAACGGCGAGGTGATCCGGCTCGACGGAGCGCTGCGCATGCAGCCGCGGTGACCTCCATGTCTTTTGCGGATCAGGCCGATCGGACACTGGAAATCCTGGCGCTGACGCCCGGCTGGCACCGGCTGCGCGATCTGCGGCAGGATTGCGACGACGAGACGGTCGCGGCGATCGTCCTTGAGGCAGCGAATTTCGCCGAAGGCGTACTGGCGCCGCTGAATGCCGTGGGTGATCGCAGCGGCGCACGGGTTGTCGAGGGGCGGGTGAAGGTGCCGGAGGGCTTTGCCGATGCGTTTCGGCAATATGCCGAGGCCGGCTGGCTCGGAATGGACGTGCCGGAAGCTTTTGGCGGACAGGGCGTGCCGCTGGCGCTGCACGCCGCATGTGCGCCGCTTTTCGAGCGCGGCTGCGTGGCGCTGATGATGGCGGCGGGCTCGACCCGCGCCGCGGCGCATCTTCTGGCGCAAGCAGCCGACGAGGCGACGGCAGGCGAATGGGTGCCGAAGCTTGCCGCCGGCGAATGGGCGGCGACCATCTGCATTTCCGAGCCGGAAGCCGGGTCCGATGTCGGGCGCCTCAGGACGAAGGCCGAGCAGCGCGAAGGCGAATGGCTTGTTACAGGCCAGAAAATCTGGATCTCCTTCGGTGATCACGACATGGCGGAACGCATCGGCCATTGTCTGCTTGCCCGCACGAATGACCAGCCCGGCACGCGCGGCATCAGTCTGTTCCTCGTGCCGGACCTGATCGATGGTGAGCCGAACGGCGTCTCGCTCGATCGGATCGAGGAGAAGATGGGTCTGCACGGCTCGCCCACCTGCGCGATGCGGTTCGACAGTGCGAAAGGCATCATGCTGGGCAAGGAAGGCCGCGGCTTGCCGCAGCTTTTCACTATGATCGAGCTGATGCGGCTCCAGACCGGATGCCAGGGGCTTGGCATCGCCTCTGCCTCTGCCGACATCGCCGAGGATTATGCCGGGGAGCGCCGCCAGGGCGGGCGGGCGGAACAAGCGCCGGTGCCGATCGCCAGCCATCCGGATGTTAGGCGGCAGCTTTTCGAAATCCGCACCTCGACGGAAATCCTGCGCGCCGCGATCCTGGATCTCGCGACTGCGATGGATCTCGCGAAGATCGAGGAGAATTCCGAGCTGGAGGACTTCACCGGCTGGATGCTGCCGCTGATCAAGAATTTCGGTGCCGAGACCGGCTTCAACGCCGCCAATGCGGCGATCCAGGTGCTTGGCGGCGTCGGCTACACGAAGGATTGGCCGCTCGAACAATATCTGCGCGACGCCCGCGTCATGACCGTCTACGAGGGCACGACCGGCATGCAGGCGCTGGATTTCCTGACCCGGAGGCTCTGGCGGGACGAGGGCAGGGGACTGGCCGTCTTCCTGCAGAAGGCGCGCGACGAGATCGACGCCTATGCGATCGAACATCCCGAAGCTTCCGAGGCGGCGTTTGCGGCTCTGGACGGTTTCGAGCGGCTGAGCGACCGGATGATGGAGATGCAGGGCGATCCGGACGCCGCGTTCTACAGGGCCGACGCCTATATGCGCGCCGCCTGGGCGGCCGTCTCGATATGGATGGCGCTGCGCCTGTCGGAAACGAGGGCAGTTGCCGGGCTTGCGGCGCAATTCGCATTCCATAGCGCGCATTGCGCCTGATGATTCTCGATTCGAGAAAGGAGCGGCCTCCGCCGCGAAACAGTGCGGGCTATGCAATTCGCCGGCGGTTGCGGAAATGCTAAAAATATGCGCCTCATGACGGTTCTATTTTTTCTCGAACGAGAAAGACAGTGAACATACTTCTCGATATCGGCGCATTCCTGGCGACCGCCCGCGCCGGCAGCTTTTCCGCCGCTGGACGTGATCTGGGCGTCGCGACCTCCGTCATTACCAAGCGCGTCAAGCGCCTGGAAGAGCATCTGAACACGCAGCTTTTCGTCCGTACCACCAGGAGGCTGGCGCTGACAGTGGACGGCGAACGGCTGCGGCCGCGCCTGCAGCTCCTGGTCGGTGAGATCGAGGATACGCTGGCGTCACCCAACCAGCAGGAAGCCGGGCTCACCGGAGCGCTGCGCATCAAGGCGCCGACGACGCTGGCTTCGATGTTCTTCGGCGATATCTGCGCGGCTTTCCAGGCCGAGAATCCGCGGGTCAAGATCGAGATCGTGCTGATCGACCGCTCGGTCAATCCGCTGGAGGAAGGTTTCGACGTGGCCGTGGGGGCGCTGCCGCAATCCTATGCCTATGTGATCGACCATCCGCTATGTCCCTATCCGCGCCTGCTCTGCGCAGCGCCCGGTTATTTCGCGGCGCGCAGGCGGCCGAAGGATCCGACGGAACTGGTGGGCCACGAATGCATCACCTTCCATACGATCGGCACGACCTGGACGTTCCAGATGGAAACGAGCGCGCTCAACGTGGAGATCACGTCCAATTTCACCGCCAACGACAGCCGTATCCTGCTCGCGGCCGCTCGCCAGGGACTGGGTCTTGCCATCCTGCCGCGATTCCTCGCGCAGGCGGATCTCGACAGCGGTCGGCTTGAAGAGGTGATGCCGGAATTTCCGGTCGAACCCCTCTGGGTCAAGGCGCTGGTGCCACGCATCAAGATGAACAAGAGCGTCGTCACCGAATTCATAGCCTATGTTCAGAAGCGTCTTGCGGACGGCATTCCGGAACAGGCCATCCCGGCGTTTTGAGCGGAAATTCAGGCCGATCTCTTCTCCAGCTTTCGCGAAACACGAAAGCTGATCGCATCACTCGCCGGGTTCCTGGAGGAGCCGCTTGAGGTACGATCCTCCCTGAGGCGCCGGAAGGGCGCGGGTATTCGTAAGGGAGGAGTTCATGGCGGAAACGCTGAGCAGGGAAACGCGCATCGTTCGCCGCGAGAAGAGCACGCCGTTCCGCAAGCTGAAGGCGGATATCTGCGTCGTCGGCGCCGGCATAGCAGGGATTTCCGCAGCGCTCGAAGCCGCCCGCCTCGGCAAGAAGGTCGTTATCGTCGATGGACAGGCCGCGCTCGGCGGTCAGGCGGTCAACTCGATCATCGCCACCTTCTGCGGCCTTTTCTCCAACGGCACGCACGGCTACCAGTTCACCTATGGCGTCGCGGATCAGTTGCTCGCGCATCTCGAATCGCAGGACAAGTCTATCTACTACCGCCACGGGCCGAATACCGTCGTCGTCTATTACGATGAAGTGGTCCTCGGCCGCTGGATGGAGCAAAGCGTGCTGGAGGCCGGCATCGAAGTCGTGCTCGGCGCGCAGATCCTCGACGTGCATGTGGAAGGCCGCCGCGTCGTTCAGACGGATTTCATGACCCGCTACGGCGGCGTGTCGATCGAGGCAACCGGCTGGGTCGAGGCGAGCGGGGATGCGGCGCTTGTCTGGCAGGCCGGGTTCGCCTGCCGCCAGCCGGAAACGGGCGGCGTCTTCGGCACGCAGATGGTCGTGCTGGAAAATATCGACGAAGCCAGGCAGCCGACCCGCTACGAGATCGCCGACCGCATGCAGGAAAAAGCCGTGCAATACGGCCTGCTGCGCCGCGAAGGTCTTGGCTTCACCATTCCCGGCCGCGGCATCGCCGCCATGAACATGACCCATGTGGAAACGCCGCTCGATCCGGTCGAGGCGTCGAGGAAGGCGCTCGAAGGCAAGGATCAGGCGTCCCGCGCCGTCGAGTTCCTGAAGGCGGAATTTCCCGAATGCTTCGGCAATGCCCGCATCCGATCCTTCGGCCTGCCGGGCATCCGCCAGACCCGCTGGATCGCCGGCAGCCATCACCTGACGGTGGATGAGATCAGGGCGGGCACCAGGTTCGACGATGCCGTCGCCCGCACGGCCTGGCCGATCGAGCTGCACGATCACGGTGACGGCCACCACTGGATCACGTTCGATGAAGAGCATGCCCATTACATTCCGCTTGGCAGCCTGACGCCGGACGAATGCGACAATGTCGCCGCCGCCGGCCGTTGCGTCGACGCGGATTCGGCAGCCCTTTCCTCGATCCGTGTCATGGGTCCCTGCATCGCCATGGGCATGGCGGCCGCCAACGCGCTCGACCTCGCCGGAACCGGCAGTGTGCATCAGATCGACCTTGGCGCGCTCCGCGAACGGGTTTCCGACAACGTCGAAAAGAAGCATTATCGCTGGACCGACGCGGACATGCGCGCCGCATCGTGAGGAGGAATGCGATGAACCTGACGGATTACGAAAAGGCCATGTATGATGGCGAGCATGGACGCGCCAAAGCAAGGGCTATGGACCTGCTCGTGCGCTACGGCGAGGCGCTCGGCGCCGAACGGCTGGTCGAAACCAATAATGTCGCGGGCGCCTTCAACGCTTCGACACCCTCGGTGCAGCCGATCGCTCAGAAGGGCATGGAGCATGTCTATTCCGAGCTCAATCTCGATAGCGACGAGGTGGTGGAAGTGCCGCATATGGTGGCGCATACCTGCCAGCTGATCACCGGCATCGACAACGACAACTGGGAACTGCAGGGTGTCGACAAATCGCTGGTCGACATGCAGCGCGAGAACGAAAAGTTCCTCGGCCGCCGCGGCGTCAACATGTTCGCCACCTGCACGCCCTATCAGGTCGGCAACGTGCCGGTGAAGGGCGAACACTGCGCCTGGATGGAATCGTCTGCCGTCATCTATTGCAATTCCGTGCTTGGCGCCCGCACCAATGTCGAGGGCAAGGAAAGCACCGGCGCGGCGGCGCTCACCGGCCGCATTCCCTATTGGGGCTTCCACATCACCGAAAACCGCCGCGGCACCCATCTGGTCGAGCTCGACATCGAGGTCGACGACATGATGGACTGGGGCCTGCTCGGTTATTACATCGGAGAAGTGATCGGCGAGGACATCCCGGTCATCAATGGCAGGAGCCATCAGCCCGATCTCGTCAAGCTCAAGCATTTCGGCGCAGCGGCGGCATCCTCCGGCGGCGTCGAGATGTACCATATTCCGGGCATCACCCCGGAAGCGGATACGGTCGAGGAAGCTTTCGGCGGCCGCAAGCCCAAGGGCACGTTCCGTTATGGGGCTGCCGAGCGGCGCGAGGCCTATGAGAAGCTGCAGAGCGCCACCGAGAAAAAGGTCGATTTCATCATGCTCGGCTGTCCGCACAATTCCATCGACCAGGTGGCGCTGATCGCCCATCTGCTTGAGGACAAGAAAATCCATCCGGACGTGCAGCTCTGGGTGCACACGCCGCGCGCCATCAAGCAGGTGGCCGAGCGGAACGGTTATCTCGATTCGATCAAGGAGGCTGGCGGCGTCATCATGAGCGACACCTGTCCAGCCATTTCGAGGCGCCTGCCGCAGGGAACGCGCGTCATCGCAACCGACTCGGCCAAGCAGGCGCATTACCTGCCGGCGATCACCGGTGTGCAGGGCTGGTTCGGTTCGGTCCGCGATTGCGTCGATGCCGCGCTGACCGGCCAGTGGAATGGGAGGGTCTGATGGATATTGCGACCGAAGCAAAACCCGGAACCATCGTGCTCAAGGGCCGCAAGGTCGTGGGAGGCCGCGCCGAAGGCGAGGCGCTGGTGACGACCGAGACGATTTCCGGCTGGGGCGGCATCAACGAGCGCACCGGCACCGTCATCGAGCGTCGGCACGAGATGCGCGGCGTCTCCTTTGCCGGCAAGATTCTTGTCTTTCCCGGCGCCAAGGGCTCGTCCGGCTGGTCGGCCTATTTCCACATGACGCGATTGAACGGCGTCCAGCCCCAGGCGATGGTCTTCACGCGGATGACGACCAAGATCGCGCTCGGCGCCGTCGTCACCCGCGTGCCGGCGATCACCGAACTGGACCAGGATCCGCTGTCGGTGATCGAGACCGGCGACTGGGTTGTGGTCGATGCCGATGCCGGCACGGTGACCGTGACCAAGAAGAATAAGGCCTGAACAACCTTCCGCAGCCATGCCTCTCGACGAACAAGCCGATCGCCGCCTATAAGCGATTGGAAAAGACGAGGAGGATAAGGCATGTCGAAAGTGGCGATCGTGACGGGAGCGGGGTCGGGAGTGGGGCGCGCGGTGGCCGTCGGGCTTTTGAACGCCGGCTACCGGACCGTGCTTGCGGGCCGGCGCGAGAACGAACTGAGGGGGACTGCCGAACTCGCCGGCGGGGATGCGCTGGTGGTGCCGACGGATGTCACGGATCCTGCCGCGGTTGACCGGCTTTTTGCTGCAACCGAGGAGGCCTACGGCCGTCTCGACCTGCTTTTCAACAATGCCGGCCGCGGCACGCCGGCGGTACCGATCGATGAACTGCCGCTGGAGACCTGGCGGGATGTCGTCGATCTCAACCTCAACGGCGCCTTCTATTGCGCCCGGGCAGCCTTTGGGCTGATGCGGCGACAGAAGCCGGGCGGCGGGCGGATCATCAACAACGGCTCGATCTCGGCCCATGTGCCGCGTCCCTATCAGGCCCCCTATACGGCGACCAAGCACGCGATCACCGGTCTCACGCGGCAGATCTCGCTTGACGGGCGAAAGTTCGATATCGTTTGCGGTCAGATCGACATCGGCAATGCCGACACGCCGATGACGGTCAGGATGAAGGAAGGCGCGCTGCAGGCCGACCTTTCGACCGCCGTCGAACCGGTCATGGACCCGAAGCATGTCGCCGATGCGGTGCTTTACATGGACGGCCTGCCGCTCGAAGCGAATGTCCTGTTCATGACGGTCATGGCGAACCAGATGCCTTTCGCCGGACGCGGCTGAAAGCGGTACTTCGGCGCCTTGATCCCACCCCGAAGGTCGGCGAAGCAGAGAAGAAAACAGGTAAAGGAAACACCCCATGCCGCAGGCACTGGTGCTCGAGAAAAAAGGTATTCTCTCGCTCAGGGAGATCGATCTCCCGACGGCACCGGGTCCGGGTGATGTGAAGATCGCCATCGATACGGTCGGCGTCTGCGGCAGCGACGTGCATTATTACACGCACGGCGCCATCGGCCCCTACATTCTGCGCGAGCCCATGGTGCTTGGCCATGAGGCGGCGGGTATCGTCGTCGAGGCTGGCAGCGACGTAAAAAACCTCAAGGTCGGCGACCGCGTCTGCATGGAGCCCGGCGTGCCGAACCTTTCATCACGTGCTTCCAAGCTCGGGCTTTACAATGTCGATCCGGACGTGCGGTTTTGGGCGACGCCGCCGATCCATGGCGTGCTGACGCCTCATGTCGTCCATCCCGCCGCCTTCACCTACAAGCTGCCGGACAACGTCTCCTTTGCCGAAGGGGCGATGGTCGAACCGTTTGCGATCGGCATGCAGGCGGCGACCCGCGCCCGTATCCATCCGGGCGATGTCGGCGCGGTGATCGGCGCCGGCCCGATCGGCATCATGGTGGCGCTTGCGGCTCTCGCCGGCGGCTGCGCCCGGGTCTTCATCTCCGATCTCAGCACCGAGAAACTGAAGATTGCCGGCCAGTACCCCGGTATCGTCCCGGTCAACATCACCGAACGGCCGTTTGCGGAGGTGATTGCCGGCGAGACCGGCGGCTGGGGCGCCGATGTCGTTTTCGAGGCGAGCGGCAGCCCGAAGGCTTATCAGGGCATGTTCGACCTCGTGCGGCCCGGCGGCGCCTTCGTGCTGGTCGGCCTGCCAGTCGAGCCGGTCGCCTTCGACGTCGCCGGCGCGATCTCCAAGGAAGTGCGTATCGAAACGGTCTTCCGTTATGCCAATATCTTCGACCGGGCGCTGGAACTGATCGCCTCCGGCAAGGTCGATCTGAAGCCGCTGATCACCGGCGTATTCGATTTCAGGGATTCGATTGCCGCGTTCGAGCGGGCCGCCGCCGGCCATCCGTCCGACGTCAAGCTGCAGATCAAGATGAAGGAATAGCGGATCAGGCGGCGCGGACGGTCCGGCTCGACGGTGAAGCCTTGACGAGTGGTACGCGGCGCAGCATTTCCAGCGCGAAGAGCCGGGCGTTCTGGCGGGCCTTGTCGAGATTGCTGATGCGGTTTTCGTCCATCGTGTAGAGCGTGCCGCCGAGATCGAAAATGTCGCGGAATGCGGCACGCTCGATGATCGGCGTGTCGAGCACGTCGATATTGCGCTCGGCAAGCAGCATCTTGACCGTCAGCAAGGCCCGGGTCGTGACCATCGAGTTGACGCGGGTGAGCACGACCGAATGCGGCACGTGCAGGTTCGCCTTCTCTCCGAGATAGCGTAGGAGTTCCAGCACGTTGGCGCCGCCCTGCGCGTCCATGGCGCAGCCCTGGATCGGGATGAGAACATGGTCGGAAAGACCGATCGCCTTGGCGAGAAGCGGGCTCTGGGCGCCCGGTAGGTCGAGCACGAAATAATCGGTCTTGCTGCGGCTTTCGGAAATATGGCGCTCGACTGAGGCCTGCGTCACGTAGGAGATGACGTTGAGCCTGTCGTTCGGCGGCGAGAGCTGGTGCCAGCGTGAGATCCAGTATTGCGGATCGGCATCAAGGATGGTGACGCGATAGCCCTGCTCAACGAGTTCGGTCGCGAGCAGAAGCACGGCGGTGGTCTTGCCCGCTCCGCCCTTGGTGTTGGCAAAGGTAATGACTGGCATCTTCAGGTCCCTGTCCGGCTGCGAGCGGAAATCGCTCTCTCACCGCACCCTCATGATGCGCTGCGTCATTCTTGCCAAGCATGGTTAACGAGGCGTGAAAACTGTTCTGTCAGTTCTCACCGGCGACGGTCGGCGGCGAGGATTTCCCGGGCGATCTGGTCGAGCGGAACGATCTTCTCGACGCCCCCGTGGGCGATCGCTTCCTTCGGCATGCCGAAGACGATCGATGTCGCCTCGTCCTGCGCCACCGTATAGGCACCGGCCTGATGCATCTCGTTCATGCCGCGTGCGCCGTCGTCGCCCATGCCGGTCATGATGACGCCCATCGCGTTAGCGCCGGCCGAGCGCGCAGCGGAGCGGAACAGCACGTCGACGGAAGGGCGGTGACGGCTGACGAGCGGGCCGCTGCGGATCGATACCTCGTAGCGTGCACCGCGCCGTTCGAGCAACATGTGGTGGTCGCCAGGAGCGATCAGCACGTGGCCGCGCAGGACGGGATCGCCATCGGATGCTTCCTTGACCTCGACCTCGCAGAGCCCATTGAGCCGCTTGGCGAAGGCCGCCGTGAATTTCTCCGGCATGTGCTGAACGATGACCATGCCCGGCGCATTGGCGGGCAGGGCTTCGAGAAGTTCGCGCAGCGCCTCCGTGCCGCCAGTGGAGGCGCCGACGCAGACGACCATTTCCGTCGTCTTCGCCATGGCGCCGATCTTTGGCGGCGGCAGCACCGCGTCCGCGGTCAGCTTGGCAGTCGTGCTTCCTTCCGCGGTGCGGGGTGGACGCAGCCTGCCGACGCGGGCCCGGGCAGCACCCTTCACGACGGTGCGGATACGGTCGGCGGATTCGGCGAGGTGGTCGGCCGCGCCGATCCTCGGTTTCAGGATGATGTCGACGGCGCCTGCCTCCAGCGCCTGCATCAGCGTCTCCGATCCGCTTTCGGTCAGCGAAGAGCACATCACGACCGGGACCGGATGCTGCGCCATCAGCTTGCGCAGAAAGGTGATGCCATCCATCTGCGGCATTTCCACGTCGAGCGTGATGACGTCCGGGATTTCCTCACGGATCTTGCGGGCCGCCATGAAGGGATCGCTCGCCACGCCCATGACCTCTATATCGGGATCCGCCGACAGGATGGCCGTAAGTGTCTGGCGGACACTTGCTGAGTCATCGATGATCAGGACACGGACTTTGCCGGGCATGGTTCATATCCGTTTGAAGACGGTGTTCGCCACCTGTCTGATCGGCAGGTCGAACCCGGTGACGGTCTCGGAATGGCCGATGAACAGATAGCCTCCGGGAACGAGGCAGTCGCAAAGCCGGGTCAGGACGTGTTGCTGAGTGGGCTTGTCGAAATAGATCAGCACATTGCGGCAGAAGATGATGTGCATGGGATCGCCGACGGGATAGGCATCGTCCATCAGGTTCAGCCGGGCGAAACCGACGCGCGAGCGCAGCTTTGGGCTGATGCGCACGTCCTGGCGCCGGGCATCGGAGGCCTGCATCACGTATTTCGGCATCATTTCGGCCGGGACGGGCTGTAGGAGATCGCCCGGATAGATGCCGCGCTGGGCCTTCTGCAGCACATCCGTGGAAAGATCAGTAGCGAGCACGAAATAGTCCCGCTCGGGCGCATTCGCGGCGAGGAAATCGGAGAGCACCATGGCCATCGTATAAGGCTCTGCGCCGGTGGAGCAGGCGGAACTCCAAGTGCGGATGCGGCGATCGCCGTAGTTCTTCACGATATCAGGCAGGGCGGCGCGCACCATGTAGTCGAAATGTTTCGGCTCGCGGAAGAAATCGGTTTTGTTCGTCGTGACGGCGTCGATCAGGAAGATCGCTTCGCTCTCCATGCCGCCATGCTTGAAGAGATAGTCGCAATAGCTGTCGAAGGTCGGCATGCCGGTGACGCGCAGGCGCCGGCGCAGACGTCCCTCCAGCATGGTCATCTTCGTATGCGGCATCTTGATACCGCTGTAGTTATAGATGTATTTCGCCAGCAGCTCGAAATTGCGCTTGCTCAACCGGTCGTCGATTGGCTGGCTCCTCATGGCCATGTTCACGTGCGCACCCCCGTACACATCACCTCTTCAGCTCGTGCGGATATTCGATGTTCACGCAACCTGAGCCTGCGGGCCGACATCGGCAAGAGCAGATCCGGAATCCGAGAAAAGCCGGGCGAGATCGACGATGACGACGAAGCCGCTGTCCCGTCTGACCACGCCGGCGATATAGTCGGAGCGCCAGCGCACGCCGATATCCGGCGCCGTCTCGATCTGGTCGTCGCGGAACGGCACCACCTCGAACACCCGGTCGGCCACCAGGCCGAGCGCGAGAACACGCTCACCAACCGGAACGTCGAGCACCAGGATGCGCGTATGAGGCGTCTTCACCGTCCGGGTCATGCCGAGCCGCAGCCTCAGATCGATGACGGGGACGCCCTGGCCGCGCACATCCCTGAGGCCCAGCAGATAGTCCGGGCCGTGCGGGATCTTGAACGGCTCCTCGTGATCGAGAATTTCGCGGACCACGTCGACGGGGACCGCGAAGATCTCGTCACCAAGGGCAAAGGTTACGAATTGAGCTTCGAAGGATGGGCCTGCCATTATGCGCTCTCCCTGAATTCATCGTCATCCGGATCGGGCCCGCCCATCGACATATCGAGAGCGAAACCCTTGGCACGGGCCTGCTGTGCCGCGACCGAGCTCTCGGCCGGTCGGGCAGCGTAAGCTTTCGCTGCCGTCTGCGGCCGGGTTTTGGCGGCTGCGGGCCGGTTGACCGCCGGTTGGTTCCTCCCCTTCGAGCCGGCGCGATCGACCTTGAAGAAGGCGATCGAGGCCTGCAGCTCTTCCGCCTGGGCGGCGAGCTCTTCCGACGTTGCCGACATCTGTTCGGAGGCGCCGGCGTTCTGCTGGGTCACCTTGTCGAGCTGCTGGATCGCCTCGTTGATCTGCGAGGCGCCGACGTCCTGCTCTCGGCAGGCGGCTGAGATTTCAGACACCAGTTCCGCGGTCTTCTGGATATCCGGTACCAGCCTGCTCAGCATGTCGCCGGCTTCGGTGGCGACCTGGACCGTCTCGCCGGACAATGCGCTGATCTCGGCGGCAGCCGCCTGGGAACGTTCGGCAAGCTTGCGGACTTCCGAGGCGACGACGGCGAAACCCTTGCCGTGTTCGCCGGCGCGGGCTGCTTCGACCGCTGCATTGAGGGCGAGGAGATCGGTCTGGCGGGCGATTTCCTGG
>Ga0164243_10000178_pt1 | contig 149701 bp, 141 predicted proteins | sample OricompcompostOP_FD_108781 | JGI IMG/M metagenome (GOLD analysis project Ga0164243, IMG submission 108781) | Organic Plus compost microbial communities from Emeryville, California, USA - Original compost - Organic plus compost (OP) | ecosystem: Engineered > Solid waste > Mixed feedstock >...
CGACGTGACCGACTTGCCCGAACCGCTCTCCCCGACGATCGCCACCGTCTCACGCGGCGCGACGTCGAACGAGATGTTGCGCACAACCGTCCGCCACTCCTCGTTCACACGAAACGACGTCGACAGGTTCTTGACCGACAGGACCGGCGTCACCGAACCGCCACCCTGTTCCATTGCAGGTCCCGAAAGAAGCATGGAAACCTCCCCTCAGGCCGCGAGCGCAGTTTCGGCGAGCGTCACCCAGTAGCTGACGCCGTAGGGGATCGCCTCGTCGTTGAAGTCGTAGGCCGCGTTGTGAAGGCCAGCGGTGTCGCCGTTGCCGATGAAGATGAAGGCGCCCGGCCGCTTTTCCAGCATGTAGGAGAAGTCCTCCGCGCCCATATGCGGCGCCATGCCGGAATGAACCGCCTTCGGACCGGCAACCTTGCCGGCGATCTCGACGGCGAAATCCGTCTCGTCGTCATGGTTGAACGTCACCGGATAACCGCGGCGATAGGTGACTTCGGCGGTCGCGCCATGGGCGATCGCCGTCGACTGCGCCACCTCGCCCAAGCGCTTCTCGGCGAATTCGCGGGTCTCCGGCAGCAGCGTACGCACCGTGCCGGTCATCTTGACGAAGGCCGGAATGACGTTGCTCGCCTCCCCGCCGTGGATCGAGGCGACGGTCACGACAAGCGATTTCAGCGGATCGGTCTCGCGCGAGACGATCGACTGCAGCGCCAGCACGATATGCGAGGAGACAAGGATCGGGTCGATCGACTTGTGCGGCTGGGCGGCATGGCTGCCGCGGCCGTGTACGGTGATCTCGAACGTATCGGCGGCGGCCATGACGCCGCCCTTGCGCGTGGCGAAACTGCCGACAGGAAGCTGCGGCTCGTTGTGCATTCCGAAGACCTGGCGGATGCCGAACTTCTCCATCAGGCCGTCGTTGATCATCGCGAGCGCACCGGCGCCGCCTTCTTCCGCCGGCTGGAAGATCACCGCGACGGAACCTTTGAAATTGCGGGTTTCGGCGAGATATTGTGCAGCACCGAGCAGCATCGCCGTATGCCCGTCATGACCGCAGGAATGCGCCTTGCCCGGCGTCTTGGAAGCCCAGGGCTTGCCGGAGGTCTCGAGGATCGGCAGCGCGTCCATGTCGGCGCGGAAGCCGACCACGGGGCCATCGCCGTGATTGCCCTTGATGATGCCGACGACGCCGGTCCTGCCGATGCCGGTCTCCACCACGTCGCAGCCGAAGGATCTCAGCTTCTCGGCAACGAATTTCGAGGTCTCGTGGACATCGTAGAGCAACTCCGGATTCTCGTGCAGATGGCGCCTCCATTCGGCGACCTGATCCTGCATTTCGGCGACGCGGTTGATGACTGGCATGACGCAGACCCCATTGATTTTTTGCTGTTTCCCACTCTGGGTTGGCAGGGATATTGCGACGCCGAAACGGGTTTTTGCAAGCTTCAATTTTCCGGCTTGAACGGAAAATAGGCCTATGCTTAGATGGCTTAAATTTTGATCATGCTCGCCTGAGGCGACACGATGAAACTTGTTCTTTAGCCAGCATCGAGGAGGACGCAGAGAGAAATACCCTGCGAAGTCAGCCAGTTACCTTCTGGCTTCGCGCTGCCGTGGCATCAAAGCCGGCATGACCGGCAAGCCACGAGATAACAACTCATAAGAGAACGATAAGGGGAATAGCAGCATGAACAAACTCAAACTCCTTCTGGCCGGCACCGTCGCCGCGCTGGCCTTGGCAGGCTCCGCCGCCCATGCCGAACGCGGCACGGACGGGGATCTCAAGATCCTCTTCTGGCAGGCGGTTTCCACCATGAATCCCTTCCTCTCCGGCGGCACCAAGGAAGTCTATGCCTCCTCGATGGTCATCGAACCGCTCGCCCGCTACGACGAGAAGGGCGAACTGACGCCCATGCTGGTCACCGAGATCCCGACCGTCGACAACGGCGGCGTCGCCAAGGACCTGCTCAGCATGACCTGGAAGCTGAAGCCGGACGTCAAATGGTCGGACGGCACGCCGTTCACGGCGGAAGACGTCATCTTCACCTGGAAATATTGCACGGCCCCCGACGGCGGCTGCGCCCAGGCTGCCCAGTATGAAGGCGTCAAGAACGTCGAGGCACCGGACCCGCACACGGTCAAGATCACCTTCGAGGAGCCGAAACCCTATCCCTACAGCGCTTTCGTCGGCGCCCAGTCGCCGATCATCCAGGCGGCGCAGTTCAAGGATTGCGTCGGCGCCAAGGCCCCGGGCTGCACCTCCGCCAATTTCGGCCCGATCGGCACCGGCCCCTTCGTCGTCAAGGAATTCAAGCCGAACGACGTCGTCACCTTCACCGCCAACCCCAACTATCGCGATCCGGCCAAGCCGGCCTTCGCGACGGTGACGCTGAAGGGCGGCGGCGATGCGGCGTCTGCGGCACGCGCCGTACTCGAGACCGGCGAATACGATTACGGCTGGAACATGCAGGTCGAGCCGGAAGTGCTGGATACCATGCTGAAGGCCGGCAAGGGCGTGCTGGAAACCGCCTTCGGCACCCAGGTCGAGCGTATCAACCTCAACCACTACAACGCCGATCCGGCGCTCGGCGACAAGCGCTCCACCAAGGAGGCCGGCCCGCATCCGTCGCTCTCCGACCCGGCCGTCCGCCGCGCGCTGTCGCTCGCCCTCGACCGTGACGTGCTCGTGGAAGCCGGCTATGGCGCCGCAGGCAAGCCGACCTGCAACATCGTCCCCGGCCCGCCGGCTTACGCGTCCACCAAGAACGACAGCTGGTGCCTGAAGCAGGACGTCGAAGCCGCCAACAAGCTGCTGGACGACGCCGGCTGGGCGAAGGGACCGGACGGCATCCGCGCCAAGAACGGCGTGAAGCTTTCCTTCCTCTACTCCACCTCGACCAACTCGGTCCGCCAGGCGACCCAGGAACTGGTGAAGGCCATGTGGGCCGAGATCGGCGTCGACGCGGAACTGCGAAACGCCAGCGCCTCGGTTTTCTTCGGCGGCGATCCGGCAAGCCCGGATACCTTCCAGAAGTTCTATGCCGACGTCGAGATGTACACCAACAACTTCGACGGCGGCGATCCGGAGAAGTATCTCGCGGAATGGCTCTGCGACAAGGTTCCCGGCCCCTCGAACGGCTGGCAGGGCCAGAACATTCCGCGTTACTGCAACCCGGAATTCGACAAGCTGGTCGGCGAGCTCTCCAAGACCGCCGACCTGTCGAAGCGCGAAGAAATCGCCAAGCAGCTGAACGACATGCTGACCGAGGAAGGCGCGCATATCCCGCTCATCTATCGCGGTCAGGTCTCCTCGCGCTCTCTCAAGCTTGCAGGCGTGAAGATGAACGCCTGGGACAGCGAATTGTGGAACGTCGCCGACTGGTCACGCGCGAAGTAAAAACGATCGCCGGGCCTGCCTGAAAGGGCAGGCCCGGCGGCCGCATTTTCCTTCTCCCGCGCCAGCACGGAGACTTCTGGATGTTCACATACACCTTGCGGCGATTGCTTTTCGCAATCCCGACGCTGCTGATCATCAGCTTCGTCATTTTCGCGCTTCTCGACCTCGCGCCCAACGATCCGACCGGCGACCTGCCGCTGACGATCCCGCCGGAAGTCCGCGAGCAGATCCGGGCGTCGCTCGGCCTCGATCAGCCCTTCCTCATCCGCTACCTCAAATGGCTGCAGCAATTCTTCGTCAATGAACCGCTCAACATCCTGGAAAGCCTGACCGGATGGCAGTTCGGCGACGGCTCCCGCATGCGGGTGCTTTCCTGGGCGACCCGCAGCCCGGTCGTCGACCTCATCGTCCAGCGCCTGCCGCAGACGCTTTGGGTCGTCGGTCTCGCCTATCTCTTCGGCGTGCTGATCGCCATCCCGATCGGCGTGATCTCCGCCTACAGGCAATATTCGATCTTCGACCAGATCGGCACCTTCCTGGCGATGGTCGGTTATTCCGTGCCGACCTTTTTCACCGGCGTGCTCCTGATCGTCATCTTCTCCTCCTACCTGCAATGGTTCCCGTCGGTCTATGACACCAATCTGAGGGTCACGGACGTCTCGACGTTTCTCGCGCAGGTAAAGCAGATGGCGCTGCCGGTGACGGTGCTGGCGCTCTACAACGCCTCGCAGATCACCCGTTTCGTGCGGGCCTCGATGCTGGACAACCTGCATCAGGACTATGTGCGCACGGCGCGCGCCAAGGGCGTCAGGGAACAGGCCGTGCTGCTGGTCCACGTGCTGCGCAACAGCCTGATCCCGGTCGTCACCGTGATCGCGCTCGGCGTGCCGACGATCTTCTCGGGCGCCATCATCACCGAACAGATCTTTCGCGTGAACGGCCTTGGCCAGCTGCTGATCACCGCCGTGCAGGGCGCCGATATCCCGCTCGTGCAGACGCTGACCTTCATCTTCGCGGTGCTGATCGTGCTCTTCAACCTCATCGCCGACGTGCTCTACGGCATTCTTGACCCGAGGATCCGTTATGACTGATGCGACCCTGGAAACCGCCGCACCCGCCGTCGTGGCGGCGCCGACGCGATCCGCCCTCGGCGACATGTGGCGCCAGTTCCGCGCCCACAAGGGCGGCGTGGCGGGGTTGATCGTCTTCGTGCTCATCCTGCTTGCCGTCTATGTCGGCCCCTATATCCACCGGGTGGCACCCAACGCCCTCAACATACGCGACAAGAACCAGTGGCCGTCGCTCGCCCATCCGTTCGGAACCGACAATCTCGGCAAGGACATGCTCGCCCAGGTGCTGGCCGGCGGTCGCATCTCGCTCGCGGTCGGTGTCACCGCCATGCTGCTCGCCCTCTTCCTCGGAACGCTGGTCGGCGTGCTCTCCGGCTATTTCCGCCGGCTCGACGGGCCGCTGATGCGCCTCACCGATCTCTTCCTGGCGCTGCCGCTTCTGCCGCTGCTGCTTGTCATCCTGATGCTCTTCCGCGATACGCTGCGTGCCGCCTTCGGCCCGGAAACCGGCATCTTCATCCTGATCGTCTTCGTGATCGGCATCACCAGCTGGATGCATACCGCCCGCATCGTCCGCGGCGACGTGCTGGCTGTCAAAAGCCAGGAATTCATCCTGGCGGCGAAATCGAGCGGCATGCGGGAATACCGGATCATCCTGAAGCACATCCTGCCGAACGTGCTGAGTTCGATCATGGTCTCAGCCACGCTCGGCATCGCATCCGCGATCATCACGGAATCCGCGCTGAGCTTCCTCGGCCTCGGCTTCCCCTCGGACTTCCCGACCTGGGGCCGCCTGCTCTTCGACGGCGCCAATTTCCTGCAGCTGACGCCGTCGCGCGTGCTGTGGCCGGGGCTGGCGATCTCGCTCACCGTGCTCAGCGTCAACTATATGGGCGACGCGATCCGTGACGCGCTCGATCCCCGGGCACTCAAGCATTAGGCACTCAGGCCATCGAGCAACGGATACGGCATCTTCGAGAATGGCGGCTCCGGCCGCCATTCTCATTTGGATTCCGGCTGGAACGGAAGACCGCATTCCGGGTTCGGTCACCGGACGGAATGATCCGTTCGGAAAAAGGGAAGGAGACACGCGATGAACTGGAATCAAGTCGAAGGCAATTGGGAGCAGTTCAAGGGCCAGGTGCAGACCCAGTGGGGCAAGCTGACCGGCGACGATCTCGACGTCATCTCCGGCAACCGCAAGCAACTCTCCGGCAAAATCCAGGAACGCTACGGCAAGGCCGAGGACGAGGCCGACCGCGAGGTCGAGGACTGGCTCCAGCGGCACTAATTTTTTTTAGAACCGTCGGAACCTAATCCGCAGACACTCGTTATAGCAGTGTTCGAAGGCGACCCCCCGTCCCCCGCCCTACAAAGCCTTCGGACAAACTCTTCAATCCCCCTCGAAGAGACGAACTGGCTCGGTTCCGGCAATCGGAACCGGGTCAGTTTAGTTTTGGGCGGCGAAATTGCGAAAAATGTGGCACCGGTGTCAGTCGCCACCGCTTTCCAGTGGAAAAACCAGCCGATAGCTGATCCGGTCGCTCGAGATGACGTAACGGGCCTTGCCGTTCACCGAAACGGGAACGACGCGCTCCAGCACGGTGCTGCCGAAATGCGCCTTGAGCGCTTCCTTGTCCTCCGCCGATTTCCGGCCGCTCTCCAAGGCTTCGTCCCAGAGCATTTCGAGCGAATCATGGCCGTTCACCTGCATGCGGGTGCAGGTGACGTTGATGACCCGGCCGCTGCGCAATAGCGAGCCATGGCTCACCGCATTGACGATCAGTTCGTGAAGCGCAAGGCCAAGATGCAGCGAGGCGTTCGGCGTCAGAAGAACGTTGTCGCCGTGAACGCGCACGAGATGTTTATTCTCCGGCAGGTATTTCTCGGTCTGCTGCTGCACGAGCTCAAAGAAATAGGCGCCGCGCCAGCTGGAATCGGTGATCAGGTCCTGGCTCTGCGAAAGGGAATAGAGCCGCCCGCGGAACTTGTGGAGGAAGAGTTCGAGGGAACCGGAATATCGGGCGGTCTGCAGCGCGATGCTCTGGATGATGGCGAGCAGGTTCTTGGAGCGGTGGCTGACCTCGCGCAGAAGCGCGCGCAGGAGCCGTTCGCGATGCCGCTCCTCGGACCGGTCGACGATCGTGGTGACGAGATGGACGCCGCCCTTGGCGAATTCCACGGCCTGGACGCGGAATTCATAGACCTGTTCGGTGCCGACGGTGATCTCGATACGCCCTTTGCTGCCGGGCTCGACGATGCCGTCCTTCAGGACAGCAAGCTTCGCTCCGACCTCCTCGCCGAACAGGCCGATGTCGGTCGGCGTCGCGGCGTGGTCGGTCGCCCACACCTCTGGCAGATTGGTGACGAAGAGATAGTTGCGGCGGGAATCCTGGATGATGATGCTGGCGCCGAGATCGACGAGAGCCGGCATGAAGAATTCACGTAACTTGTCATCACTCTGACCAGCCTGTTGCCATGTCAGGGGATGCGTCAATTTCCTCACTCCGTTTGCGGGCTTCGGGAAAGAACCCGGGCGCCCGCAAAGCAGCCCCCCGGATATCTGAGCATGTGCCCTTTATAGGGCCTCACACCCGTCGGAACAACCCGATGACTAGGGATATAAGCAACAGCGCAAGGAACAGATAGAACAGGATTTGAGCGATTGTGGCCGCCGTGCCTGCAATGCCGCCGAAGCCGAGAGCGCCGGCGACGATCGCCACGAGCAGGAACACAAGAGCATAATACAACATGGCTTTTCTCCTTTTGGGATGCGCTCAGAACGCTGCCCTGTTGCATTTGTTCCTGGCCTGCCCGTTCTGCCTGTCGCCGGCGGAGATCAGGCGGCCGCCTTTACTGCTTCGTTGAAGAAAAGCGCCTGACTGATCAACGCCTTCACCATATCCGGATTGAACGGCTTGGTGACGAGGAAGGCCGGTTCCGGGCGTTCGCCGGTCAACAGCCGTTCCGGGAAGGCGGTGATGAAGATCACCGGGACGCTGGAGGTTTTGAGGATTTCGTTCACGGCGTCGATGCCCGAACTGCCGTCGGCGAGCTGGATATCGGCCAGAACCATCTTCGGATGTGTGGAATTGAACAGTGCCACCGCTTCCTTGTGCGTACGGGCGATGCCCGTGACGCGATGGCCGAGATCCTGCACCATCTGCTCGATGTCGAGCGCGATCAGCGGCTCGTCCTCGATGATCATGATGTCGGTCGCGACCTGACGGGAAATCTCATGCGTCGCCTCGTCGAGGAGACGATGCACCTCGGCGACGCTGACATCCAGCACTTCGGCGGTCTCTTCGATGCTGAAACCTTCAACCGAGATCAGCAGAAAGGCGTGCCGGGCCTGCGACGGAAGCGTCGCGAGATTGGCTGCGGCACGCTGCTCCCAGGCGAACGGCGATTCCATCGGCCGGATGTCGATGTTGGTGGAACCAAAAATCGCGACAAAGAGTTTATAAAGCGAAACACGGTCCTTCGACGTTTCCGGGAAAATTGAAACGTCCGCGATCAAAGCTTCCAGGACCGCGGCAACATACGCGTCTCCCGAGGTCTGAGACCCCGTAACGGCGCGAGCATATCGACGCAGGTATGGAAGATGAGACGCAACGCGTGTGGTGAGTGACATACAGAATCTCCCCTGATGCCCAGTGGGCAATTGACCTGGTATGAACGTGGGCAGGCAAAAAAAGTTCCGCAAGGAGGGAACTTTTTTTGCTGCCATGAATTTTCCCGCTCGACGATATCGTAACAGGCTGCCCGCGTATGAGTGACGACGACAACAGAAAAAAAGACGAGATGACCACAATTCAACATCAAGAACTCAGGCCCGGAGCGATGCCGCCCAACGCGTCCATTTCCCGCAAGCTGCGGGAATTCTACAATGCCGTGCAGGAGGAGGGGATTCCGGATCGGTTTCTCGAGCTTCTCGAACGCCTCGAGCAAGCCGAGAAGAACGCCAAATCGGTGAACGCAAAATGAATCGGGAAGAGGAGATCGACGATCGCGGCTTCAAGCGCGACCTTCTCGCGTCACTGCCCAATCTGCGTGCATTCGCGGTATCCCTGACCGGCCGGCATGACAAGGCCGACGACCTCGTGCAGGACACGATCATGAAGGCCTGGGCGAACCAATCGAGTTTCACCGCCGGCACGAACATGCGGGCTTGGCTCTTCACCATTCTCCGCAACGAATTCTACAGCCAGATGAGAAAGCGCGGCCGCGAGGTGCAGGATAGCGACGGCCTGTTCAGCGAGCGCTTCTCGGTGCATCCGGAACAATACGGCCGCCTCGACCTGCAGGACTTCCGCAAGGCGCTCGACAAGCTGCCGGACGACCAGCGCGAGGCGATCATCCTCGTCGGCGCCGCCGGCTTTGCCTATGAGGAAGCGGCTGCGATCTGCGGCTGCGCCGTCGGCACCATCAAGAGCCGTGTTTCCCGCGCCCGCACCCGTCTGCAGGAACTGCTGGGCGTTTCTGGCGAGGGCGACTACGGCCCCGATCCGGGCGATGCGGCGATCACTGCCCGCGCCTTCGGGAGCTGACGCTTTTCACGCGAGCGAATGCGGCTTCATCCTTGCGGCATTCCGGATGGCCTCGACCAGCTGCCGATCGTCGAAGGGCTTCGGCACAACGGCGACGTCCAGCCAGTCCGGAATGCCGTCGGCTTCCTCGGTCAGCGACGTGGCGAACACGATAGCCGCATCGATCGCACGAAGCCGCTGTGCCTCCTCGGGTTTCTCCACCAGGCCTGCATCGATCAGCACGACATCGAAGTTCCGGCGTGCCAGGACCGCCGGATAATCGCGCGGCATGGCAATCTCCACCTCACAAGGTAGAGCTGCATTGAGAATGCGCTCGGCATCCATGGCGATGAGATATTCGGGATCGACGACAAGGACACGCAACGGCGTTACAACTCTGAGTTCGAGTAGGAAGATAGCCCTAGATCACCCAAAGAAGGCGTCGTCATTCACAAAAGACATAGAAAGCAAAAACGGCCGCCCTTCCGGTACGGAAAGACGGCCGTCGATCTCATTCGGCGGGCTCCCGGGCACCGCTCCGCTCAGCCGATCCCATGCCCCTTGTCAGCAGGAAGCCGAGGCCGACGGCCACGGATGCCAATAAAAGCGGCCGGGATTTCGCGACGAGCGGCAGTGCCGAGATCGCCGCCGTCACCATCAGCGCCTTGCTGCTGTTCGCAGCCGCCGCCTCCCGCTTGCGCCGCGCTTCGGCCCGGTTTTCCAGTACGACCCAGAGATACATGATGAACGCCAGGACGAGCGCACCGCCCGCGACGACGAGCAAACCGATCGGCATGCCCCAAAGGCTGCCGAGCTGGACCGCCAGCGCGGCCACTCCCAGCGCATAGGCCGTCAGCAGGAAGAGCAGCGCGAAGGCATAGAGGATCGCGTTTCTCTGCAGCCTGCGCTTGAACGCCGCGACGTCCGTCGCCGCGAGTGAGGCCAGAAGAGGGCCTAATCCCGTCATCGTCAGCGACGCATCATCAGCGCGAGCAGGAAGCCGACGCCGGCGGCGATGGCGACCGCCTGGATAGGGTTCGTGCGGATCTGCTGCTCCAGATCGCGTTCGAGGGAGACGGCCTGCTCGCGGGCGGATTCGACCATCTGCCTGGAAGCATCGGCTGCGTCGCTGGCGACACGCCGCGCCTTGCCCTTGTATTCGCCGGCCTTGTCGTTCCCGACGGAGGCGACGGTCTTGGTGAGCGATGCGATATCATCGCGAAGCTGCCGAATCTGCGCTTCGAGATCCTTCGAGGCAGCCGAGCTCTGGCCGTTGCCGCTGCGGGGAAAATCACTGGACGGATTGGCTGTGGGCATATCGATCTCCTCGGTTTTTGTCTGTTCTTTTAAAACATGCTGGACGCGGCCCGGCCTTGCGGAAAATCAAACGACATCGCATTTCCGGCTGCGCGCGGAGAACGCCGCAAAAGCCCGATTGTTCCACGATGCGGCCGGAAGAGGAGGACGGCGGCAATCAGCCTGCCGGCGGCTCCGGCCATCGGGTGATGCCGCCGGTCCATTGCTCGAAGGCGCGGGAGAGCTTCAGCACGAGAAGATCGTCATAGCGCGGACCGACGATCTGCAGGCCGATCGGCATTCCGGAGGCCGAAAAGCCGCAATTGATCGAGGCGGCCGGCTGTTCCGACATGTTCCACGGCACCGTGAAGCCGATATGTTCGAAGGGCTTGGCCGGATCGTTGGTGGGCGAGGCCCAATCCGCCGGATAGGAGACGACCGGATTGGTGGGCGAGATGACCGCATCGACCGTCGTGAAGAGCCTTCCGCAGGCCTTGCGCATCTCGATCGTCTGGTTGAAGCCGCGCACCGCCTCGACGCCGGAAATATAGGTGCCGCCCTCGGCCCATTGATAGATATAGGGCAGGATCAGCGCGCGGCGCTCCTCCGGCATCTTCTCGATATCGCCCCAGAAGCGGGCGCGCCAGAAATTGTCGAGCCCGTCGAGCATGACGCGCGTCAGGACCGGTCCGACCGGCACGATCTCCGCGCCGGCCTTCTCGAAGCGTCCGGCCGCGGCGGCGACAGCATCCCTCACCTCTTCCTGCACGGGCAGTCCGATGCCGGCATCGAGCATCAAACCGATCCTCATGCCCTTCACGTCGATATCGAAATCCAGCCAGTCGAAATCGTTGGGCGGCAGCGAGGTGCCGTCGCGCCAATCCGGACGTGAAAGTGTCGCCATGGAATAGGCGGCGTCCTCCACGGTGCGGGTCATCGGCCCGGCGCAGCGGCCGACATAATAGGGATCGACCGGGATGCGGCCCTGGCTCGGCTTGAAGCCGAAAAGCCCGGTCCAGCCGGCCGGAAGCCGCACCGAGCCGCCGATATCCGTGCCGATATGGAGAGGCCCGAAGCCCGCCGCGCCCGCGGAGGCGGCGCCCGCGCTCGAGCCGCCGGGATTCTGCGTCAGGTCCCACGGGTTGCGGCTCAGATGATGGAAGCTCGACAGGCCGGAGGAGAGCATGCCGTAATCCGGACAGGTGGTCTTGGCGAAGATCACCGCGCCGTCCTCCCGCAGGCGCGCGGCGATCGGCGCATCCTCGGCCGCCGGTATGAGCTCGACCGCCGCCGTGCCGAGCGGCACCGGCTGGCCCCTGGTGGCGATCAGTTCCTTCAGCGTCACCGGAATGCCGTCGAGCACACCCAGCGTCCCGCCCTTCATCCAGCGCCCCGTGGAGGCGGCAGCCTGCTCTCTCGCGCTGTCGGGGTCATAAAGATAGAGCGCCCGCACATGCGGCTCGAAGGCCGCGATGCGCTCCTCGACCGCCAGCCAGTATTCGGAGGGCGAGAGCTTTTTAGCTGCGTAAAGGGACAGAATCTCGCGGATCGTCAGTTTCAGGAGGTCGTTCATCGGATATCTTCTTTGAAAATCAGGAATTGTCGCGGGGATCGAGCAGATCGCGCAGGCCGTCGCCGAGCATGTTGAGGCCGAGCACGGCAAGCGCGATCGCCAACCCCGGCAACAGCGCCAGCCAGGGCGCCTGGCCGAGGAAGGTCTGGCTGTCGGCCAGCATCCGCCCCCAGGTCGGCGCGGGCGGCGACATGCCGAGACCGAGGAAAGAGAGGCCGGCTTCCGTAAGGATCGCCAGGCCGAGCTGGATAGTCACCTGCACGATGATCTGGTTGGAGATGTTCGGCAGGATATGCGCGAGCGTGATCCGGCCCTTCGGCCGGCCCATGCCGGTCGCGGCGGTGACGTAATCGCGCGTCCATATCTGCAAGGCCGCGCCGAGCGTCAGCCGCGCGAAGACCGGCACCATGAAGACGGCGATCGCGATGATCGCCGTGAACCGGCCCGAGCCGATGAAGGCGCCGAGCATCATGGCCGAGAGGATCGGCGGCACGGCGAAGACGATGTCGCAGCCGCGCATGATGACGAGTTCGAGCCAGCCGCGCCGCATGGCGACGAAGACGCCGATCGCGGTACCCACGCTGGCGCCGAGCGCCACCGCGAGAATGGAGGTCGACAGCGAGTTCCAGGCCCCGACCATCAGCATGGAGGCGACGTCGCGCCCGAACTGGTCCGTGCCCAGAAGACCGGATTCCAGCGGCGCCTTGAGCCTCTGGACGATCTGCATCCGGGTCGGCGGAAACGGCGTCCAGACGAGCGAGAGGAGCGCCACCGCGAAAAGCGCGAACGTGATGACGAACCCGATGAGGAAGACAGGACGGCGCAGGGCTCTCGTCATTGGGCGCCGGCCCTCAAGCGCGGGTCGATCACCAGATAGGCGAGATCGACGAGGAAGTTCATCAGGATGACCAGACCGGAAAAGAACAGCACGACATCCTGCATGACGATGATGTCGCGCTGCGAGAGCGCCTGATAGGCAAGCCGCCCGAGCCCCGGCAGGTTGAAGACGTTCTCCACCAGCACCGCACCGGCGATCAGGAAGGTGAATTGCAAGCCGAGCATGGTGAAGACCGGCACCAGCGCATTCGGCACCGCATGCCGCCAGATGGCGATGCCATCGCTCAGCCCCTTGGCGCGCGCGGTGCGAACGAAATCCTCGTTCATCACTTCCAGCACCGACGCCCGGGCCACGCGGGTGAGCACGCCCGCTTGCGGCAGGGCAAGCGCCACCGCCGGCATCAGGAGCGCCTGCAGCCCTCCGAAAAGGCCCGCATCCCAACCGGGAAATCCGCCCGCCGGCATCCAGCCGAGCATGGTGGAGAAAAGGATGATCAGTAGCAGCCCGACCCAGAAGGCCGGCACCGCAATGCTGATATAGGAAAACAGTCCTGCGACGAAATCGAAGACGCCGTTGTGCCTGCGCGCCGCCTGCACCCCGAGCGGAATGGCGATCGCGACCGACAGCACGATCGCCATCAGCGCCAGCGGCAGGGTGACGGCAAGCCGCTCGGCGATGAGGCCCGCGACCGGCACGCCATAGGTATAGGACTGCCCGAGATCGCCGCGGAAGACGCCGGCAAGCCAGGCGAGATACCGCACCGGCAGCGGCTGGTCGAGTCCGAGCTGTTTCTGAAGTGCGGCCAGCGTTTCCGGGGAAGCCGAGGTCCCGAGCATGATCGTCGCCGGATCGCCGGGCAAGAGATCCATGATGACGAAGATGAGGAGAGAGACGACGAGAAGGGTGATGACGAGAGAAAGGACGCGCCGGAGGATGATGGAGATCATGGGATGATCTCCTCTCCAAAACTGGCGACGATCTGAAAGCTTCGCGGTATGCGGAAAGCGCGCCGCGGATTAGCCCCTCCCCCTTGTGGGGAGGGGTTGGGGAGGGGATCTTTCATGTCGATCAAAAGACCCCTCCCGCCTGCCGGCCACCCTCCCCGCGAGGGGGAGGGTTAAGGGCGCTGCGCGGGTTCATTTCCGATATGTGGCTGCCTTCTCCCCTAAGAGAGGGATAAGCTGCCGCGCGCGCACCACACCCATTCATCGCCTGAACTTCACTCTTCCCAATGCACGTCCGTCAGGACGTTCGAGGGGATAGGCTCGTTTTCCCAAAGCCCTTTCACCTTGCCGTCCCAGACGCCGAGCTTCGGCATGACGAAGAGGTAGAGCGCCGGCACGTCGTTAGCGAGGATGGTCTGCGCCTCGCCGTAAAGCTTCTCCTGTTCCGCCGGATCGGCGGTCGCCTCGACCTTCGCCAGCACCTCGTTGAAGGCCGGGTTCCTGTAGTTGAAGTAATAGGGATCGCGGGCGTAGATATCGATATCCATCGGCTCGGCATGGGCGACGATGGTCATGTCGTAATCGGCGGCCTTCATCACGTCGGCCACCCATTTCGCCGGGAATTCGGTGGTCTCGATGTTCATCGTCACGCCGATTTCCGCGAACATCGCCTGCAGGATCTGCGAGGTGCGCTGCGCATAGGCCATCTGCGGCGCCTTGATGGTGAAGGTGAAGCCGTCCGGATAGCCGGCCTCCGCAAGCAGCGCCTTCGCTTTTTCCGGATCATAGGCAAGGACGCCGGTGAGATCCTGATAGCCGCGGTCGTTCGGCGTGTAATGGCTGCCGATCGGCGTGCCGTAGCCGGACCAGGCGCCTTCCACGACGGCGGCGCGGTCGACCGCCATCATCAGCGCCTGGCGGACGCGCTTGTCGTCGAAGGGTTTGCGCGTGTTGTTCATGCCGGCGACGACCTTGAGCTCCGTATTGCCGATGACGGTCGCGAGCCGCGCGTCTCCCTCGAAGGACTTGATCAGTTCCGGTGCGCCGAATTCCGGGAAAGCGTCGACATCGCCCGCCTTCAGCGCCGCGGCCTGGGCCTGCGGGTCGCCGATGAAGCGGAAGGCGGCGGTGTCGAGCTTCACCTCGGCTTGCCTGTTCCAGTAGTCCGGGTTCTTCGCGAGTTCTACCTTGGAACCCTTGGCCCAGGAGACGAACTTGAACGGCCCGGTGCCGATCGGCGTCGTCTTGTTGTCGGCGGCCGACTTCGGCTCGACCATGACGGACGACGGCCAGCCGAGCCAGTAGAGCAGGCTGCCGGTCGGCTGCTTGAGCCTCAGCACCAGCGTCGAGGCATCCGGCGTCTCGATCGTGTCGATGGTCGCGAAATAACGTTTCTGCGGATTGACGGAATCGGCGCCGCGGGCGCGGTCGATCGCGAATTTCGCGACGGAACTGTCGAAGGGAACGCCGTTATGGAAGGTCACGCCCTCGCGCAGCCTGAACGTATAGGTCTTGCCGTCCTCGGAAATCTCCCAGCTTTCGGCAAGCTGCGGCTCAACCTTGCCGGCTTTGTCGATCGTCGTGAGGCCCTCGAAAATATTCTGCCAGGTCACCTGGCCGATCGCCACCGGTGCGGCGATCGTCGGGTCGAGCCCGGTTGGCTCCACCCCCATGCCGATGGTGATCGCCGTCTTCGGTGCGGCTTCCGCGCCCGTGCCGGCGAGAAGAAGGCCAGCGGCCATCGCCAGACCGAAGGCCGCGTTCTTCAATATGGTGGCGGAACCCCAAAGCGTCATCCTGCCCATCCGTCATCCCCTTTTGGTAGGCGATCCTGCCCGATCGGCACCTGCGGGATCGCGATTGCCAGAACTGTGTCATTTCGCAGGTGCACACACAATGCAGAATTTTGTGTGCTCTGTGTAGCCGAAATCGCTACACGGGATGCATTAGGTGCGTGCTTTTGTGGGCGCCGGCTTCCGGCCGTCGGCACCGCGCATGAAACGCTCGATGAAATCGACGAGCTTTCCGGCCGCAAACGAGAGCTGCCGGTCGGGCGCCACGCAGAGGTCGATCGGGGTGCGCACCGCCTTGCCGGCGGCGATCGGCACGGCGGCAAGCTGGCCGGCATCGATTTCCCGCTGCACGGCAAGCGCCGGCAGCAGTGTTACCGCGGAGCGGCGCAGCACCAGTTCCTTCAGCATTTCCAGTGCGCCGGTGACGAAGACCGGATCGAGGACCAGCCCTTCCTTGGAAAACACCTCCTCGAAGGCCTGACGGGCGCCAAAACTCTTGTCGGGCAGTGCCAGCGGCATCTGCATGAGATCGCGCAGCGTCAGCTCCTTCGCACCGGCGGACGGATGATCGGCGGCCATGATGACGTCATAGGTGATCTCGGACCGCAGCCTCACCTTCACGCCGGAAATCTTCGGCGCAAAGAGGGTGACGACCAGATCGGCCTCCGCCGCCGCCAGCGCCTCCACCGCCTCGCGGGCACTGGTGATCGCCACCTCGAAACGCAGTTTCGGATAACGCAGGCTGAATTCCGCGAGCACCGGCGCAAGCAGGTTCGCGACCGTCGCGCCGTTGGCGTAGACCACCACCCTGCCCCGCTGCAGACCCTGCAGGTCGTCGATCAACTGGTGGACATGTTCGAGTTCGCGCAGGGTCCGCCCTGCCCTCGCGGCCAGAAGCTCGCCGGCCGCCGTCAGCTTGATGCCGCGATTGCTGCGTTCGACGAGCGGCGTGCCGAAATAATGCTCCAGGTTCTCGATCTGCCGGGAAACGGCGGTGGCGGCGACGTTGAGGTTTTCCGCCGCCGCCCGCATGGAATTCGTCCGCACGAGTTCATCGAAATACAAAAGCGCGCGAATCTGCATGCGATCCTACTGCCGTGAGCAATCCCGAGAAAAGTATGTAGCGGTTTTCCGTCCGGAATTGCGAAAAAAAGCAAAGAGCTCAGCCGCGGCGGAAACCTTCGCTGGCGACGAGCAGCCGGCGCGTATATTCGGCGGAAAATTCGCGTTTTTCCAGAGCCATTGCAGGCACGGTCTCGACGACCTCCCCGGCCTTCATCACCGCCAGCCGCTCGCACATGTGGCTGATGACGCCGAGATCGTGGCTGACCATGACGAAGGTGAGGTTGCGGTCGCGCCGCGCCTGTTCCAGAAGGTTGAGGATTTCCGCCTGGATCGAGGCGTCGAGCGCCGAGGTCGGTTCGTCGAGAAGCAATATCTTCGGCTCCAGGATCAGCGCGCGCGCGATCGCGATACGCTGCCTCTGTCCGCCGGAAAGCTGGTGCGAGTAGCGGAACCGGAAGCCGGCGCCGAGCCCCACCTCGTCCAATGCCCGGGTGATGCGGGTCTCGATATTGTCGAAACCGTGGATCAGCAGCGGTTCGAGCAGCAGCCGGTCGACCGTCTGGCGGGGATGCAGCGAGCCGTAAGGATCCTGGAAGACCATCTGGACCGTACGGTAGAATTCCTTGTCCCGATGGCGGCCGGAATAGGGGCGGCCATTGACGGTGAGCGTTCCCTGATCGAAGGAGGCAAGCCCGGCCACGGCACGCAAAAGCGTCGATTTGCCGGAACCGGATTCCCCGACGATGCCGAAGGATTCGCCTGCGCCGACGTCGAGGCTGACATGATTCAGGGCCGTGAACTCGGCATAAGTGACGACCATGTCGCGGACGGACAATGCAGAGGTCATAGCGCCCACTCCCGTTTGCGATCCAGGACCGGCAACGGATGCCGGTCGGAGCCGATGGTCGGCAGGCAGTTCAAAAGCCCGCGCGTATAGGGATGTTCGGCGCTGGCGAGGTTTGCCGACGGCAGTTCTTCCACGATCTTCCCCGCATACATGACGATGACCCGGTCGCAGAAGGACGACACGAGACGGAGATCATGCGAAATGAAGATCAGCCCCATGCCGCGCTCCGCGACCAGCTTGTCGAGGATGCCGAGCACTTCGAGCTGCACCGTGACGTCGAGCGCCGAGGTCGGCTCGTCGGCGATCAGCAGTTCCGGGCCGCAGACGAGCATCATGGCGATCATCGCCCGCTGGCCCATGCCGCCGGAAACCTCGTGCGGATAGAGCTCGAAGACCCGTTCCGGATCGCGGATCTGCACCGCCTCCAGCATGGAAAGTGCCCGTTCCCTCGCCTGCCGTGCCGAGACCTTCTCGTGGGTCTTCAAGGTCTCGACGATCTGCCTTCCGATCGTCATCACCGGGTTCAGCGAATATTTCGGATCCTGCAGGATCATCGCGATCTTCTTGCCGCGCAAGGCCCGGCGCTCGGCGTTCGGCATCGAGAGCAGGTCTCGGTCGCCGAAAGCGAGCTTCCTGGCAGTGATCTTCGCATGGCCCGGCGTCAGCCCCATGATGGCGCGGCCGGTCTGCGACTTGCCCGAACCGCTCTCGCCGACGATGCCGAGCCGTTCCTTGCCGAGCGAGAAGGAAACGCCGCGCACGGCATTCACCTCCCCGGTGCGGGTCGGGAACGTGACGCGCAGGTCCTCGACGGTCAGAAGCGGAGCCGCCGTCATTGCCAGGGTCATTGGCCGGCCTCCTTCGGATCGAGCGCATCGCGCAGCCCGTCGCCGAGCAGGTTGAAGCCGAGGCTGACGATAAGGATCGCAAAGCCCGGCATGGCGGCCACCCACCACTGGTCGAGGATGAAGCGGCGGCCCGACGCGATCATCGCGCCCCATTCGGGAAGCGGCGGCTGCGCCCCGAGGCCGAGGAAGCCGAGGCCCGCCGCCGTCAGGATGATGCCCGCCATGTCGAGCGTGACGCGCACGATCAGCGACGAGACACAGAGCGGCATGACGTGGCGCAGGATGATCCTTAGCGGCGAGGCGCCCATCAGCTTCACCGCGGCGATGAATTCCGAATTGCGGAAGGTCATCGTCTCCGCCCGCGCGATACGGGCGTAGGGCGGCCAGGAGGTGACGGCGATCGCCAGAATGGCGTTCTCGATACCCGGTCCGAGCGCCGCGACCAGCGCCAGCGCCAGCACGAGCTTCGGAAAGGCGAGGAAAATGTCGGTGATGCGCATCAGAACCGCGTCCACCCAGCCGCCGATATAACCGGAGACCGTGCCGACGATGAGGCCGATGGGTGCCGCGATGACCGCCACCAGCACGACGACGAGCAGCGTCAGCCGCGAACCGTAGACGAGGCGGGAGAGGATGTCGCGGCCCTGGTCGTCGGAGCCGAGCAGATAGCCGGGAGAACCGGGCGGCAGGAGCCGCGCATTCATCAGGTCGCCGACCACTGGATTATTGGGTGCCAGCACGTCGGCAAGGGCGGCGACGACCAGAAGCAGGATGAGGATGCCGAGACCGACCAGCGCCAGCCGGTTCTCGGCAAAGCGGCGCCAGACGATATAGGCGCGCCCGAGGCGGGCCTGCCTGCGCGAGGTCGGCCGGTCTGAAAGCAGCCATTCGCGGCTATACGGCTTGAGTTGGGTGTCCGCGATACTCATCGGCTGCGCGTCCTGGGATCGAGGGTCCGATAGAGAAGATCGGAGAAGATGTTGATGCCGACGAAGACCGCGCCGATCACCAGCGTGCCGCCGAGTACGGCGTTCATGTCTGCATTCTGCAGCGAATTGGTGATGTAGAGGCCGAGCCCCGGCCAGGAGAAGATGGTTTCGGTCAGCACCGAGCCTTCCAGCAGGTTGGCGTAGGAAAGCGCGATCACCGTCACCAGCGGCACGGCGGCGTTCCTCAGCGCGTGGAACCAGATGATCCGCGTCTCTGAAAGCCCCTTCGCCCGCGCCGCCACGACATATTCCTGAGAGAGCTCGTTCAGCATGAAGGAGCGGGTCATGCGGCTGATATAGGCGAGCGAGAAATAACCGAGCAGCGCGCCGGGCAGCGCGATATGGCGGAAGAGATCCCACATCACGCCCCACTGCCCCTGCATCGCCGCGTCGAGCAGGAAGAAACCCGTCTGCGGCGTGAAGCTGTATTCGTAGACGATGTCGACGCGCCCCGGAAAGGCGATCCACTGGAGCTGCGCGTAGAACAGCACCAGCGCCAGCAGCCCGAGCCAGAAGATCGGCACCGAATAACCGATCAGCCCGATCACCCGGACGACCTGGTCGGCGATGCTGCCGCGGCGTACCGCTGCGAGCACGCCGAGCGGTACGCCGATGATCGCGCCGATGAACGTGCCGACGGTCGCCAGTTCCATCGTCGCCGGAAAGACGCGCTTGATGTCCTCCAGCACCGGATTGGTGGTCAGCACCGAAGTGCCGAAATCACCGCTGAGCACCTGTTTCGCATAGAGCCAGAACTGCTGGTAGAGCGGCAGGTTGAGGCCGAGCTCCAGCCGCACCCGTTCGTAGACGGTGGCGGAAGCGCGGTCGCCGACGATCGCCAGCACCGGGTCGATGGGCACGACCCGGCCGATGAAGAACGTCACCACCAGCAGTCCGAAGATGGTCGTCGCCACCGTCACTGCGAAACGCAGGACGGAAGCAGCGAAGGACGAGGCACGGCGCCGGTTGCGCCGTGTCGCCACGGTCGTTTCAGGGAGAGTCAACTAACCAGCCTTTCGGGCTCAGGGTCTGGAAATCCAGCCCCTACTCCTTGGAAACCGAAAACACGTAGTTCGTGTCGAAGGTCGGACCGAGCTTGAAGTCCTTCACACCCTTGCCGACGCCCGCGACTTCCGTCTGCTGGAAGATCAGGACGAACGGGCCGGTGGCGAGCAGCTTCTTCTGCAGGTCTTCGTAGATCGCCGCGCGCTTGGCCGAATCCCGCTCCAGGAAGCCGGTCTTGGTTTCCTTGGTGAGCTCCGGAATATCCCAGGCATTGCGCCAGGCGAGCGTCTTCGAAGTGCCGTCGTCGGCATTGTTCGGGTTCGACGTGAAAGTCTCGGCGTTGGAGTTAGGATCCCAATAGTCGACGCCCCAGTAGCCGATATACATGTCGTGCGTGCGGGCTCGGAACTTGGTCAGCGTCTGCTTGCCGTCGCCGGGAATGATCTCCATCTTGATGCCGGCCTGGGCAAGCGTCTGCTGGATCGACTGCGCGATGCCGGTGGTCGGTTCGTTGTTGCGCACGTCCATGGTCACCGAGAAGCCGTCCGCGAGACCTGCCTTGGCGAGCAGTTCCTTGGCCTTGGCGACGTCGAGCTTGTAGGGCTTCTCGTCGAGCGCGCCGAGGAGGCCCTTCGGCAGGAAGGTCTGGTGGATTTCGCCGACGCCCTTGATCAGGGTCGCCTGGATCGCGTCGTAATCGACGAGATATTTCATCGCCTCGATGACTTCCGGCTTCGCAAGATTCGGGTTCTTCTGGTTCAGGCTGAAATAGAAGACCGAGCCCTTCGGCGCGCTGGTGATCGTCTCGCCCTTCTTGGCGACCGCGTCGATATCGTTTGGCTCGAGGTTGCGCGCCACGTCGATGTCGCCGTTTTCGAGCGCCAGGCGCTGGGCGGCACTTTCCTTCATGTGGCGATAGATGACGCGGTTGAGCTTCGCCTTGTCGCCCCAGTAATTGTCGTTGCGCTCCAGCACGACGACTTCGTTGGCGCGCCACTCGCGGATCTTGTAGGGGCCGGAACCGGCGAAATTGGTCTTCAGCCAGTTGTTGCCGTAGTCGTCGTTTTCGACATGCTGCAGCACCACCTGCTTGTCGACAACGGCGGCGACGGTCGCGGTCAGGCAGTTCAGCACGAAGGACGGCGCATAGGCCTGGTCGACGGTCAGCACGAAAGTGCCCGGGTCCTTGGCGATGGCCTTTTCGGCGATGTTGTCCTTCTTCAGGCCGAACTGGTTGAGGATGAAGGCCGGCGGGCCGTCGATCTTGACGGAACGTTCGAAGGAATAGGCGACATCCTCCGCCGTGATCGGGTTGCCGGAAGCGAATTTGAGGCCCGGCTTCAGCTTGAACGTATAGGTGAGACCGTCGTCGGAGACGGTCCAGCTCTCGGCGAGATCCGGGATGATCTTCGATGTGTCGTTGATGTCGAGGCGGACGAGACGGTCGTAGCTGTTGCCGTTGATCTCGCCGGCGGAAAACTCGAAGGCCTGGCCCGGATCGAGCGTGATGATGTCGTCGAAGGCAAGCCCGATAACGAGCGTGTCCTTGGGCGTGACGGCAAAGGCCTGCGGCGCGGCGGCGAGCATCACCGCCAGCGCAGCACCGGTCGTCAGCAGACGGATTCGTCCCTTGAATGAATGAAGCATGGTCGTTTTTTCCCCTGTTTTGGTTTTCTTGGACCTTTGGAAAAAGCCTATTCGTGCCAGGCCTTCCCCAAAACTCTGAGCCAGTTTTCCCGGCAAAGCTTTTTTAATTCGTCGCCACCGTAGCCCGCGTTCCTGAGCGCCGCAACCAGATTCTGATTGCCCGCAGCATCATGAATTTCTTCGGGAATCGAGGCGCCGTCGAAATCCGAGCCGAGCGCCACGTGATCGATGCCCATGCGGCTGACCAGATGGTCGACATGACGCACCATGTCGGAGAGCGGCGTCGCCACATTGTCGCGCCCGTCGGGGCGCAGCATGGTCACGGCATAGTTCAGGCCGACGAGGCCGCCGCTTTCCTTCACCGCGTCGAGCTGCCTGTCGGTGAGGTTGCGGGCGACGGGCGTCAGCGCATGCGCATTCGAATGGCTGGCGATCAGCGGCTGGTCCGTGGTCTTGGCGACGTCCCAGAAGCCTTTCTCGGTGATATGCGCGAGATCGATCAGGATGCCGAGCCTGTTGCAGGCCTTCACCAGTTCGAAGCCGAGATCGGTAAGGCCGGGGCCGGTATCCGGCGACGTCGGATAGGCGAAGGGCACGCCGTGGCCGAAGATGTTGTGGCGGCTCCAGACCGGCCCGAGCGAACGCAGCCCCGCGGCGTGGAAGACTTCGAGATTGTCGAAATCGGGATCGATCGGCTCGCAGCCTTCCATGTGCATGACTGCAGCGAAGATGCCGTCTTCCATCGCCTTGCGGATATCGGCGGTGGAACGGCAGAGGCGCCAGCCGCCGGCGCGGTCGAGCCGCAGAGCGATCGCCGCCTTCTCGAGCGCGACGGTCAGCGACGGGAGATGGTCGAGCGGCGCGGAAAGCGGCGTCTCGTAATGGCCGTTCGCATCGGGTTCCTTGAGGACGAGGTCGCCGGACGGGATGTAGATGGCGCAGAGTCCACCCGCCAGCCCGCCGGCCTTGGCACGCGGGCCGTCGATATGGCCGTTCGGCGTGCCCTTCATGAAATCGGCGATCGGATCGCCGCCCCCCTTCATGCTCCGCCAGAGCCTCAAGAGCACGTCGTTATGGCCGTCGAACACCAATTCCATGAAGCTGTCCCCGATTGTTTTCTTAAGTCCCGGACGAATGACCCGGCGATCCTAGCCCGCCGCCTTCCTTTCGCAAGATGCAATTCGTCTCAGGCGGTCCAACTGCCCTCGCCTGCCCGTCTCAGCATCGGCGTACGGAAGGAGCCGACGACGCGCGGCCGCCATGACGGTCCGAAGGCGTCGAGCCTGTCGTGCCAGCGTTCCGACTGCAGCATGGCCGCGCCGACAACCACCGGCTCGATGCCGAGCGAGGCCAGCAGTTCCAGTCCCGAGACGATGGATGTGCCGCTGGAAATGACGTCATCCACCAGGGCGACGCGCTTGCCCTGGATGAGCGGCAGCATGCGCGGATCGACATAGAGCCGCTTCTGCTGCTCCGGTGTGGTGATGGAGGAGAGCGGCACGGAAAGCGTCTCGTCGTACCAGAACTTGCGCGAGGTCCCGAGCGGCACATAGCGCGTGAAGCCGAGCGAACGGGCGACGGCTGCGGCAAGCGTCAGTCCCAGCGTCGGCAGGCCGACGATCACCTCCGGCCGGTATGACGCAAGCTTCGGCGCAAGATCGGCAGCCAGCGCATCCTGGACGTCGAAACTGGCCTGGTTGACGATCAGCGAGGCAAGCGCGTGTTCGCCATCGGCAAGTGGCCGGATCGGCAACCGGATCTGGCTGCCGTCGTCGAGCGTCGCAGGATAGAAGCCGGAAAACGGCCCGTCGCGATCGAAGCTTCCGGGCGGATGGACGTCCTGCCAGAAATCATGCGGCTGCATCACGTGTCCTATTCGAGAATCTCCAGTATCGGCGATTCCAATAGCCTGCCGGTGCCGACATCGGCAATGCCGCGATCGGTCTGGTGCGGACCGGGATTGCAGGCGAGCGTCGCCCCGAAACAGGCCTTGAAGACGAGATAGGGCGGCTGCCAGTCGGCGACACGGTCCATGGCGGCCCGGATCTGCCGGAAACCTTCGGCCACCTCTTCCATCGACGCCTCCGAGACGAGACCGGAAAGCGGCAGCGGCAACAGAACCTCGACCTTGCCGCCGATCGCCACCGCCATGCCGCCGCCGGCCGCGATCACCGCATTGGCGGCCGCCGCCATATCGGCCGGATCGGAACCGAAGACGGTGAGGTTGTGGCTGTCATGGGCGAGCGTCGTGGCGAACGCGCCCTTCCACTTGCCCCAGCCGGTCAGGAATCCAAGACGGGTGCGGCTGTCGACGCGGCCGTGGCGGTGGGTGACCGCAATCAGGGTCGTCCCCTCCGGGGGTACCACATGGCCGTCTACGACATCCGCAACCGTCTCCCCCCAGTTCGTGAAACGCGGGCGATCGATCGTCGCGAGCCGGACCTTTTTGCCCGTCGCGGGAAGCCTGAAATCCTCTGCCTGCAGCGGCTGAAGCTTGACCGAATCCTGCAGCGGCGAAGGATCGACGGGACTGACCTCGACGGTCATGGCGCCGGCACGGGCGACCGGTGTGCCGCTCGCCAGCACATGGCGCGCACGGAAATCCGTAAGGTCCTCGAAGAGCACGATATCCGCCCGTCGTCCGGCCGCGATCAGGCCGAGATCGGCCCGACCGATCCGCACCGACGCATTCAGCGTCGCCGCCTGCAGCGCCCATTCCGGCTTCATCCCGTACCTCACCAGCCGGCGCACCACGTCGTCGAGACCGCCGCCGTTGACGAGATCATCGGGGAAGACGTCGTCGGTGCAGAGCGTCACCGTCTGCGGCAGGTGGCCGAGCGTATTCAGCGCTTCCACGAATTCCGGCAGCAGATGGTCGTGCGAACCGCGCAGCTCGATCGTCAGCCCGGCGCGCAGCTTGGAAATGAGATCGGCGGCAGATACCAGTTCGTGATCCGAGGTGACGCCGGCCGCCATGAATGCCGCGAGCTCCAGCCTGGTCAGGCCGCGCGCATGGCCGCAGACGAGCTTTTCGGAGACGAGCGCGGCCTGCACGATACCGCTCATGCGCGGGTCGCGGTCGATGACGCCACGCATGTTCATGACCTCGGCCAGCCCGCCGATCTTCGGCCAGAAGAGCATTTCCTCGATCGTCGCAGCATCGAAATCGGCGCCCGCCACCTCCAGGCCCGGCGCAGACGGCACGCAGGACGGCGCCAGCACGACGGCCCGCAGCGGCAGCGGCTTCACTGCCTCGACCGCCCAGGCCACACCTTCGACGCCGTGCACGTTGCCGAATTCGTGCGGGTCCCAGACGATGGTCGTCACCCCGCGCGGCAACACGGCCCCGGCATAGGTCGCCGGCGTCACCATCGAGCTTTCGACATGCATATGCGTGTCGATCAGTCCGGGCGAGACGAAGGCGCCCTTCGCATCGATGATCTGGCCAGCATCAGAGCGGCTGCCGGCCTCGTGAACACTGGCGATGACCGGCCCCACGATGCCGATATCGGCCGGGCGCAATTCGCCCGTGACCATGTCCACCAGCGTACCGCCGGCGATCAGGATGTCGAAAGGCGCATCGCCCCGCGCCGCAGTAACGACACGGTCGCGCAATGTCGGATCGGTGAATTTGTTTACGTCCACGATGATGCCGTTCACCAGCTTGCCTCCGACCGCAATGTCTCGAGAATGATGGAGCGCGCCTTCCCGGCATCGATATCGACGCCATAGGCCGCATTGAATTCGGCTCGCCCGCCGCGGCTTTCGACAACGGTGCGGCCGCGGGTGAGCAAGCCTGCAAGCTCCACGTCGATGCGCGCCTCTCGCCAGGTCGCGTGTTCGGGATAGGCGAAGGCCACCGCCGCCACCGCATCGTAGAGCGCCATGGCCGGCCGGCCCCGGCTGGTGGCGATCGCCACGAAACCGCCGAGCAGATCGGCGACCAGTTCCGCATTGCGGCCGCCCGCGGCGCGGATCGGCGCGATATCGTCCGGTCCGCAGAGAACCTTGCGGCAAAGGTCGAGATCGACCATCCGGAACGGAATCCCGTGCGCCAGTACGATCGCCAGCGCCTCCGGGTCGGCAAAGGCGTTGAACTCGGCCGAAGCCGTGTGATTGCCGGTCGTCACGCCCCCGCCCATCCAGGTAAGGTCGGTGATCTTCGCCGCGAGATCGGGCCGGGCGAGAGCGACGGCAGCGATATTGGTCAGCGGCCCGAGCGCCAGGATGCGCCGCTCCCCCTCGCCCTTGTCGAGCCAGGAACAGAGCGCTTCGAAGGCATCGTTCTGAAAGGTGTCCGCCGCGTCCGGCAGGCTCGCGCCCGTCGTCGGAATGCCGGTCTGGCCGAGGACGTTCGTGGCGGTCTCCAACTGGCCGAGCACCGGCGCGCCGCGCCCCGCATGGATCGGGAAGGGCCAGACGAAGGCCGATGCCGCACCGGCCGCATTGCGCCGGACATGCTCGAGCGGCGCATTGCCGAACGAGAGCGAGACGCCATCGATCGCGAGCCCCGCATGCGTGGCGACCATGATCGCGGCGATGTCGTCGAAGCCCATGTCCGTATCGATCCAGATGCCCATGGCTCAGGCAAACCTTGATAGCGGCGCGGCCTTTTCGGCCGGCAGGTCGAAGGAAAGGTCGGCACCCAGCGCATGCGCCGGCTGGCTCGCCTCCACCTCCGCCTTGATCGGGCCGAGGGGCGTGTCGAGCAGGTATTCCCTGCTGTCGCCGGCAAAAGAGGTGCCGCGCACGGTTCCCCTGAAAGGACCTGAGCCCAGGGTCACCATACGCGGCCGCCAGGCCAGGCCCGCCGCTGAAAGGGCCTGGCTGGAGAGATCGATGAGCCCGCCGCTCGTCTTCAGCTTCCCTTGTTCGAGCGGGAAGATGTTTTCGAAGCCGACGAAATCCGCCACGAAGGAGGAGACGGGGCGGCTGTAGATATCCTCCGGCGACCCGATCTGTTCGATCTTGCCGCTCTTCATGACGACAATGCGGTCGGCGAGCGCCAAGGCCTCCGCCTGGTCGTGGGTGACGAAAATCATCGTCACGCCGGTTTCCTTCTGGACGCGCTGCAGCTCGGTGCGCATTTCGAGCCGCAGGCGGGCGTCGAGGTTGGAGAGCGGCTCGTCGAGCAGCAGCACCTTCGGCTCCATGACCATCGAGCGGGCGAGCGCCACACGCTGCTGCTGGCCGCCGGAAAGCTCGGCCGGCTTGCGGTTGGCGAAGCTGGAAAGCCCGACCGACTTGATGCCCGACTGCACCCTTGCGTCGAGTTCGGCCCCTCGCATGCCCTTGAGCTTCAGCCCGAAGGCGACGTTCTCGTAGACGGAGAGATGCGGGAAGAGCGCATAGGACTGGAAGACAAGGCCGACGGCGCGCTTGTTGGCCGGCACGCGGGTGATGTCGGCGCCGTCGAGACGGACATGGCCGCTCTTCACCGGCAGCAGTCCGGCGATGGCGCGCATCGTCGTCGTCTTGCCGCAGCCGGACGGGCCGAGCAGCGCGATGAGCTCGCTCTTTTTGATGTCGAGGTCAAGGTCCGCGACGGCAACGGAGTCGCCATAGGCGAGCGTCAGCTTTTGAAGGGCAAGGTAAGTCGCATCAGACATAGCGGGAGAATCCGAGGAAACGTTCGGCAGCAAAGACGATGCCGATGGAAAGGAAGGCGAGCAGTGAGGAAAGCGCCGCCACCGACGGATCGAAGACGATCTCCATATAGGCGATCATGTCGACCGGCAGCGTGCGCACCCCGGGGCCGGAGAGGAAGAGCGACACCGGCACCTGATTGAAGCTGGTGACGAAGCCGAGGATGAAGGCGGAGAGAATGCCGCCGCGGATGTTCGGCATCACCACCCGGAAGAAGGCGCCGAGCCGCGACGAGCCGAGCAGCACCGCCGCCTCCTCGATGTCCGAGCGCAGGTTGTCGAGGCTCGCCGAGACGACGCGCACCGCATAGGGCAACACAAGCGCCGTATGCGCCAGGAACAGCGCCGGCGTGATGCCGACCTGGAAGGGCACGACGATGTAGCGCAGGAGCGCCAGGCCGACGATGATGCCCGGCACGATGATCGGCGCCGAAACGATGGTGCGGACGATTTCCGCGCCCGGCAGCTTGTAGCGGGAGAGCGCGTAGGAAGCGGGAATGCCGAGCACGAGTGCTGCGGCCGTGCCGCCGATCGCCAGGAACAGCGACATGGCGAAGCTCGCCTGGAAACTCTCGACCGTGAAGACCTTCAGGATCCAGCGGAAAGAGAAACCTTGCGGGGGGAAATTCAGCGTCTCGCCCGCAGAGAACGACGCGGCGACGATGATCAGGAACGGCCCGATCAGGAAAGCCAGCACGATGAACAGCGTGACGGGGATGAAGAGGCTGCGCGCGGTCATTGGGCAGCCCTCTGCTTGTTGCGCGCCGTGGCGACACGCTTGAGGAGAATGTTGGCGGCAAAGCTCATGACGATCAGGATGAAGGCGATGACGCTCGCCGAGACGAAATTGTTGGAGACGGAAACCTGCTGGTAGAGCAGTGTCTCCAGCATCAGCACCTTGGAGCCGCCGAGGATGGCGGGCGTGATATAGGCCGTCAGCGAGCCGGTGAAGACCAGCGTGCCGCCGATGACGAGGCCTTCCTTGGTGAGCGGCAGCACCACCTTCCAGAACACCTGGAACCAGTTGGCGCCGAGCACCCGGGCGGCGGGAATGGCATCCTTCGGCATGTTTTCGAGCGCCGAGATCAGCGAGATGATCATCAGCGGCAGGAAGAGCTGCAGCAATCCGATGAAGATCGCCGTTTCGGAAAACAGGATGCGCAGCGGCGCGTCGGTGATCCCGAGGAACCGGAACGCCTCGTTGACGATGCCGGTGCGGCCGAGGATGACGATCCAGGCATAGGTGCGCGCCACCGGCGAGATCATCAGCGGCAGCACGACGAGGCCGGTCATCTTGCCTTTCATGCCGGGCTCCAGGCTGACGATGGCGAATGCCGCCGCATAACCGATCACCGCGGACGCGACCGTCACCAGCGCGCCGAGTCTGAGCGTGCGCAGGAAGACGGTCCGGTTCAGAGAACTGGAGAAGAAATCCATATAGGCGGAGATCGTCCAGCCGCCGGCCGGATTGCGGAAACCGTCGGAGAGCAGGATCACCACCGGCACGAGGAAGACCGCCGCCGCGAAGATCGCCGCGGGCAGCGCAAGCGCCAGCGCTTCGGCCCTGTTCTGGAACATTGTTGGTTCTTCTCCTGCGACCCCGCGTCGAGCGGAGGGATTGTAAAAGGCCTCTCTGGCCTGCCGGCCATCTCCCCCACAAGGGGGAGAAAACTCGCGGCACCGTCTCAATCAGTGTCGCGAACGGTGCGGCAGGTTAAGCCCCTCCCCCTTGTGGGGAGGGGTTTGGGGCGGGGTCCTAAATTCCCTTACTGCCCCACCGTCTCGTTCCAGCTCTTCACCCAGCCGGCGCGCTGGTCGAGGGCGGTGGCCGACGGGATGAGCTTCAGGCTCTTTGCCGTTTCCTCGCCATAGGTGAGGTTGTTGGCGATCTCGTCGGAGAGCTTCACGTCCTTGTTGGCCGGGCTGTCGATGAATTTTTCGGCGAGCTTGGTCTGGATTTCGGTCGAGAGCCAGAAGTCCATGAACTGCAGCGCCAGATCCTGGTTCTTGGAGCCCTTGGGAACGATCATGACGTTCATGCCGCCCGTCTGGCCTTCCTTGGGGGTCGCCCAGGCGATCGGCATGCCGAGCTTGGTGAAGGGCGCCCAGGTGAAGCGGCCGATCGGCGCCGCCCAGATCTCTTCCTGCTGCATCAGCTGCACGAGCTGCGAGGACTTTTCATAGAAGGTGACGATCTCGTCCTTCTTTTCGCCGACGGCTTCGATCGCGGCCTTGAGGTCCGGCGTATCCTTGCCGAGCGCGAGACCCAGCATGTAGAGCGCCGGCGGGCCCTGGTTGGTGGTGACGTTCGGCCAGGCGATATGGCTTGCATATTCCGGCTTCAGGAGATCGGCCCAGCTATCGATCTTCATCTTGTCGGAACGGTAGGCGATCGAGGTGGCGTAGAAGGTGTAGCCGACGCTCATGCCGTCGCCGTTCGGATCCTTGGCGACATCATAGAGCTTGCCGAAGTTCGAAAGCTTCGAGGTGTCGATCTTGTCGATCAGGCCGGCGCGGGAAGCGGCCAGCGCATCGGCCATCGAGACGACGGCCATGTCGACGACCGGATTGGCCTTGTTGGCCTCCATCTTGGCGAGCCGCTCGACGCTGTTGCCGGTCTCGACGACCAGCTTGCAGCCGCAGATCTTCTCGAAGGGATCGTAGACGATCTGCTTGTATTCGTCCTGGGCGAGCGCATAGACGGAAATCGTCAGCGTCTTTTCCTGGGCGAGCGCCTGGGTGGCCCCCATGCTGAGCATCAGGGCGGCGCCCGATGCGAGAATGGCCTTCTTCATGATTTGAGTTCTCCTGCTGTCGGTTCGTTGAGAGGTTGGGCATGCACACTGGAGGCGCCGGCGGCGTGCGGAGCGCCCGTCGACTGGCGGATGACGAGCTGCATCGGCACCCGGTCGGTTTCCAACGCGACCTTGCCGGCCGCGGCGGGATCGGCATCGTCGTCCGGCCCGATCGCACGGTTCAGCGCGGCGATCGCAAGGTCGGCGATGGTCGCCATGTCCTGACGCACGGTGGTGAGCGCCGGCGTGACGACCGGCGACCAGATGAGGTCGTCGAAACCGGTGACGCTGACCGCTTCCGGCACGCCGATGCCGGCGCGCTGCAACTCGGTGAGCGCCCTGAGCGCCGAAAGATCGGAGACCGCCGCAAAGGCCGTGAAGCCGGCCCGCGCCTTCTCCGCAAGGCCCAGCGGACAGCCCTCGCCCGAGACCGCCTCGACCTTCTCGATCCACAGCGTGTCGCATTCGGCGCCGGCGCCGAGCCCCGCCTTCAGCCCGCCGATACGGTCGTTCTGGACGTTCGAGGAGGGGCTGGTGCCGATCAGCAGGACCTTGCGATGGCCGAGTGCCGCGAGATGCCGGCCCATCTGCGCGCCCCCGCCCCAATGGTCGGCGGAAACGGTATTGCCGGGGGTCGAGGGCGTGTCGATGACCGCGACCGGACAGCCGATATCGGCGATCCGGGTGCCGCGCCGCGGCACAATCACCATGCCGTCAACTCCGCGCTCCAGAAGGCGGTTGATGGCCTCGGTCTGGGCTGCGATATCGCCGCGGGAGTCGGCGATCAGCACGCCGTAACCGGCATTCGATGCGGCGTTCTCGATCGCCTGGGCGATTTGCGGGAAGAGCGGATTGGCGATATCCGGCAGGACGAGGCCGAGAACGCCGGTGCGACCGGTGCGCAGCGCCCGTGCCGCCAGGCTGGGGACATAGCCCAACTCCGCCGCCTTCGCCCGCACCTTCTCTATCAGTTCCGGCGAAACGCGCCCCTTGCCGGAGAGCGCATTGGAAACGGTCGCGGCCGACACGCCGAGGGCGGCAGCGATCGCGCTCATATTCGGTCCGGAACGGGGTATGGCCATGGCATGCTCTGCTTAAACGTTTAAGCACGCATACTTTGATCAAAAGCCTTTGTCGAGTCGTTTGTAACCGGCAGGTGTCGGCATCCCCACATCCTGCCTTGACTTCCTCCCCGCCGCCAGTGGAAATCCTTCTGCCTTGATGGAAGGGAGAAAAAAGATGCATGACGACGAAATCACCAGCCTTTCCGCCACGGCGCTTTCCGAGGCGATCCACGCCCGACGGGTGGCCTGCACCGATGTGATGACGGCCTATCTCGCACGGATCGAAAGGTTCAATCCGGCGATCAACGCCGTCGTCAGCCTGCGCGATGCGAATGGCTTGATGGCCGAAGCGGCTGCCTGCGATGGCGAGCTTTCCTCCGGCCGGTCGCGCGGCTGGATGCACGGGCTTCCAATCGCCATCAAGGACCTCTGTGAGGTCAAGGGCATCCGCTGCACCTACGGCTCGCCGCTGTTTGCCGATTTCGTGCCGGAGAAGGACGAGCTGATGGTCGAGCGCATCCGCACGGCGGGCGCGATCATCATCGGCAAGACCAATACGCCGGAACAGGGGCTCGGCTCGCAGAGCTACAATCCAGTCCACGGCACGACCAAAAACCCCTACGACCTGACGAAGACGGCCGGCGGATCGAGCGGCGGCGCGGCAGCGGCGCTCGCGGCACACCTCCTGCCGGTCGCCGACGGCAGCGACATGATGGGCTCGCTGCGCAATCCCGCCGCCTTCAACAATGTCGTCGGCTTCCGTCCGAGCTACGGCCGCATTCCGGTCTCGCTGAAGCTCGAACTCTTCATGGGCCAGCTTTCGGTGCTCGGACCCATGGGCCGCACGGTGCGCGATGCCGCCGCCCTGCTGATGACCCAGGCCGGCTATGATCCACGCGACCCGCATTCCCTGACGAGCGAAGACCTGATGCCGGAAGAAGGCCGCGACTTTTCCGGCGCCCGCCTCGCCTGGCTCGGCGATCTCGGCGGCTATCTGCCCTTTGAGCCCGGCGTGCTGGAACTCTGCCGCGCCACCCTGCCCGTCTTCGAAAAGATCGGCTGCACGGTGGACGATGTCATACCGGATTACGACATGGCGGATGTCTGGCGCTCCTGGACGACGCTCCGGAGCTGGCTCGCCGCCAACGGCATGCGCGACAATTACGACGATCCCGCCAAGCGTGCCTTGATGAAGCCGGAGATCCTCTGGGAGATCGAGCGCGGTCTCGACATGACCGGCCGCGACGTGCATTTCGCCTCCAAGCGCCGTAGCGCCTGGTATCAGTATCTGCTGACGCTCTTCGAGCGCTACGACTACCTGATCCTGCCCTCCGCCCAGGTCTTCCCCTTCGATGCGACGACCCATTGGCCGAAGGAAGTCGGCGGCCGCACGATGGACACCTATCACCGCTGGATGGAAGTGGTGATCCCCGCCTCGATGGCCGGCCTGCCGGTCGCCGCCATGCCCGCCGGCTTTTCAGAAACAGGCCTGCCAAACGGCATCCAGATCATCGGCCGCCCCAGGGCGGACAAGGCCGTGCTGGAACTGGCCCTCGCATATGAGGCAGCGACGGATTGGCTGGATAGGGGGCCGGAGCTTTAGCGGCACTCTCCCTTCTCCCCCTTGCGGGGGAGATGTCATCGGAGATGACAGAGGGGGGTGGTGCCACAAGTTCAAGGTTGCGGGTGTAGAACCACCCCCTCTGCCTGCCGGCTCTCCCCGCAAGGGGGGAGAAGGATGTGGCTACCACCCCACCACTTCTTCCCTGTATCGCCCAACCTCCTCCAAGAGCCACGCCCGGAAAGCCACCACCGGCCTGAAACTCGCCTTGCTCAGCGGCGCCACGGCATAATAGGCGCTGGGGCTCCGCACCTGATGCGGAAAAGCCTCGATAAGCTGCCCGCCCGCAAGCTCGGAATCGATCAGGAAAAGCGGCATCAGCGCGACACCGAGGCCCGCGATACAGGCCTGCGCCACACTGCCGAACTGCTCGAACCGCATGCCCTGCGACGGCGGGCCGGAAACCCCGAGGCTTTCGAACCAGTGGTTCCAGGCGCCCGGCCGCGAAGCCATGTGCAACAGCGGCAGGCGCAACAGGTCCTCCCCCTTGCCGATCGGATGCGCCTTCAGGAAGGCCGGCGAAGCGACCGGCGCCACCATCTCCTCCATCAAAAAGGTGCATTCCGCCCCCGGCCAGTCCGGCAGGCCGATATGGATCGCCATGTCGATGCCGTCGCGGTCGAAATCGAAGACGCCGATGCGGGTCGCGAAATTGATGGTGATTTCCGGATGGCGGGCGACGAATTGCGGCATGCGCGGCATCAGCCAGCGCGTGCCGAAGGTCGGCAGGATCGCGAGGTTCAGCTGGTCGTTATGCCGTTTGGTCATGACGGCGATCGAGGCGGAACGGATCTGCGTCAGCGCATCGGCGACTGCCTTGGCATAATCGGCACCTGCCGATGTCAGCACGACGCCGCGGCTGGTGCGGTCGAACAGCAGGATGCCGAGCTGCTCCTCCAGCCCCGAAACCTGCCGGCTGATCGCCCCTTGCGTCAGCGACAGCTCTTCCGCGGCAGCCGAGAAACTTCCGAGCCGGGCGACGGAATCGAAGGCCGCAAGCGCCGAGGTGGAGGGAAGCAGTTTTCTGGAGAGACCGACCATGCGCTATTACTATAGGTCATGGCAAAATGAGTAAACGGTGCTTGCTCTTGCATTCCGGCTGGCGATAATTCCTCAACCTTGAAATTGGAGCAGGCACCCGTGGCATTTTCCTGGAACGATCCCTTTCTTCTGGAAGACCAGCTGACCGACGAGGAGCGGATGATCCGCGATGCGGCGGCCGCCTTCGCCAAGTCGGAGCTGCTGCCCCGCGTCCAGGAAGCCTATCTCGAGGAAACGACCGAACCGGAGCTTTTCAGGCTGATGGGCCAGACCGGCCTGCTCGGCGTGACGCTGCCGGAGGAATATGGCGCGGCCAACGCCTCCTACGTCGCCTACGGCCTCGTCGCCCGTGAGATCGAGCGCATCGACTCGGGCTACCGTTCGATGATGAGCGTCCAGTCCTCGCTGGTCATCTACCCGATCCATGCCTACGGGTCCGACGAACAAAAGAAAAAGTATCTGCCCGGCCTCGTCTCGGGCGAGTTGATCGGCTGTTTCGGCCTGACAGAACCGGATGCCGGCTCCGATCCGGGCGGCATGAAGACGCGCGCCGAAAAGATCGAGGGCGGCTACCGTTTGCGCGGCTCGAAGATGTGGATCTCCAACGCGCCGATCGCCGACGTCTTCGTCGTCTGGGCGAAGTCGGAGGCCCATAACAACGAGATCCGCGGTTTCGTGCTGGAAAAGGGAATGAAAGGTCTTTCGGCCCCGAAGATCGGCGGCAAGCTGTCGCTGCGCGCCTCGATCACCGGCGAGATCGTGCTCGACGGCGTCGAAGTCTCCGAAGACGCGTTGCTGCCCGGCGTTTCGGGGCTTAAAGGCCCGTTCGGCTGCCTGAACCGCGCCCGCTACGGCATTTCCTGGGGCGTCATGGGGGCGGCGGAAGACTGCTGGTTCCGCGCCCGGCAATACGGCCTCGACCGAAAACAGTTCGGCAAGCCGCTCGCAGGCATGCAGCTCTACCAGAAGAAGCTCGCCGACATGCAGACGGAGATCGCGTTTGGCCTGCAGGGTTCTCTGCGCGTCGGCCGGCTGATGGACGAGCACCGGATGGCGCCGGAAATGATCTCCATCGTGAAGCGCAACAATTGCGGCAAGGCGCTGGATATCGCCCGCCAGGCCCGCGACATGCACGGCGGCAACGGCATCCAGATCGAATTCCACGTCATGCGTCACGCGCAGAATCTCGAAACGGTCAACACCTACGAGGGCACGCACGACGTCCACGCGCTGATCCTGGGACGGGCGCAGACGGGCATCCAGGCGTTTTTCTGAGTTTGAACGCGGGCGTGCCGCTTCCGCCCTCGCTCACCAACCACGCCGTTTTTCGTCATTGGAGAAATTTCCGCCTTCGGTGTATCAGTAAGTGGACCCGCCTCCGTTCAGGCGGCTGATGAGAAAAGGTCTGATCGAAGAATGCACGCCATGGAAAAGACGTCCGATGACGCCGGTGGCGGTTTTGATGTCGGCGAACGGCTTCGTCTCGTGCGCCACCAGCATGGTCTTTCCCAGCGGGCGCTCGCGATGAAGGCTGGAGTGACTCACTCCCTCGTCTCGCTGATCGAGAAGAACAAGGTGAGCCCCTCGGTCGCCTCGCTCAAGAAGATCCTCGAATCGATTTCCTATCCGATGACCGATTTCTTTGCCCTGACGCTGCCGCCCGTCGACCAGATCTTCTATAAGGCCGAGGAGCTGACGCCGCTTTCGACCGGCGCCCTGACGCTGCTGCAGGTCGGCGACGCCAGATCCCACGACGTGCAGATCTTCCATGAATTCTACGAGCCCGGCGCAGATACCGGCGAGACCATGCTGAGCCACGAGGCGGAGGAAGGCGGCGTCGTGGTTGCCGGCGAGCTGGAGCTTACCGTCGGCGGCCAGACGCGCATTCTCAGGCGCGGCGACGCCTTCCTGTTCGACAGCCGCCTGCCGCACCGTTACCGCAATGTCGGCACGGAGCTCTGCGAAGTGGTCAGCGCCTGCACGCCGCCCTACCTTTAGCCCCGTCGTCCAGCATGACTTTATTGGCGCAATGCCGTTGATTGTCGGCGGCGATTATCTTAACCCAGCTACCGGAATTCTCCGTTCCTCTGCCCGCGGCGCCAGCCCGCCCTTCCGGATTTTTTTTGAAAACGAAAGTGGACCTCATGCAGACCTATCCCGACGTCAAGCTTTTCATCGACGGCGAATGGCGCGATGCCATCGGCGGCGAGACCATTCCGGTCATCGATCCCGCGACCGAAGAGGTGATCGGCAAGATCGCTCATGCCCGCAAGGCGGATCTCGACCTGGCGCTGGAGGCGGCCGAAAAGGGCTTCAGGATCTGGCGCGACACCTCGCCCTTCGACCGTTCGAAGCTGATGCGCAAGGCTGCCGATATCCTGCGCCAGCGAGCCGACGACATCGCCTATAGGATGACCCGCGAACAGGGCAAGCCGCTCGCCCAGGCGAAGATGGAGATCATGGGCGGCGCCGACACGATCGACTGGTTCGCCGAGGAAGCCCGCCGCACATACGGCCAGGTCATCCCGGCTCGCTTCGCGGGCGTCTCGCAGCTGGCGATCAAGGTGCCGGTCGGCCCGGTCGCGGCCTTCACGCCGTGGAACTTCCCGGTCAACCAGGTCGTCCGCAAGCTTTCCGCGGCGCTTGCCACCGGCTGCTCGATCATCGTCAAGGCGCCCGAGGAAACCCCGGCCTCGCCGGCTGAACTCATCCGTGCCTTCGTCGATGCCGGCATTCCGGCGGGCGTGGTCGGCCTCGTCTACGGCATTCCGGCCGAGATTTCCGAATACCTGATCCCGCATCCGGTCATCCGCAAGATCTCGTTTACCGGCTCCACACCGGTCGGCAAGCATCTCGCCGCGCTGGCCGGCAGGCACATGAAGCGCGCCACGATGGAACTCGGCGGCCATGCGCCGGTGATGATCTTCGACGACGCCGACCTGGAAAAGGCGATCGAGGTGACCGCGGCCGCGAAATTCCGCAATGCCGGCCAGGTCTGTGCCGCCCCGACCCGCTTCCTGGTGCAGGACGGCATCGCCGACCGGTTCACCGACGGCTTCATCAAGGCCGCCCGGGCGCTCAAGGTCGGCAACGGCCTGGAAGCCGACACGCAGATGGGTCCGCTCGCCAACGAGCGCCGCATCCCGGCGATGGAGGACATGCTGCATGATGCGACGGGCATGGGCGCCGAAGTGAGGACCGGCGGAAAGCGCATCGGCAACAAGGGCTATTTCTTCGAGCCGACCGTCATCACCGACGTGCCGGCCTCGGCGAAGATGATGAACGACGAACCCTTCGGCCCGATCGCCATCGTCAACCGCTTCTCGCATTTCGACGACGTGATCGCGGAAGCCAACCGCCTGCCCTACGGCCTTGCGTCCTATGCCTTCACCCGGTCGGCGAAGATCGCCCATGACCTCGGCCGCCAGGTGGAAGCCGGCATGCTGACCATCAACCACAACGGTCTCGCCCTGCCGGAAGTCCCCTTCGGCGGCATCAAGGATTCGGGCTACGGCACGGAGGGCGGCTCCGAAGCGGTCGAAGCCTATCTCGAAACCCGCTTCGTCAGCCAGATGAGCTGATCCCACGCATTTCGGCTGATTTTTTCGAGCCGGCCGGAGCCTTTCGCTCCGGCCGGTTTTCTTTTGCCTTGCCTGTCCCATCCGAGTCGAATACGTAAACAAACAGTGAACACCCGGATGAGACCATGGCCGAGACAGAAGCAGCACCGCTGCTCAAGGAAATCTTCAATCGCGACCGCCTCCGGCATTTCGCGGTCGAGACGATAGCGGTCCATCCGGATTTCGACGGCGAACGTTTTCTCACGCTCGCCTCCAATGGGCTCGACGGGCTCAGCATCATGCAGCGGCTGAGGCAGATCGCCGTCGCCTATCACGAAGTCCTGCCCGGCGGGTTCGCCACCGATCTCGAAATCCTCCGGGCGCTCGCGCCGCGCATCAACCACGGCTTCGCCTCCATGGTGCTGCCGGAATATGTGGCGCTCTACGGCCAGGACCATTTCGATCTGTCGCTGGATGCGCTGGCCTTCTTCACCCGTTTCGGCTCGTCGGAATTCGCCGTGCGGCATTTCCTCCTGAGGGATCTTTCCCGGACGCTGAGGGTCATGGAGCGCTGGTCGCTGGACGAGAACGAGCATGTGCGACGCCTCTCCAGCGAAGGCTGCCGGCCGCGCCTGCCCTGGTCGTTCCAGCTGAAGGCGCTGATCGCCGATCCCTCGCCCGTCGCCCCGATCCTCGAAAACCTCAGGAGCGATCCGAGCCTCTACGTCCGCAAATCCGTCGCCAATCATCTGAACGACATCACCAAGGACCATCCGGCTTTCGTGCTCGACAGGATCGCTGATTGGGACCGGAACGATCCGCGCACCGCCTGGATCATGAAACAGGCGCTGCGAACCTTGATCAAGAAAGGCGATTCCCGGGCGCTCCACCTGTTTGGCGCCGGGCACAAGGCGGAAGTGACGGTCGAGGACTTTTCGGTGACACCCCGGTCGCTGAGACTCGGCGGTGCGGTGAAGATTTCCGCCAGGCTTCTATCGGTCGGCTCCGCCCAGCAGAAACTCGTTATCGACTACGCCGTCCATTACGTGAAGAAGGCGGGCGGCACCTCGAGAAAGGTCTTCAAGTGGAAGGAGATCACGCTCGCATCCGGCGGGATGGCGGAGTTTGTGATCAGCCGCGCCATCCGCGACTTCACCACCCGCGTCCACTATGCCGGAAGGCATACGGTGGAGCTGATCGTCAACGGCGAGGTTCTGGCGGAAAGCGGCTTTGACCTGACGACCTAAAGCGCGAACACCTTCGCCCGTCGCAACGTCACGAAACCGCCCTCGCCCGCTTTCAAGGCTCGTTCCGGCTCGACGTCGAACTCCAGATGCTCGCCCGTCTCGGTGGTCGCCAGCACCCGCCGGCTGTCCGGCCGGTCGAGAATGCGGGTAATGCTGGCGGGAATACCCGGCCCCTGCAGCGACCAGTCGAGATCGGCGGGGCGGGCGTAAAGCTCCGCCTTGCCGTCCGCCATGCCGGAGACGTCGATCGCCGCGCCGCTGGCATAGGCCTTGCCGTCGCGCACCTCCGCCGCCAGCACGTTGGCGTCGCCGAGGAACTTCATGACGAAGGAGGATTGCGGATCGCGGCAGACCTCTTCCGGCGTGCCCTGCTGGACGATATGGCCGTCTTTCAAAATGACGACGCGGTCGGCAAGGTCGAGCGCCTCTTCCTGGTCGTGGGTGACGAACAGCGTGGTGATGCCGAGCTCGGAATGGATTTCGCGCAGCCACCGGCGCAGATCCCGACGCACATTGGCGTCGAGCGCACCGAAAGGCTCGTCGAGCAGCAGCACCTTGGGATCGACCGAAAGGGCGCGGGCGAGCGCCACGCGCTGCCGCTGCCCCCCGGAAATCTGCGCCGGAAACCGGTCACCAAGACCTTCGAGACGCACGAGCCGGAGAAGTTCGGCAACGCGCGCCTCGACTGCCGTCTTCTCGCGCTTCACCTTCGAGACCTTCATGCCGAAGGCGATGTTCTCGGCGACCGTCATATGCGGGAAAAGCGCGTAATGCTGGAAGACGAAGCCGACGCCGCGGTCGCGCACCGGAATGTCGGTCGCGTCCTGATCGCCGAAATAGATGGAGCCGCCATCGGCATATTCGAGGCCCGCCACCATGCGCAGGATGGTCGTCTTGCCGGAACCGGACGGCCCGAGCAGCGCGACGAGCTCGCCGCTTTCGATCTCCAGCGAAACGTCCCGCACGGCGCGAAAGGTCTCGAAGGTTTTGACGACATGGTCGAGGCGGATTTTCATGAGGTTTTCTCCGCGGGATCGGCGACAACGGCCGGAGGGCGCACACGGCCGGCCCCCTGGCGTTCCAGCGCCACCTTGGCGATGATGGTGAAGACGGCGATGAGTGCCAGGATCGAGGCCGAGGCGAAGGCGCCCGCCGCCTGGTAGTCGTGATAAAGCAGCTCGATATGCAGCGGCAGCGTGTTGGTCTGGCCGCGGATATTGCCGGAGACGACCGAGACGGCGCCGAACTCACCCATGACGCGGGCGTTGCAGAGCACGACGCCGTAAAGCAGCGCCCATCTGACGTTCGGGAGCGTCACCGCGAGGAAGGTCCGCCAGCCGGACGCGCCGAGCGAGGTGGCGGCCTCTTCCAGGTCGCGGCCCTGCGACTGCATGAGCGGGATCAGCTCGCGGGCGACGAAGGGCGCGGTGACGAACATCGAGGCGAGGATGATGCCCGGAATGGCGAACAGGATCTTGATGCCCCAATCGTCCAGCATCGGGCCGAAAATGCCCTGCAGACCGTAGACGAAGAGATAGGCGACACCGGCGACGATCGGCGAGACCGAGAACGGGATTTCGATGACGATCAGCAACAGGCGCCTGCCCCGGAAGTCGAATTTGGTGATCGCCCAGGCGGCCGCGATGCCGAAGAGGGTATTGACCGGCACGGCGATCAAAGCCGTCAACACCGTGAGCCCGATCGCATGCAGCGTGTCCGGATGCAGGATCGTATCGCGATAGACGGCCCAGCCCTTGGCGAAGGCCTCGACGCCGATGACGGCGAGCGGCGCGACGATGAGCAGGGCGACGAGGACGAGCACGACGCCGATCAGCAAGCGGCGGAAGATCGGTCCGTCGCCGACGCGCGGCGGCTTGCGGCGTGCGGAAATGGCGCTCATGGTCAGTTCCTCACCGTGTAACGCAGTGCCCGCGACTGCATCCAGTTGGTGACGGCGAGCATGGCGAAGGCGGCGGCGAGCAGAACCGAGGCGATCGCCGCGGCCGCCGGATAATCGTATTCCTCCAGCCGGATGAAGATCAGCAGCGCGGTGATCTCGGTCGACATCGGCTGGTTGCCGGCGATGAAGATGATCGCGCCGAACTCGCCGAGCGAGCGCGCGAAGGAGAGCGAGACGCCCGCCAGCAACGCCGGCGTCAAGAGCGGCAGGATGACCTTGCGGAAGATTTCCCAATCCGAACCGCCGAGCGATTGCGCCGCCTCTTCCAGCGCCGGGTCGAGGTCTTCCAGCACCGGCTGCACGGTGCGGACGATGAAGGGCAGCGAGGTGAAGCACATGGCGATCATGATGCCGACCGGCGTATAGGCGATCTTGATGCCGAGATCATCGAGGATCGCGCCGAACCAGCCGTTGGTGGTGAAGAGCGCCGTCAGCGAGATGCCGGCGACCGCCGTCGGCAGTGCGAAGGGAAGGTCGACCATCGCATCGACGATGCGCCGGCCGGGAAAGCGGTAGCGCGTGAGAACCCAGGCGAGCGCCAGTCCGAAGAAGAGGTTGAAGAGTGTAGCACCTAGCGCCGCAAGCACCGTGACGCGATAGCTCGCCAGCGCGCGGGCGGAGGAGACGATTCGCCAATAGTCTTCCGGCCCGAGGCTCGCGGCCTTGAAGACGAGCGCCGCCAGCGGCAGGACCACGATCAGCCCGACATAGAACAGGGTCACGCCCAGTGACAACGGCAATCCGGGCAGGACATTGCGTTTCAAGCAGCCATTTCCTCTCACGGCAAAACCCGGCGGACTGAAATCCGCCGGGCAGGATCAAATCCGAATGTGCGATTAACGGCTGCCGTAGAGCTTGTCGAGAGTGCCGCCGGAAGCAAAGTGTTCCGACTGGATCTTGTCCCAGCCGCCGAACACGTCGTCGACATTGACGAGGCGGATTTCCGGGAACTGATCCTTGAACTCGCCGGCGACCTTCTCGTTGTTGACGCGATGGCCGAACCCGGCGGCGATCCGCTGGCCCTCTTCCGTATAGAGGAAGTCGAGATAGGATTTTGCGAGCGCCTCGGTGCCGTGCTTCTGGGCGACCTTGTCGACCACCGCGACCGGGAATTCCGACAGCAGGCTGACCGACGGGATGACGCTCGTCACCTTGTCGGCGCCGTACTGCTTGACGATGCCGCGGGTCTCCGCCTCGAAGGTGATCAGCACGTCGCCGGTCTCACGCTCGACGAATGTCGTGGTCGCGGCGCGGCCGCCGGTATCGAAGACCGGCACGTTGTCGAAGATCTTGGTGATATAGGCCTCGATCTTCTCCTCATCGCCCTTGTAGGCTTCCTTGGCCCAGGCGTAGGCCGCGAGATAGGTATAACGGGCATTGCCGGAAGTCTTCGGGTTCGGGAAGACGGCATGCACGTCGTCGCGGGCGAGATCGCCCCAGTCCTTGATGTTCTTCGGATTGCCGGCGCGCACCAGGAAGGACGGGAAGGAATAGAAGGGCGAGGCATTGTTCGGGAAGGCCTTCGTCCAGTCCTTCGAGACGAAACCGTTCTTGGCGAGGAAATCGATATCCGTCGACTGGTTGAAGGTGACGACGTCGGCTTCGAGCCCTTCGACGATCGAACGCGCCTGCTTGGACGTGCCGGCATGCGACTGGTCGATGGAAACACCCGGGTGGCTCTTGATGAAGGCCTCGTTCTCGGCCACGAAAAGCTCGCGCGAGACATCGTAGGAGGCGTTGAGCAGCTTGTTCGGCTCCTGTGCCAGCGCAGGAGTGACAAAGAGCGCAGCCAAGGGGGCAACAAGGGCGGTGCCGAGGATGAGGAGGCGGTTCATGCAAGTCTCCGGTGTTGGATGGTGCCGCAGAAACTACCGGGAGGCGTATTGAATCGCGAGGAACTGGCCACTTCGGTTGCAGGCGCGGTTAGAAATTTTGTCCATTTTCCGCCACATTTGGCGGTGGTTTTGCTGCGCCTGACCAGAGGCTGGGCTGAACCTCGGACACGGTTTTCCGTGAAGCCCCCTCTGCCCTGCTGAGCTCGTCGAAGGGCGGGCAGAGGGGGCCGACGCTGCACCACGTCACGCCGTTTCCCGGGGACGATTTCACGCCCTTCCGAAAATATATCTCCAACCGTTCAAAGGCTTGTGGCGAACACGTCCGTAAAATTTCCCCGCCCTTCGCCTCTGCGCGATAATCGATCCCGTCATCGGATGGGAAACCGGGTTCGCGAACCGGTCTCCATTGGGTTCCAAGGGCTCGGTTCCGGTGATGGTCGTGAAGGATGGTCGGACGGGAATTGACAAGTCTCGAAAGATCACCGGAGCGGCCGGGGCAGGCAGACCAGATCTACCTATACCCGCATCACCCACTGCCTGCCCCATTCCCGACCATGCCGGCACCGCCTGCGTGGCTGAACGTGTTGCCAGCGAAAGCTAGGCGCCCGCCCTCTCCCGCAGCATATGGATGATGGCGGAGAAATCGGCCGCACCATGGCCGGCCTTCTCGAACTCGGCATAAAGCTCCGCCGCATGGCGCCCGAGCGGCGTCGCCGCACCCGAGTGTTTCGCGGCCTCCTGCGACAGCGTCAGGTCCTTCAGCATCAGCGCCGCGGCGAAACCCGGCTTGTAATCGTGATTGGCCGGCGAGCCCGGCACCGGACCGGGCACGGGGCAATAGGTGGTGAGCGACCAGCACTGACCCGACGAGGTCGAGGCGACGTCGAACAGCGCCTGGTGCGACAGGCCGAGTTTTTCCGCCAGCCCGAAGGCCTCGCAGACGCCGATCATCGAAATGCCGAGGATCATGTTGTTGCAGATTTTTGCCGCCTGCCCGGCGCCGGCGCTGCCGCAATGGACGATCTTCCGGCCCATCGCGTCAAGGATCGGCCTGCCCTTCGCGAAGGCGTCCTCCGCCCCTCCGACCATGAAAGTGAGCGTGCCCGCCGCAGCTCCGCCCGTGCCGCCGGAAACCGGCGCGTCGAGCGAGGCGCAGTTCATGACCGCCGCTAGTTCATGGGCTTTACGCGCGCTCTCCACATCGATGGTCGAGCAGTCGATAATCAGAATGCCTTCGGCGAGCAGCGGAGCGAGATCGGTCCAGACGGCGATGACATGCTCGCCCTTCGGCAGCATGGTGATGACGCATTCCGCATCGCGCACGGCCTCACCCAATCCGCCGGTCGGCTTGACGCCCCTTTCGGCGGCAGCCCTCACGGAGGCTTCCGAGAGGTCGTAGCCGCGCACCTCATGACCGGCCTTCACCAGATTGGCGGCCATCGGCCCGCCCATATTTCCGAGGCCTACGAATGCAATCCTGGTCATGTCTTCCTCCCATGTCTCTTGTCACAGCCGGTGGTCCGGAAACAGCACCGGATGCCGCGCATCGAAATAGCGGTCGAGGTCGGCCTCCCTCACCTCTTCCAAGGTCGCGGGCGACCATTTCGGATTGCGGTCCTTGTCGATGATCGCGGCGCGCACGCCCTCGTAGAAATCGTGGTTGCGGAGGATTTCCGTGCCTGCGGTGAATTCCCGCTCCAGGCATTCTACGAGGCTCGAACTCTGCCGCCCGAGCCTGAGCAGCCTGAGCGCCAGCTTCAAACTGGTCGGCGAACGCTTGGCGATGATCTCGCGGGTCCTTGCGGCGAACTCGCCCTCCTCCTCGCCGAGCGACGCGACGACCTTCTCGACCGCATCGAAGCCGAAGGCGCGGTCGATGAGTGCCTGATGGGCTTCAAGCTCGCTCTCGCCCGGCACGACGGCGAAACGGTCGATCACCGCCCGCACCTGCTCGTCTGAGGCTCCGCCCTTGAGTTCTCCCAAGGCCTCCACAAGCACACCGAGCCGCTCGGAAGGTACGCAGGCATCGGCAAGGTTCGCATGGATGGCGTCGGCCGCGCCGATCGCCTCGCCGGTCAGCGCCATCCAGGTGCCGGTCTCGCCCGGCGCGTGCGGCAGGAGCCAGGTGGCGCCGACATCCGGCACGTAGCCGATGCCGGTCTCCGGCATGGCAAGCCGCGTCCGCTCCGTGACGATCCGGTGCCGGCCATGCGACGAGATCCCGACGCCGCCGCCCATGACGATCCCGTCCATCAGCGCCACATAGGGTTTTTCGTAGTGGGAGATCATGTAGTTCAGCGGAAACTCCTCCCGCCAGAATCGCGTCACCTCCGGATCGCCCGCCTTGCCCGCCTCGTGGATGACGCGGATATCGCCTCCGGCGCAGAGCCCCCGCTCTCCCTCGCCTTTCAGGACGACGCAGGAAACCTCGGGATCCTCGGCGAACCGCTCCATCGCCGCCTTCATCGCCCTCACCATGGCAAGGTTCAGACTGTTCAGCGCCTTCGGCCGGTTGAGCCGGATCACTGCGGCCGAACCGATGCGATCGAGAAGGATTTCGCCGCTCTGGATGACTGTGCCGGACATGCTGCTTCCTTCTTCTTTGGGACGTTCGGCAGTGCGGAAAGCCCCTCCCCCTTGTGAGGAGGGGTTGGGGAGGGGACTTCACTCTGCATCAAACCCCTCCCGCCTGCCGGCCACCCTCCCCACAAGGGGGAGAGTTAAGAATGCCGCACCGCCGAACGCCTCTTCATGCGACGACCTATATTATCTGTTATCCGCCAGGATCATCTCCGCCGCCTTCTCGGCGATCATGATCGTCGGCGAATTGGTATTTCCGGAGGTAATATTGGGCATGATCGAGGCATCGGCGATACGCAGTTTCCCGAGCGCCCGCATTTTCAGCCGCGGATCGACGACGCTGTCCGGATCGGCCCCCATGCGGGCCGTGCCGACCGGATGGAAGATCGTCGTGCCGATATCGCCGGCCGCCTTCTCGAGATCGGCATCCGTCTCGAAGGACGGGCCGGGCTTGTATTCCTCCGGATAATAGCGCGCGAAGGCCGGCTTGCTGACGATGTCTCGGGTGATGCGGATCGACCTGACGGCCACGTCGCGGTCGCCGGCGGTCGCGAGATAATTGGGATGAATGCCGGGTGCCGCAGCGAAATCCGGGCTTTTCAGATGCACCGAACCGCGGCTTTCCGGGCGCAGATTGCAGACGCTCGCGGTCATCGCCGGAAACGCGTGGACCGGATCGCCGAACCTGTCGAGCGAGACGGGCTGCACGTGATATTCGAGATCCGGCGTTTCCTTGTCCGGCCCGGACCTGGTGAAGATGCCGAGCTGGCTCGGCGCCATCGACATCGGCCCGGAACGCTTGAGCGCATATTCAAGCCCGATCGCGGCCTTACCCAGCAGGCTGGAGGCCTTCTCGTTGAGCGTCGGCACGCCGGTCACCTTGTAGACGAGGCGAAGCTGCAGATGGTCCTGCAGGTTCTCGCCGACGCCCTTCACCTCCTTGACCACCTCGACGCCCGCCCTTACGAGCACGTCGCCGCGGCCGACGCCGGAGAGTTCGAGGATATGAGGGCTACCGATCGCCCCGGCGCTGAGCACGGTTTCGCGTTTCGCATAGGCCTTCTTCGTCACGCCGTCGTGCTGGAACTCGACGCCCTTCACCTCGCCGTTCTCTATGACCAGGCGGCGGACATGCGCCTTGGTGAGCACCGTGAGGTTCGGCCGCTTCATGGCCGGGCGGAGGAAAGCCTTGGAGGCGTTCCAGCGGATGCCGGAACGCTGGTTGACGTCGAAATAGCTGGAGCCCTCGTTATTGCCGCGGTTGAAATCGGCGACGATCGGGATGCCCGCCTGTTCGGCCGCCTTCTGGAAACTGTCGAGCACGTCCCAGCGCAGACGCTGCTTTTCGATCCGCCATTCGCCGCCGACCGCATGCATATCGTCGGCGCCCTTGTAGAAATCCTGGCTTTTCTTGAAGACCGGCAGCACGTCGTCCCAGCCCCAGCCGGTACAGCCCATCTGCCGCCAGAGATCGTAGTCGCGCGCCTGGCCGCGCATATAGATCATGCCGTTGATCGACGAGCAGCCGCCGAGGATCTTTCCGCGCGGATAGGAAAGCGAACGGCCGTTCAGCCCCTCTTCCTTCTCGGTCGTAAAACACCAGTCGGTGCGCGGATTGTTGATGCAGTAGAGATAACCGACGGGGATATGCACCCAGTGGTAATTGTCGTTGCCGCCCGCTTCGAGGATGAGGACGCGGTTGCCGGGGTCCTTCGAGAGCCGGTTGGCCAGAACGCAGCCGGCGCTGCCGGCGCCGATGACGATGTAGTCGTAGTCTTCCATATGCGCATGCTACTCCGAATAGTCCCTTCTCCCCCGCAAGGGGGGAGAAGGAGACCGTGGCTACCTTCTATGCTCGAAACCGAGCTTCCGGCCGAGCCGGGAGGCGTAGAATTCTCCTATGATGCCCCGCCTAAAGACGAGGACGCAGATCATGAACACGACGCCGGTGATGATCGTTACCGGGAAATCCGAGGTCGCCAGGTAGTTCTGCAGCGTGACGACGAGGCCGGCGCCGAAAATCGGCCCGATCAGAGTGCCGATGCCGCCGAGCAGGGTCATCAGGATGACCTCGCCGGACATCTGCCAGGCGACGTCGGTCAGCGTCGCGAACTGGAAGACCAGCGCCTTGAGGCCGCCGGCCAGCCCCGCCAACGCCGCCGACATGACGAAGGCCCCGAGCTTGTAGCGCGCGACGGAATAGCCAAGCGAAATGGCGCGTTGCTCGTTCTCGCGGATCGATTTGAGGATCATGCCGAATGGCGAGTTGATGAACCGCCAGATGATCGCCATGCCGATCACGAACACGGCCAGCACGAAATAATACATGTTGATCGAGCTGTTGAGATCGATGAAGCCGAAGAGATGGCCGCGCGGCACCTGCTGGATGCCGTCTTCCCCTTGAGTGAAATCCGCCTGCAGGCAGAAGAAGAAGAACATCTGCGAGAGCGCCAGCGTGATCATCGCGAAATAGATGCCTTGCCGGCGGATCGCGAAAAACCCCATGACGAGCCCGAGCAATGCTGCGCCGACGACGCCCGTCAGGACGCCGAGCTCCGGCGAAAAGCCCCATTCCTTCACCACATGGGCGGTGAAATAGGCCGCGCCGCCGAAGAAGGTCGCATGCCCGAAGGACAAGAGCCCCGTATAGCCGAGCAGCAGGTTGAAGGCGCAGGCGAAGAGCGCGAAGCACAAGAGCTTCATGATGAAGATCGGATAGAAGAAGGCCGGCGCGATGATGAGCAGGACAAGGCCGATGAGAAGGAAGATCGCGTAGGTCATCGATGCAGTGGCTGATCGTTCGGCGCGCGGTTTGGCGGTGGTTTCGGTGATCTCTGTCATGTCACGCATCCCGTCCGAAGAGGCCGGCCGGCCGGATGAGAAGCACGACCGCCATGATGACGAAGATCACGATGTTCGAGGCTTCCGGATAAAACACCTTGGTGAGGCCCTCTGCGATGCCGAGCATGTAGCCGGTCAGGATGGCGCCCATGATCGAGCCCATGCCGCCGACCACGACCACCGCGAAGACGACGATGATGATGTTCGAGCCCATCAGCGGCGAGACCTGATAGATGGGCGCGGCGAGCACGCCGGCAAAGGCGGCAAGCGCCGCCCCGAAACCATAGGTCAGCGTCAACAGCATCGGTACGTTGACGCCGAAGGCCTGTACCAGGACCGGATTTTCGGTTGCGGCGCGCAAGTACGAGCCGAGCTTGGTCTTCTCGATCAAAAGCCAGGTGCCGATGCAGGCGACGAGCGAGACCACGACCACCCAGCCGCGATAGATCGGCAGGAACATGAAGCCGAGATTCGTTCCACCCGCAAGCTGGGGCGGCACCGCGTAGGGCTGACCGGACGACCCGTAGAGATAACGGAACGTGCCTTCGATCACCAGCGCCAGGCCGAAGGTGAAAAGCAGGCCGTAGAGCGGGTCGAGGTTGTAGAGCCTGGACAGCATGGTCCGTTCGATGAAGGCGCCGAACAGGCCGACGACGATCGGCCCGAGGATCAATGCGAACCAGTAGTTGATGCCGAAATACTGCAGCATCAGCATCGCCGCGAAGGCGCCGAGCATGTATTGCGCGCCGTGGGCGAAGTTGATGACGCGCAGCAGCCCGAAGATGACCGCAAGCCCGAGGCTGAGCAGCGCGTAGAAAGACCCGTTGATCAGGCCGATCAGGAGCTGCCCGAGGAAGGCCTGCAGCGGTATGCCGAAGATCATCGTCATGGCGCGGGGTTCCTCCTGCCCCTCTCCCCCCTTGCGGGGGAGATGTCGCCGGAAGCGACAGAGGGGGGTGGTTCGACAAATTCGACGGTAGTGTGTGTGGCACCACCCCCCTCTGTCAGCTCTGCTGACATCTCCCCCGCAAGGGGGGAGAAAGGGAGCGCGCTGCGCCCTCGTCGCCCTAAGCCAGCGCCAACGATGCGGCAGGGTAAGCCCCTCCCCCTTGTGGGGAGGGGTTGGGGAGGGGTCTTCATCAGAAACTCGGCCATCGCCTACACCCCCAGGATCTTGTGCAGCATGGTCATCCGGTCGGGCAGTTCCTTCACCGGGAAATCCGCCACCATCCGGCCATGGTCCATGAGATAGAACCGGTCGGCGATGCGGCTGGCGAAGCGGAAGTTCTGCTCGACCAGAAGCACGGTCATGCCACGTTCCTTCAGCGTCTTCAGCACCTCGCCGATCCGCTGCACGATGACCGGAGCGAGGCCCTCGGTCGGCTCGTCGAGGATCAACAGCTTCACGCCGGTGCGCAGGATGCGGGCGATCGCCAGCATCTGCTGCTCGCCGCCGGAAAGCTTGGTGCCCGGGCTGGAGCGCCGCTCCTTCAAATTCGGGAAGAGCGCATAGATTTCCTCGACCGGCATGCCGCCTTCCGCCACGACCGGCGGCAGCGTCAGGTTCTCCTCGACGGTCAGCGTCGAGAAGATGCCGCGCTCCTCTGGCACGAAGCCGATGCCGGCATGCGCGGTGCGGTGCAGCGGCACGTTAGCCATGTCCTTGCCGGCGAAGCGAATCTCGCCCTTCCGCTCGCGGATGATGCCGACGATGGTGCGCAGCGTCGTCGTCTTGCCGACGCCGTTGCGGCCTAAAATGGTGATTGTCTCGCCCTCGGCGACCGTCATGTCGACGCCGTGCAGCACGTGGCTCTCGCCATACCAGGCGTTCAGATTGGAAACCTGCAGCAATGGCGCCATGTCAAGCTTCCTCCGAACCCATATAGGCGAGCCGCACGCGCTCGTCCTGGCTGACGCTGGCGTAGTCGCCTTCGGCAAGGATTTCGCCCCGCTGGAGCACCGTGACCTGATGGCAGATGTTCGCGACGACCGAGAGATTGTGCTCCACCATCAGCACCGCGCGGGTCTTCGCCACCTCGCGGATGATGCCGGAGACGGTGCCGATATCCTCCTGCCCCATGCCGGCCATCGGCTCGTCGAGCAAGAGCACTTTCGGATCGAGCGCCAGCGTCGTGGCGATCTCCAGCACCCGCTTGCGGCCGTAGGAAAGATCGGCGGCAAGCGCATTGCGCTCGCGTTTCAGGCCGACGGCCTCGATCAGTTCGTCGGCCCGCGCGTTCAGCCGGTCGAGCGAGGAAAGCGGCAGCCAGAACTGCGTCGAAAGACCGTTCGGCCGCTGCAGCGCGACACGCACATTGTCGAGCACCGAAAGATGCGGGAAGACGGCGGAAATCTGGAAGGAGCGCACCAGCCCCATGCGCGCCACCCGGTCCGGCGGCGTTCTGGTGATGTCCGTGCCGAGCAGCGTGATCGAACCCGCTGTCGGCTGCAGGAATTTGGTCAGCAGGTTGAAGACGGTCGTCTTGCCGGCGCCGTTCGGGCCGATCAGCGCGTGGACGCGGGCATGATGGACGTCGAGATCGATGTTCTTCACCGCCGCGAAGGCGCCGAAACTCTTCGAAAGGCCGCGGGCGGAAAGCACCACCCGCGGCTCCTCATGCATCGATGTCGCGGTGACCGCCATTATTTCACCAGATCGCAGCCGCTCTTGGCGGGATCCATATAGGCTTCCTTGCCGGGGATCGTGGCGAGCACGTTGAAATAGTCCCACGGCTCCTTGCTGTCGGCCGGCTTCTTGACCTGCAGCAGGTACATGTCGTGGATCATCCGGCCGTTCGGGGCCACCGTGCCGCCGCGGGCGAAGAAGTCGTCCACCGGCATTTCATGCAGCGCCTTGGAGACGGCCTGCGTCTCGTCCGTGCCCGCCTTCTGGATCGCCTTCAGATATTGCATCACCGCCGAATAGGTGCCGCTGTGGATCATGTTCGGCATCCGCTGCGTGCGGGCGAAGAATTTTTTGCCGAATTCGCGGCTCTGGTCGTCGAGGTTCCAGTAATAACCTTCCGTCAGCGTCAACCCTTGCGCGGCTTCGAGGCCGAGGCCGTGCACTTCGGCGAGCGTGAAGAGGAGAGCCGCAAGATTCTGGCCGCCGGCGGTGATACCGAATTCCGCCGCCTGCTTGATGGCGTTCGACGTGTCGAGGCCGGCATTCGCAAGGCCGATCACCTTGGCGCCGGAAGACTGCGCCTGCAAGAGGAAGGACGAGAAGTCGGTGGTCGACAGCGGATGGCGGACGGAGCCCACGATCGTGCCGCCGCTCGACTTGACGAAATCGCTCGTCTGCTGCTCCAGCGAATAACCGAAGGCATAATCGGCGGTCAGGAAGAACCAGCTGTCGCCGCCCTGCTTGACGAGCGCGCCGCCGGTGCCGACCGCAAGCGCATGGGTGTCATAGGCCCAGTGGAAGCCGTAGGGGCTGCACTGCTTGCCGGTGAGGTCGGTGGTTGCGGCACCTGTGACGATATCGACCTTCTGCTTCTCCTTGGCGATCGCCTGCACCGCGAGCGCAACCGACGAGGTGGTCAGCTCCATGATCGCATCGACCTGCTCGGTGTCATACCACTGGCGGGCGATGTTGGAGGCGATATCCGGCTTGTTCTGGTGGTCGGCATCGACGATCTCGATCGGAACGCCCAGAACCTTGCCGCCGAAATCCTCGACCGCCATCTTGGCGGCTTCGACCGACGACTTGCCGCCGAAATCCGCGTAGACGCCGGACTGGTCGTTCAGGATGCCGATCTTGACCTTACCGTCCGATGCGCCCCCGGACGCATTTTGTGCGAACGCCGTGCCGCCTGCGAGCCCGGTGGTTGCAAAGAGAACCGCCAGCGATGTCAGAAATGTCTTGCGCATGATTTCTCCTCCCAGAGAATGTGCCAAAGAGCGTGCTCGGAGTTTTCCCAGAATTTCTGTTCAAAATTGGTGAGCCGCCCTCCTCAAAGCGGCCGTTCCAATTCGCATGGTTCTTTAAATCTGCCGTTGACGCAAGCAGGGACGCGCAATTAATTGCAAACAGCATCTGTGCATTTTTGAACAGACGGGAACATCTTGAGCGGTAATCCGAACTTCACCTGGGACGACCTGCAATATTTCCTTGCCGTCGCCCGCACCGGACAGTTGTCCACGGCTGCAAGACAGCTGCGCACCAGCCATGCGACGGTCTCGCGCCGCATCGACCGGCTGGAATTCGCGCTCAAGGTCAAGCTCTTCGAGCGTAATCCGCGCGGCTACGTGCTGACCGGCATGGGCCAGCGCTTCATCGAGGCGGCGGAAAGGATCGAGGCGGAGGCGGACCGCCTGCAGGCCGACATCACCTCGGGCACGACGGCGCAGAAGGGCGTCGTCAGGCTCTCTACGCCGGAAGGCTTCGCCAACTTCTTCTTCGCCGACAAGATCCGGAGTTTTTGCGACGGCCATCCCAACATCACGCTGGAGCTGGTGACGATCCAGCAGATCATGTCGCTGTCGCGCAAGGAGGCGGATATCGCCGTCTCGCTCGATCCGCCGAAGGACGGACCTTATCTGACGGAAAAGCTCACCGACTACAGCCTCAACGTCTATGCCGCGAAATCCTACCTCTCCAAGGTCGAGCCGATCCGCACCCGACAGGACCTGCTCGATCATCCCTTCATCGGTTATATCGAGGACATGATCTTCGTGCCGGGGCTCGACTATCTCGGCGACGTGCATCCGGGCATCAAGGCGCGCTTCCAGAGTTCCAGCATCTTCGCGCAGTTGACCGCGACGCTGAAAGGGCTCGGGCTCTGCGTGCTGCCGCATTTCATCGCCCGCTCCTATACCGATCTGCAGATCATATTGCCGGACGAGGTGGAGCTGAGACGCAACTACTGGCTGGTCTGCCACCGCGACCTCGTGCAGATCCCGCGGGTCAGGATGGTGACGGATTACATCTTCGAGGCGATCCGCAACAACCAGGACACCTTCCTCCGCACCTGGCAGGCCGTGGAGGAAGGGAGCCGTCGTCACTCGGCCGCCATCGGCAGGTCTTCGCGGCTTTCGAACAGGTCGCCCTGATTGGCCGGGGTCCGGTCGTCCCCGACGTCGTCCTTTTTCTTCTTCTCGCGACCAAAGAAGAGCGCGTAGCCGGCCGGCAGGACGAGGATGGTCAGCACCGTGGCGACCAGGATGCCGCCCATCATCGCATAGGCGAGCGGCCCCCAGAAACCTTCCCGCGAGATCGGGATCAGCGCCAGAACGGCGGTGATCGCGGTCAGCACGATCGGCCGGAAGCGGCGGACGGCCGCGCCGACGATCGCTTCCGAACGCGCCATGCCGGCGGCGATATCCTGGTCGATCTGGTCGATGAGGATGATCGAGTTGCGGATGATGATGCCGAGCAGCGCGATGACGCCGAGGATCGCCACGAAGCCGAAGGGAGCCCCGGTGATCAGCAGCGCCATGGCCGCGCCGATGATGCCGAGCGGACCGGTGGCGAGCACCAGCATCGCCTTGCCGAAATGCTGCAGCTGGACCATCAGCAGCGCCAGGATGACGAGCAGCATGATCGGCACCTTGGCGGCGATCGAGGCCTGGCTTTCGGCCGAATCCTCGGCACCGCCCTGGATCTCTATCCTGTAGCCGGCCGGCAGGGCGGCGCGCAGGTCGGCGATCGAGTTGTAGAAGTTGAGCGCCACCTGGGTCGGCTCGATACCGTCCGGCAGCGTCGCCTTGACGGTGATCGTCGGCAGGCGGTCGCGGCGCCATTCGATGCCCTGTTCGAGTTCCGGCACCACCTTGGCGATCTGCGAGACCGGCACGAAGCCGCCGAAATCGGTCGGCACATAGACCGACTGCACGGCCGACAGCAGGCTGCGGGTCGCATCCGGCTCGCGGACGACGATCGACACCGTTTCCTCACCGTCGCGGAAGTCGCTGATCGGCGCACCGGAGGCGGCGGTCTGCAGCATCTGGCGGACGCGCTGCGAGGAGACGCCGAGCGCCCGGGCGCGGTCCTGGTCGATGACCAGCTTCATGGCCGGCACCGGCTCCATCCAGTCGTCGTGGATCGAGCCGAACAGCGGCTCCTTGTAATAGCGTTCCTTGACCTGGTCGGCGATGCGGCGGACCTCCGCCTTGTCCGGGCCGATGATACGCATCTGCACGGGCCAGCCGGTCGGCGGACCGAGGAAAAGGCGGTCGACCTTGCCGCGCACGGTCGGGAAGTCCCTGGCGAGGATGTCGCGCAGCTTGACGATCAGCCGTTCGCGGGCCTCGACATCCTTCGACATGATGAGGAGCTGCGCGTAGTTCGGGTTGCGGAGCTGCTGGTCGAGCGGCAGGAAGAAGCGCGGTGCGCCCTCGCCGATATAGGTGGCGACGTAGGTCTTGTCATCGTCGGGCAGGATCTTCTGTTCGAGCGCCTTGGCCTGGCGTTCCACCTCCTCGATCGCGGTTCCTTCCGGCAGCCACATGTCGACCAGGATTTCCGGCCGCGAGGATTGCGGGAAGAAGCTCTGCGGGATGAACTGGAAGGACCAGAGGCTGCCGGCGAAGACGCCGAGCGTCAGAAGCAGCACGATGATCCGGTGCTTGACCGCCCAGCCGACCGTGCCGCGCAGGCGATGATAGAAGCGGGTGTCGTAGGCGTCGTGATGCGTGCCGGCATGCGCCCGCTGCTTCAATATCATGTAGCCGAGCCAGGGGGTGAAATAGACCGCCACGAACCAGGACGTGATAAGCGCGATGCCGACCACGAAGAACAGCGAGCGGACATATTCGCCGGCGGTGGATTCGGCGAACCCGACCGGGATGAAGCCGGCCGTGGTGATCAGCGTGCCGGTGAGCATCGGGAACGCGGTGGAGGAGTAGGCGAAGCTCGCGGCGTCGATGCGGTGCAGCCCCTCCTCCAGCTTGCGCTCCATCATCTCGACGACGATCATCGCGTCGTCGACGAGCAGCCCGAGGGCGATGATCAGCGCGCCGAGCGAGATGCGCTGCAGCTCGATGCCCATGTAATACATGATCGCCAGCGTCGCGGCGAGCACGAGCGGGATGGCGATCGCGATGACGATGCCCGAACGCCAGCCGATCGAGATCAGCGAGACGATCAGCACGATGACGAGGGCTTCCATCAGCGCCTTGGTGAATTCGCCGACCGCTTCGGTGACGACTTCCGGCTGGTTGGCGATCTGCGCCACCGACACGCCGACCGGCAGCGTCTGTTCGAAGTTGTGATAGGTGGCTTCGATGGCGTGGCCGACATCGGTGACCTTGAAGCCCGGCGCCATGACGACGCCGACCTGGACGCTGTCCTGGCCGTTGAAGCGGAACTTGCGCTGGAACGGGTCTTCGAGACCTTCTTTCACGGTGGCGATATCGCCGAGCCGGATCACCTGATCGCCGGCGCGCAGGCGCAGTTCCCGGATATCGTCCGGTGTCGTCACGCCGCCCTCGACCGAAATGCGGACGGAGCGGTCATTGGTCTCGACGCTGCCGGCGGGATCGACATTGTTCTGGCCGGACAGCGCGTCCTGGATGTTGAGGACGGTGAGGCCGCGTTCGGCTAGCGCCTTGGAGGAGACGTCGATGAAGATCTTCTGCGGCTGGTCGCCGAGGATGACGGCCTTTTCGACGCCGGGCGTCGCGAGCAGCATGTCGCGGGCCTGGATGGCAAACTGCTTGAGCTCCGGATAGCTGTAGCCGTCGCCGCTGATCGAATGCAGCGTGATATAGGTGTCGCCGAACTCGTCGTTGAAATAGGGGCCGAGCAGGCCGGCGGGCAGGTCCTGCCGGATGTCGCCGATCTTCTTGCGCACCTGGTAGAAGGCGTCGTTGACCTCATCGGCACTGGTGTCGCCCTTGATCTGCACCTGCGTGATCGCGAAGCCGGCGCGGGTATAGGACTTGACCCAGTCGAGATGCGGCGTTTCCTGCAGCTTGCGCTCGATCTTGTTGACCACCTGGTCCTGCATCTCGTCGATCGAGGCGCCGGGCCAGACGGTCTGCACGACCATGACGCGGAAGGTGAAATCCGGGTCCTCCTTCTGGCCCATGTTCATGACGCCGAGCGCGCCCATGACGATGATGAGGCCGAAGAGGAAGCGGGCTATGGCCGGATGGCCGATCGCCCAGCGGGACAGGTTGAACCGGGCCTTGTCCGAAGGATCGGCCTGATGGGAGGAGCTCATGGTCGTGGTCCTTTAAGCCAGGGGCGGACGATCAGGGTGCCGTAACGGAGGCTGTGCTCATGCTGCTGACGCTGCCGAAGCGCGAGGCGACGGTTTCCGGCAGCTTCACCTTCATCTCTTCCTTCATGAACTGCGTGCCGGCCGAGACGACGAGGTCGCCCTTGGCCAGGCCTTCCAGAATGCGGACGCCGTCATCGGAGAAATCGGCGACCTTCACGCTCCGCGCGCTGACCGTGCCCTTCTCGCGGTCGACGATCCAGACGACCGGCTGGTCGTCCTTCTTGGCGAGCGCCGCAAGCGGGATGGACCACGTCGGCACGGCATTGTCTTCGACCGCTTCGATGGTTGCGGTCATGCCGAGCAGCACCCGGCTGTCTTCCGGCAGGCTGATACGGACCGCAAAAGTACGCGACTGCGGATCGGCGCTGCCCGCGACTTCGCGGACCTTGCCGTCGAGCGTGATATCGGTCGCGGACCAGAAGCGCGCCTTGACCGTCTTGCCGGGCTTGAACTGGGCGACATCCATTTCCGGAACAGCGATCTGCACTTCCTTTTGACCGTCGACGGCGACGGAAAGAACCGGCGTTCCGGCGCTCACCACCTGGCCGATATCGGCGCTGACGGCGGTGACGATGCCGTTCTGGTCCGATTTCAGGTCCGCATAGGCGACCTGGTTGCGGGCCTGTTCCAGCGCGGAGACGGCCGACTGGCGGGCGGAAACGGCCTGGTCGTAGGCGAGCGTCGCCTGTTCCAGTTCGGATTGGGAGGCGACGTTCTTGGCATTCAGGGATTCGGCGCGGCGTTTGGCGAGCTCGGTGATCTCCGCCTGCTTCTGGGCGGCGGCGAGGTCTGCCTCGGCCCGGCGCACGGCGAGCTCGTAGTCGACCGCATCGAGCCTGGCCAGCACGTCGCCCGGCTTCACACGCTCGCCGATATCGACCAGCCGCTCGGTGATCTTGCCGCCGACGCGGAAGCCGAGGTTCATCTCGGTGCGGGCGCGGACGGAACCGGAATAATCGAGCTTGCGGCCCTGGTCGGCTGCGGCGATCTCCGTCACCTTGACGGGGCGGACGACGTCCGGCGCATCGGCCGTCTTTTCGTCCGAGCAGGCCGTCAGCGCGGCAAGCGCGACGGCCGCGGCAAGGCCCTTGATGAGAAACGAGACTTCACGTCCGGTCTTTCCGAAAAACATGGCACCGCACTCCTGATGGCGGGTTGTCGATCCAGGCGCTTCTCGCGCGCCCCGTGCTCATTTCATATTTATTTCAGGGCTCTGAGGCCGAATTCCACGAGGTCTTCGGGTTTGCCGACGCTGTCTTCGATGAGGCAGTCGGCGATCAGCATGGGATGGCAAAGCTTCACCATGCAGGACATGAAGTTCTCCGCCGCCAGCTGGTGATCCTGCTCGCGGAATTCACCGGCTTCGATGCCTTCCCGGATGATCTCGGCCACAAGATGGCGCATCCGGCGGAGAAACTGCTCGACGACTGGCCACTGTTGCTCGATGGCGATGATGACCATCTCGTGGACCTTCTTCTCGTCCAGCATGGTTTCGAGCGTGATCTTGTGCTGCTGCAGAATATGATCGCGCAGCCGCTCGGTCGCGCTCACCGGCCGCTTCGCATTGACGAATGCCACCTGATAGCTGCCTTCGAGCATGCGGTTCGCCAGCGCCTGATGGATATCCGCCTTGGACGAGAAGAAGCGGTAGATGTTCGCCGGCGACATGCCGAGCTCGCGGGCGATGTCGGCGACATTCGTCTTGGTGTAGCCATAATGCTTGAAGAGGCGCTCGGCCGCATCGAGGATGCGGTTGACGTTTTCCTGCTTCGTCGTCTCCAGGGTCTGATCGGTCGCATCCATATGACTGACGGCTTTCATCTTACGTGTGACGATTTTCATTTTTCGTCAGTCGTAAAGAAAAAGCTACCATATGTCAATCTCGTGAAAGCGCGATTTCATCGCATGTGATAAAAAATCGGCGAGAGAGGAACAAAAGCCGTCGATAAACGTTGGGACGCGTTGAGCCGCGCAGGCTGCGGGTCCGGGGACACTTGATGAGCATGCCGCAAAGTTACGACGTTTCGTTACTGGATGAGGAGCGTTACCGTCTTCTCGTCGACGCGATCACCGATTACGCGATCTACATGCTGGACGCCGACGGCAGGATAGCGAGCTGGAATCCCGGAGCGCAGCGGTTCAAGGGCTACGAGGCCTGGGAAATCCTGGGCGATCATTTTTCCCGTTTCTACACGAATGAAGACCGGCTGGCCCGGGTGCCGGAACGCGCATTGCAAACCGCAGCAACCGAAGGCCGCTACGAAAGCGAGGGCTGGCACGTCCGCAAGGACGGCAGCCGCTTCTGGGCGCATGTCATCATCGACCCGATCTGGGGGCGGTCTGGTGCGCTTCTGGGCTTCGCCAAGGTGACCCGCGACCTGACGGAACGGAAGCAGGCGGAGGCGGAACTCAGGCAGAGCGAACAGAAATTCCAGCTTCTGGTGCAGGGCATCACCGATTACGCGCTCTATATGCTCGACCCGGAGGGTTATGTCAGCAACTGGAATATCGGGGCCGAACGCATCAAGGGCTACAGCGCCGACGAGATCGTCGGCAAGCATTTCTCGGAGTTCTATACGGCGGAGGATCGGGAACGCGGCGAACCGCAGCGAGGCCTCGACATGGCCCGGCGCGAGGGGCGGTTCGAAAGGGAGGGCTGGCGCCAGCGCAAGGACGGCACCCGCTTCTGGGCGCATGTCATCATCGACGCCATCCGCAACGACGACGGCGAGATTTTAGGCTTTGCCAAGATCACCCGCGACATCACCGAGAAGCTGGAGGCGCAGAAGGCGCTCAACCAGGCCCGCGAAGAGCTTTTCCAGGCCCAGAAGATGGAAGCGATCGGCCAGCTCACCGGCGGCATCGCGCATGATTTCAACAACCTCCTGATGGCGGTCCTCGGGAGCCTGGAAATCCTCAAGAAACGCCTTCCGAACGATCCGGCGCTGACGCCGCTGCTCGACAATGCCATCCAGGGCGCCGAACGCGGCGCCGCCCTCACCCAGCGCATGCTCGCCTTCTCCCGCCGGCAGGAACTCAACATGCAGGCGGTCGACACGACCACGCTGGTCAACGGCATGATGGACTTCGTGCAACGTTCGCTCGGCGCCGACACCCGTATCGAGACCCGCTTCCCGAAAAATCTCCCGTCGGTCCTGACCGACCCCGTGCAGCTCGAAACGGCGCTGCTCAACCTCGTCGTGAATGCCCGCGACGCCATGCCGAACGGCGGACTTATCACCATCGGGGCGGAGGAACATGCCGCCGACGAGCGGGCGGGAAAGCTGAAGCCCGGCCGCTACGTGCGGCTTTCGGTCTCCGACACCGGCGAAGGCATGGACGAGGAGACGCTTGCCCGCGCGACGACCCCCTTCTTCACCACCAAGGGCGTCGGCAAGGGAACCGGCCTCGGCCTTTCCATGGTCCAGGGCCTGACGGAGCAATCGGGCGGCAAGCTCCTGATCGAGAGCCGGAAGGGGGAAGGCACCACGATTTCACTCTTTCTGCCGGTTGCCGATGCGGACGACTGTCCGCAATCTTCGGAAAGCGCCGCACCGTCCCCGGCCGAGGCCCCGGAGGGACATTTCACGATCCTCGCTGTGGACGACGACGCACTGGTGCTTATGAACACCGCTCTGATGCTGGAAGATCTCGGTTACACCGTCATCGAAGCCTATAGCGGCGCCGATGCGCTGAAGGAACTCAAGAGCGGCGCGCACCGGATCGATCTCGTCATCACCGACCATTCCATGCCCCGCATGACCGGCTCGGAACTGGCAGCCGCCATCCACCAGGAATGGCCGGACCTGCCGGTGGTGCTTGCGACCGGTTATGCGGAACTGCCCTCCGGCGGCGACAACCGCCTGCCGCGGCTGCCGAAACCCTTCTCGCAGAACCAGCTCCAGGATATCGTCATCTCGGCGCTCGGCAGGGCGTGAACCAATATCGCGACGAAGCGTTGTCTGCCCGTGTGAAACCGGGAGAACGAGCGATGATCTTCAAGCATCAGCATTTCCATGAGACGCCGGCCGAGGTGGAGGCCGAATTTCCGCCGCAGGCGAAGCTCGAAAGCGCTGTTTCGGATGCGCTCGCCTCTTCGGGCGGCATCGATGCGAGCGATGTGACCGTGACGGCCCATGGGAGCGAGGTGACGCTCGGCGGCGTGGTCCAGGTGCCTGAGGAAATCGGCCGGGCCGAAGAGGTCGCCCGCAGCGTCCCCGGCGTCGCGACGGTTCGCAACGACATCCGCTCTACGGCTCCCTCCTTCTTCAACGACACGCCGAGGCCACTGTGACCTGCTTTCCTTCCTTCTTCTTGAAGGATGGGCAATCCCATAGACGAGCGCTTGATCAGCGCGGCAGGGCGTAGGCGATCACGTAGTCGCCGGGCTTCGTGCCGACCGAGCCGTGACCGCCGGCCACCATCACCACGAACTGCCGCCCGTCGTCGACCGCATAGGTCATCGGCGTCGCCTGGCCGCCGGCCGGAAGACGCGCTCTCCAGAGCTCCCGGCCGTTGGTGAGATTGTAGGCGCGCAGGAAGTTGTCGACCGCGGCGCCCAGGAAGGCGACGCCGCCCTTGGTGACCATCGGCCCCCCGATGCCGGGCACGCCGACCTTGAAGGGCAGCGGCAGCGGCGTCATGTCGTAGACCGTGCCGTTGCGGCGCATATAGGCGATTTCGCCGGTCCTGAGATCGGCACCCGCGACATAACCCCATGGCGGCGCCTGGCAGGGAATCTGCAGCGGCCCCAGGAACGGTCCCATATAGACGCCATAGGGTGCGCCCTCGTTGCGGTTGAGGCCCTGCTCGCTGCCCTTCTGATCCTGTTCCCGCGGTGGAATTTCCGCGCGTGGCACGAGCCGCGAGGTGAAGGCGAGATAGGTGGGCATGCCGAACATGACCTGGCGTTCCGGATCGACCGCGATGCTGCCCCAGTTGAACGTGCCGAAATTGCCGGGAAAGACGAGCGTGCCTCTCAGCGACGGCGGCGTATAGCGACCCTGGTAGTTATACTGATGGAAACGGATGCGGCAGACCATCTGGTCGAACATGGTGATGCCCCACATGTCCTTCTCCCGTAAAGGCTGCGGCTTGAAGGTCAATGCGGAAGTCGGCTGCGTCGGGGCCGTATGGTCCTCGGCAATGGCACCGCCCGGCGCCGGCTCCTCGGTCACCGGGAGGATCGGCTCACCGGTGCGCCGGTCGAGCACGTAGATGTCGCCCTGCTTGGTCGGCTGGACCAGCGCCGGCACGACCGTATTGTCGGGCCTGGTGATGTTGAGAAGCACGGGCTGGGCCGGCACGTCCATGTCCCAGAGATCGTGATGCACGGTCTGGCGCACCCAGCGGTCGGCACCGGTATTGATGTCGAGAGCGACGACCGACGAGGAATATTTCTCGACGCTCTCGCTGCGGCCCATGCCGAGCTGGTCCGGCACCTGGTTGCCGAGGGGCACGTAGACGAGGCCCAGTTGCTCGTCGACGGCGAAGACCGACCAGCTGTTCGGCGAATTCGTCGTATAGGTCTGGCCCGGCTGCAATGGCTGGATCTGCGTCGGATTGCCGGAATCCCAGTTCCAGATGAGCTGCCCGGTATTGACGTCGAAGGCGCGGATGACGCCCGATTGCGACTCGGTTGAATAATTGTCGTTCACCGCTCCGCCGATGATGATCTTGTTGCCGGCGATCGCGGGCGGCGAGGTCGAATAATAATAGCCGGCCGGGTTGAATTTCATGCCGACGGTCAGATCGAGCGTGCCCTGATTGGCAAACGAGGTGCAGACCTGCCCGTTCGCCGCATCGAGCGCGATCAGCCGCGCATCCGAGGTCGGCAGGTAGACCCTCTCGGCGCAGGGCGAACCGGCAGCCGCTGCCGGATCCCTGTAGTAGCTTACGCCGCGGCAGGTCTGATGCTGCCGGTCCGGGTTCATGCCGGAATTCGGGTCGTATTTCCACTTCTCCCGGCCGTTGGTCGCATCGAGCGCGATGGCAAGATTGTGCGGCGTGCAGAGATAGAGCGTATTGGCGATCTTGAGCGGCGTCACCTGATAGGTCGTCTCGCCGACGTCGTCCGCACGCTTCACGTCGCCGGTCTGATAACGCCAGACTTCCGTGAGATTGGCGACGTTGCTCGCATTGATCTGATCGAGCGGCGAATAACGCTGGCCGAAAGGTGTGCGGCCGTATTGGTGCCACTCTCCGGGCGGCACGTTGCCGCCCGTCGCCGGTGCCGCGGCGATTACCTCTTCCGGCAGGTTGCCGCTCTTCTCATGGGGATCCATGAACATCGAAACGATCGCCACGGCGATGGCGATGACGAGCGAGATCGCCAGCGGCGTCGCGGCGGCGCCGTAGCGCGCGCCGGTGGGGCTCGAAAAGCCGAGCGGCCTGCGGATCCAGGGCGTCAGGAGCCATAGGCCGAGAAGGATGATCACCCCGCCGCGCGGACCGAGTTGCCACCAGTCGAAGCCGACTTCCCATATGGCCCAGACGAGCGACGCGAGCACCAGGACAGCGTAGACCCTGAGCGCCATGGCCTTTTCGAGGAAGAGCAGGATGGCGGTGAGGATGAAGCCGAGACCTGCGATGAGATAGTAGCTGCTGCCGCCGAACAGCAGCAACTGACCGCCGCCGATCGCCAGTGCAAGTCCGATCAGTGTGAAAAGGATCGCCGTGATCTTGATCGCCATGAGGAAACCCCCGTTTCGGCTCGAATTCCAGGCCTGCGTGAACCCGCCTCCCCCGCGCCTTCAACACCAAGCCTCGTGCAAAGTTCCAACGGATGTTCCCGTCCCGGTGAAATCCGCGTGAAATTTGGCGGAACCGTCCGGCCGCAGGGCAGTTCTGTTGTCTCTACAAGGAGTTCCGTTCATGCTGACATCGGCCAAGGGGCCGGCGTTCGAGACAGCCGGGGCAGAGGGTGGGAGGCTGCCGGAGGTCAGGGCCGAGGCCGAAGGCTGCACCCGCTGCGATCTCTACAGGAACGCCACGCATCTCGTCTTCGGGGAAGGGCCGCCGAAAGCGAAGGTGCTTTTCGTCGGCGAGCAGCCGGGCGACAAGGAAGACCTTGCCGGAAAGCCATTCGTCGGGCCGGCGGGAAAGCTGCTCGACCGCTGCCTGCAGGAGGCTGGCGTCGACCGCGACCTCTGCTACGTCACCAATGCGGTGAAGCATTTCAAGTTCACGCCGCGCGGCAAGCGCCGCATCCATTCCAAGCCCAATACCGGCGAAGTGCGGGCCTGTGCCTGGTGGCTTGCGGCGGAGCTGCGCCTCGTCAGGCCGAAGCTTGCGGTAGCGCTCGGCGCGACGGGGCTTTATTCTCTGCTCGGCCGGCAGGCGAAGGTGACGCGCGACCGCGGCACGGTGATACGATCGCCGGACGGGCTGCCGGTGCTGGTGACCATCCACCCCTCGGCGCTGCTCAGAACGCTGAACCAGCCGGATGCGGAGTTCAACCGCGCCCGCTTCGTGGATGACCTGAAAAAGATCGCGGAATTTCTGGAGTGAACATTCGGAGCGGATATGGCCTACGAGCTTTATTACTGGGACGGCATTCAGGGCCGCGGGGAATTCGTGCGGCTGGCGCTGGAGGAAGCGGGCGCCAGATATGTGGACGTTGCCCGCGACAGCCAGGGCATGTCGGCGATGATGAATTACCTTCACGGCAAGCATGGATATCTGCAGATGCCGTTCGCCCCGCCTTTCCTGAGGGACGGCGACGTCGTCGTCTCGCATGTGGCCAACATTCTCCATTATCTCGGGCCTAAGCTGAACCTCGTGCCGCAGGACGAGAAATGCCGCATCTTCGCTCACGGCCTGCAGCTGACGATCACCGATTTCGTCGCGGAGGTGCACGATACGCACCACCCGATCAGCACGGACGAATATTACGAGGATCAGAAGAAGGAGGCGAAGGCCCGGTCGGCGGCGTTCCTGAAGTACCGCGTGCCGAAGTTCATGGGCTATTTCAACCGCATCATCGAGGTCAATCCGGCGAAAAGCGGCCATGCGGTCGGCAATGCGTTGAGCTATGTCGACCTCTCGCTCTTCCAGCTTGCAGAAGGTCTGGCCTACGCCTTCCCGCGCGCCATGGGAAATTTCGACAAGAATTTCCCCCATGTCGCGAAAATCCGCGACATGGTACGAGCACGTCCGAATATCGACGCCTATCTCACGTCGAAACGCCGGCTCGCCTTCAACGAGTCGGGGATATTCCGGCATTATCCGGAACTGGACCAGGATCCGGCGTGAACCGGCCTAGATGAAAGCGAACACGGGCGCGATGGTCACCAGGACGATGGCCGCCGCGATCAATGTGAACTTCAATGTGACCTCCAATATGAGCCGAGCACCCCTGCTCAACAGCTCAGTTCGCGTCTTCTCCCAATTCCTGCAGGATCTGATGCCGTGCCCGGTTGAGCCGGCTCTTGACCGTGCCGACCGCGCAATCGCAGATTTCCGCTGCCGTTTCGTAGCTCTCGCCGAGGATGGCGACGAGCGTCAGCACCTCGCGGTAATGCGGCGGCAGTTTCTGCAACGCGCGCTGCACCTCGCGTGCCCTTGCCGCGGTCTCCTGGCCCGCGGCCACGGGTGTGTCGCCGGAGACATTCTCTTCGATCCCCGGCGCTTCGCGGCCAAGCACCTTGGCGCGCGTATAGAACGTGTTGCGCATGATGGTGAAAAGCCAGCTCTTCAGCTTCGTGCCAGGCTCGAACTTGTCGAGATTGGCAAGCGCCTTCATCAGCGTTTCCTGCACGAGGTCGTCCGCATCCACAGGATTGCGGCAGAAAGTACGGGCAAATGCGCGGAGGGCCGGGATGAGCCTTACTATGTCTGCGCGTGCAGGATCACCATTCAACTGTGATTCAGACACCGTTGCCTACCTCTCCGAATTCCTCGATGGACGGGAATTTTCGGTGGCAAACGCATGCCTCGCATATTTGGTTCCCCGAAGATGAACGACCCGTTCATGTTCGGGACGGAACAAAGCGGCTGGCAGCCCGGTTGATAGGGTTTTCACGGAGTTATGATCGTGGCGCCGCGTGCGAACTGGAAAGGTTATCTCAAGATCGGAGAGCTGAGTTGCCAGGTGGGACTCTACACCGCCGCCTCCACGTCCGATCGCGTCAGCTTCCATATCATCAACCGTGATACCGGCCACCGGGTCCATCGCCAGATGGTCGATGCGGACACCGGCAAGCCGGTGGAAAGCGACGAGATCGTCAAAGGCTATGCGGTCTCCAGCGGCGAATACGTCATCCTCGAACCGGACGAGATCAAGGCGGCAGTGCCCGAAAGCGACAAGACGCTGGAGCTGGAAACCTTCATTCCCTGCACCGGAGTGGATACGATCTATCTCGACCGCCCTTACTATCTGGCCCCCGTGGACAGGCCGTCCGCCGAAATCTTCAGCCTCATCCGCACCGGGCTGAAGGACAGGAATGTCGCAGCCCTCGCCCGCACGGTGCTGTTCCGGCGGCTGCGCACGCTTCTCATCCGCCCGAGCGAAGAGGGCATGATCGCCAGCACCCTGAACTACGATTACGAGGTCCGGCCGGCCGGCGAGATCTTTTCCGACATCAAGACCTTCAAGATCGAAGGCGAGATGCTCGATCTGGCGAGACACATCATCGACACCAAGCGCGGCGAATTCGACCCGACCGAATACGACGACCGCTACGAGGCGGCGCTTGCCGAATTGATCCGGGCGAAGATCGAAGGCCGCAAGCTGAAGAAGAAGCCGAAGCCCGAACCGAAGAAGGTTTCGAACCTGCTTGACGCGCTTCGCCAGAGCGCCGGCGCACCGGCTTCACGGAAGAAGAGCCCGGCGAAGAAAAACGTATCGCGCAAGACGGCCGCTTCGCAGAGAAAGGCGAGTTGAGCATGGCGCTTGAGACCTATAACCAGAAACGGAACTTCAAGGCCTCGCCCGAGCCTCAGGGCAAACTACAGCAGAAACGCAAGGCGACCGGCAACAGCTTCGTGATCCAGAAGCACGACGCGACGCGGCTGCATTACGATTTCCGGCTGGAAATGGACGGCGTGCTGAAGAGCTGGGCCGTGACCCGCGGCCCGAGCCTCGTGCCCGGCGAAAAACGGCTGGCGGTGCATGTGGAGGATCATCCGCTCGACTATGGCGGCTTCGAAGGCATGATCCCGAAAGGCAATTACGGCGCCGGTGCCGTGCTTCTCTGGGACCGCGGCACCTGGGAGCCGATCGGCGATCCGCACAAGGCCTATAAAAAAGGCCATATGGAATTCGAGCTCAAGGGCGAGAAGCTGGAAGGCCGCTGGCATCTCGTCCGAATGGGCCGCAAGGAAGGCGAGAAGCGCGAGAACTGGCTGCTGATCAAAGGCGAGGACGAATTCGCCCGCGCCGAGGGCGACAAGGACATTCTGGAAGAAATGCCGCTTTCGGTCAAAACCGGAAAGACCCTCGACGATGTCTGGGGCCGGAAGGAATCGGCAAAGACATCGACCGGAAGGAGACCGGCGAAGACAAAACCGAAAGCGGTGCCGGAACCGGAAAGCGCCGCTATCGCCGTCTCGAAGATCAGGGGAGCGAAAAAGGCCAGGCATCCCGAATTCATCGAGCCGCAGCTCGCGATGCTGGTCAAAAGCGCGCCCTCCGGAAAACGCTGGGTCCACGAGATCAAGCTCGACGGCTACCGCCTGCAGGCGCATATCGAAGACGGAAAGGTGAAGCTGCTCACCCGCACCGGCCTCGACTGGACGCACAAATTCGGCGGCGACATCGTCGCGGCGTTCGGGAAACTTGCCGTCCGGAACGCGATCGTCGACGGCGAGGTGGCGGTCGAGGCAGGCTCCGGCGCGACGGATTTCTCCCTGCTCCAGCAGGACTTGAGCGAAGGCCGCGACGACCGTTTCACCTTCTACGCCTTCGATCTCCTCTATCTCGACGGCTATGACCTGACCGGCGCCACGCTCTTGAGACGCAAGGAAGCGCTCGAAAAGCTGCTGACCGGCAGCGGCGCAGTCCTGCGCTACAACGAGCATTTCGGCGACGACGGCGCATTGGTGCTGAAACATGCCTGCCGGCTCAGTCTCGAAGGCATCGTCTCGAAAATTTCCGATGCTCCCTATCGCCCGGGCCGCGGCCGCGACTGGGTGAAGTCGAAATGCTCGGCCCGGCAGGAATTCGTGGTGGCCGGCTATGTCCCCTCATCGGTCAACAGGAAGGCGATCGGCTCGCTGGTCATGGGCTATTACGAGAAAGGCAGGCTGCGCCATGCCGGGCGCGTCGGCACCGGCTATACGGGCGCCATGGCGCAATCGCTCTTCAAGCGCCTCAACGAAATCCGCATCGACGCGAGCCCGTTTGACGAAAAGCTCGCCGGGGTGGAAAAGAAGGATGTTGTCTTCCTGAAGCCCGAACTGGTGGCGGAGGTGGAATTCCGGGGCTGGACGGCGGATGCGCATATCCGCCATGCTGCCTTCCGGGGTCTAAGGGAAGACAAGGACCCCAAGGATATCGTGCGGGAGGGCGGGCCTGTGAACGCAGCGGAAGAACCGAAGCCGCCGAAACGGACGGTCAACCTCACGCACCCGGACCGGCTCTACTGGCCGGATGCCGGCGTGACCAAGGCAGGACTTGCGGACTACTACACGGGGGTCTGGCGACTGATGGCGCCCTTCGTCGTCAACCGGCCGCTGGCGCTCGTGCGCGGCCCGGACGGCATCGGCAAGCCGCTCTTCTTCCAGAAACACGCCTGGAAAGGCATGACGAAAAATGTCGTCCTGGTGAAGGATCCCGAAGATCCGGGCGAGGAATATATCTCCATCAGCGATCTCGACGGCCTGCTCGGCCTGGTGCAGGGCGCGACGCTGGAGGTTCATCCCTGGGGCTCGAACCTCAACGACTGGGAAAAGCCGGACATGGTCAATATCGACCTCGATCCCGGCGAGGGCGTGTCCTGGACGGACATCATCGCAGCCGCCCATGAGGTGAAGCGGCGTTTCGAGGACATGGGCCTCGTGCCTTTCGTGAAAACCTCCGGCGGCAAGGGACTGCATGTCGTGGCCCCGGTGAAGCCGAAGGCGGAATGGCCGGAGGTGAAGGCGGCGATGAAGGCGCTCGCCGACGGCATGGCCGGCGACACGTCCGACAAATACGTCTCGACCATCACCAAGTCGAAGCGCAAGGGCAAGATATTGATCGATTACCTGAGGAACGGCCGGGGCAATACCGCGGTCGCCCCCTATTCCACCCGTGCCCGGCCCGGCGCGCCGGTCTCCATGCCGCTCGAATGGGACGAACTCGGCGGCGCGATCGGCCCCAACTATTTCACCGTGAACAACACGCCGGCCCGCATCGCAAAGCAGACCAGCGACCCCTGGAGTGATTTCCGCAAGGCGGAAGTGCCGATAGAGTTCAAGGTGAAGAAGACGAGATCAGGTCGTTGAAGAGATGGGACGGTGCGCCTTGCGGATCTCCCCCTTGTGGGGGAGATACAAGGGAGCTTGCCTCACTTCCGCGGCACCTTCCGCTCCGCCTCCAGGCTCTTCTTCAGCGCGCTGGTGATGTCGATGACGTTGCTTGGCCGCTCCGCCCCCTTCTCCTCGGCCTTTTTCTTCGTCTTCCGCCCCTTCTTCCGTTCGGCGATGAGGTCGAGCAGCCGGTCCTGGACCGGGTCGTCGGCCATCGACGGCTTCCAGGCCTCGGTGCGCTCGTCGATCACCTTCATCATCAGCTTGAGCTGCTCCGGTGAGGGCTTTTCCTTCGGCTTCTCGGCGGCGTAGTCGTGGGGATCGCGCACCTCGTCGCCGTAACGCAGCGTCCAGACGACGATGCCCCTGTCCTTCGGCAGAAGCAGCACGGCCCGCTCGCGGCGGTACATGACGAGCCTTGCGATGCCGCCGGTCTTCGTCTTCGCCATCGCCTCGCGGATCACCGCGAAAGCTTCCGCACTGACCTCGTCGTCGGGCGCCAGATAATGCGGCCGGTCGTACCAGATCCAGCCGATCGAATCCGCCGGCACGAAGGTCTCGATATCGATCGTGCGGGTACTTTCGAGCCCCACGTCCTCGATCTCCTCGTCCTCGAAAAGCACGTAATCGTCTTCCCCCTTGGGATAGCCCTTGACCTGGTCGTCGTCGTCGACCGCCTCGCCCGTCTCGGCATCCACATAGGTGCTCATCACCCGGTTATGGGTCTTGCGGTTGATGTTGTGGAAGCGGACCCTGGCGCTTTCGGACACCGCCGGCGTCATCGTCACGCGGCAGGTGACGAGCGAGAGCTTGAGATAGCCTTTCCAGAAAACGCGCGGCGCCACGGCAGAAGTCCTTTCGTTCGGCCATAACCCGCGCGGATGCGGCTTGGTTCCGGAACAAAGTCTTCGGAAAAACCGTTTCCCTGCGACACGAACACGATGGAGGGCATCCCATGAGCAGCACCCCGAACACGCCGCAAAAGGACTGGGACAAGGACAAGAAGACCGCCGAACGCTCGGCGCGCGAAAAACGTGAGACGAAGGAACTGGAAGAGCAGCTGAACGAAGGGCTGGAAGACACGTTTCCGGCAAGCGATCCGGTTTCCACGACGACGACATCCATCCCCACCGGCACGCCCAAACCGCCCAAGCATTAGATCACGTCGTAGAAATCACCAAATCCGTTTGGAACAATTCAGGCGGCTTCCTGGATAGGAGGTCGCCCGAATTCATTTGTCGTATGTGACTTTTTCGGGATATTCGAAGACGACCAAATTGCGGTAAGGAAACTGCTCTAGGGTTTTCATGGGGTGCGGACATTGTTTCGGCGTTGATTTTTGCCGATATTCGTTACTTCAGAGGTCGGGATGACGAAACAGAACAATCCGGTCGCGGACCAGGAAATCAGGATGGGACGACGCGTCAGCCGTCAGGTCTCCGTCCTGTTGACCGAAATCGAAAAGGAAGAAGTTCCCGATCGCCTGCTCCAGTTGGCGCTTGAACTGCAGAAAGCGCTCAACGAAAAGATCGCCAGCCGCGCCAGCCGATAACATCCGTCAAAGCTGCGTCGAGATGAGATTGTCGGTACGCACCCGCCCAGCCACGACCCCGCGCGGCCCATCCGCCTCATAACGTCCGCTGTCGTCCTCGATCACCGTATAGAGCTTCTCGCTGCGGAAGGCGCTCGCCATTTCGGTCGAATTGCCTTCGGAGGGCGCCGCGTCGATTTCCGTGAAGTCGAGCTCCGCTCCGCTTGCCACGAGACGGGCGTCGCCGGCGGTCCTCGCCCGCACGACCACTTCGCCATGCGGCGGCGAATTCTGCCAGCCCGGATCGTCGGGCGCCGCAATCGGCACCAGCCGGTAGATCTTCAGCACGTCCGGCATGATCTTTCTCCCTTTGAATCGCCTGAGCCTTGCCCGCAACGCCATTCAGGCGCCCCGGGTTCCGTAGAACCGCAAGGGAACCTTTGCCGCCGATCCTCTGTTTTTTCGCCGCTGACGGAAGCGGAGGAAAACCATGGAAGACCCGCGTCATTGCCGCCACCTTTGCGTCGACATGCAGCGCATGTTCGCCGAGGATACGCCCTGGCACATCCCCTGGATGCAGCGGGTGCGCGAACCGGTGGCCGCGATCGCCGCCGAACATCCGGCCGAGACGATCTTCACCCGCTTCGTAACGCCTGCGACGCCCGCCGAGGCGCAAGGAAGCTGGCGCGGCTACTATGAGAAATGGCCGATGATGACGCGCGGCGAGCTCGGCGATCCGATGATCGGCCTGCTTCCCGAACTGAAGGCGCTGGCGCCGCCGGCGCGCGTCTTCGACAAGATGGTCTATTCGCCCTGGCTCGACGGCCGCCTGCATCACATCCTGCGGGAGGAGGGCGTCACCACGCTCGTCGTCTCGGGCGGAGAAACCGATGTCTGCGTACTCGCGGCCATACTCGGCGCCGTCGACCTCGGTTATGCGATCATCCTCGCCACGGACGCGATCTGCAGCGCATCCGACGAGACGCACGACGCATCGCTGGCGCTTTACGGCAACCGTTTTTCCAACCAGCTCCGGCTCTCCGACACCGAAGGCATCCTGCGCTGGTGGAGTGAGTGAGACCCCTCGGCGGAACATTGCGGCAATCCATCGGTTTTTCAGATGGGCGACGACGCCCCAAGCCAAGGAGCGTGACAAGGAGAAAGCCGATGAAGAATGAGCAGCCGAAAGCCGGTACGCCCGGCGAGACCTCGCAATGGCCGCGCTGGGAAGGCCCGGCGGAAAGCCGTCCGAGCGGTTATCTTCAGGGCGAAGCCAATATTTTCGCCGAGGGACCCGAACAGGAAAAACAGGTCGGCAAGGCGCCGCGCGATTACGAACGTCCCGACGACGTGATCGCCCAGGACGTCAACGAACAGCTGACCCAGGATGCCCTCCTCGACCCCGCCAACATTTCCGTGTCGGTCGAAAACGGCGAGGTCATCCTCGAAGGCTATGTCGCGCAGCACGCCGACAAGGTTCGCGCCGAAGAGGCTCTCCGGAACGTCGCGGGCGTCACCGCCTGCCGCAACAACCTTCGCATCGCGCCCGAACGGCACTGATCCGCACCGGAAAACAACAGGAGAAAGCGATGGCCGATAACCCGTGGTTCCTAGTCGTCGCGCTCGGACCGATCCTTCCAGGCAGTACGATCGCCCGGCACGGCCAGGGACAATGACAGGAACCTTCGAGGCACCTTGCGGGTTAGGTGCCTCGCGAGACCCATCCGGGAAATTCAGCACCTAAAAAACCAAGGAGAAAGCAATGGCCAGCAAGACCCTCGATGACCTTTTCCATGAAACCCTCAAGGACATCTACTACGCCGAACGCCAGATCGTGAAAGCTCTTCCGAAGATGGCCCGCGGCGCTCAGGACCAGAAGCTCAAGGCGGCTTTCGAGAAGCATCGTGAAGAAACCGAAGGGCACATCGAGCGCCTGAAGCAGGTCTTCGATATCATCGGCAAGCGCGCTCAGGGCAAGACCTGCCCGGCGATCGACGGCATCATCGAGGAAGGCGAGGAAATCCTCGACGAATTCAAGGGCAATCCCGCCCTGGATGCCGGCCTTCTCGCAGCCGCCCAGGCTGTCGAGCATTATGAGATCAGCCGCTACGGTACGCTGCGTGCGTGGGCCCAGCAGCTCGGCCTGAAGGATGCCGTCACCCTTCTCCAGCAGACGCTGGCAGAAGAGGAGAAGACCGACGAGACGCTGACCGGCCTTGCCGTCTCCGCCGTCAACACGGCAGCCCAGAAGGCCGCCTGACCGCATCGCCAAGAGGGGGCGCGGCGGCGATGCCGCGCCCCTTTCCCGCTCCCACGACATGCAATCCGAAAGCCGGTCTGACAGACGTCAAGAGTGTGGTAACAAGACGCACATATGTGCCATCCATAATATGGTCCCGGCCGGTTGCGCATAGCCGGATATAGCAGTACCTTTCCCCCGTGGATGTCTCCATTCCCGGCGGCAACAAACATCTTCGACAGCCAAAAATTCAGCTTCCGGGCAAATGTTCGAGTTAGGGCCGCGTATACTGGCCGATGGATGATTTTTTCGTTTTCACAGAGGAACTTCTCCACGCGGCACGCGTTGGGGGGGCGTTCGGGCGAATGGAGACAATAATGGCGGATTCCGAGGAAATTTGGATCAGGAAGCGGGCCTACGCGTTGTGGGAAGAGGAAGGCTATCCCTCAGGCAAAGATAGAGAACATTGGGAAAGGGCGAAGCTGGAATACGCAGCGCTCAAACCCGTGGCTTCGAAAGCATCACCGGCGGCTTCGCGGCGAAAGACGGCAGCGGCTGTAAAACCGCCTGAAGCTGCACCCAGGGGCAAGCCAGCTCCCTCCAAAGCCGTCTCCTCCAAGACGGCGACGAAGACGGCAGCCCCCAAGGCTGCCACCGCAAAGCCTGCTCCGGCAAAGAAGACCGCGTCGAAAGCGCCTGCGGCCATTCCCGCCTCGGTGGAGCCGACCAAGAAACGCTCCAGGAAAGTTCCGGCCGGCGCATGACGCCGCCCGGCTCAGCATTATTGTGAACAGTTTCAGATATCGCGGCGACGCACGTCGCCGCGAAGTGGATTTTTACGTGGAAGACCGGGATGTTTATTGCGTCTGAACTCCGCCCGAATCCGGACCCGACAGGGAACGTTGGCCATGAGCGAAATGTTCTGAAGGGTGCGAATGCCGCACGGCGGAGGCAGCCATGATGAATGCTCACGTCCCGGTCGACGAGGCGCATCGCAGTCAACGAAGCATCCGGGGTCGTGAGGTCAGGGCGCCTTATGGAAAACCCGATCTGCCACAGATGAATATCCTTTCCGTCACCTCCGAAATATTCCCCCTCGTGAAGACCGGCGGCCTTGCGGATGCGACCGGTTCGCTTCCCAAGGCGCTGGCCTCGCTCGGTATAGAGACCACGTCGCTGATCCCCGGCTATCCCCAGGTGATGCGGCAACTGACGAGCGCCATGCCGCTCGTCACGTTCGAAAACCTTCTGGGCGAACGCGCCTCGCTGCTTCATACCCGCGTCGAAGGCCTCAGCCTCTTCATTCTCGACGCGCCAACCCTCTACGACCGGCCGGGCGGCCCCTATGTCGATGAAAACGGCATCGACCATCCCGACAACTGGAAGCGGTTCGCCGCCTTTTCGCTGGCCGCGGCGGAGATCGCCCAGGGTGTGCTGCCCGGCTGGCGTCCCGACCTCGTCCATACCCATGACTGGCAATCGGCATTGACCTCGGTCTATATGCGCGAACGCGGCTGCATGACGCCGGTCGTGCTGACCATCCACAACCTCGCCTTCCAGGGCCAGTATCCGGCAAGACTGCTGGGAGACTTGGGCCTGCCGCCGGAGCACTATTCCATGAGCCGCATGGAATATTTCGGCGATATCAGCTTCCTGAAGGGCGGACTTCAGACGGCAGATGCGATCACCACCGTCAGTCCGACCTATGCGCGGGAAATCCTCACGCCGCGCTTCGGCATGGGCATGGACGGCGTGCTGAACGAGCGCGTCTCCATCCTGCGCGGCATCGTCAATGGCATCGATCTCGACGTCTGGGATCCGTCGAGCGACCCGTATCTGCCGCGCAATTACGACGTCAACAGCCTGCGCCGCAAGCGCGACAACCGGACGGTGCTCCTGGAGAGATTCGGTCTCGATCCGTCGCTTGAGGGGCCGGTCTTCTCGGCCGTCAGCCGCCTCACCTGGCAGAAGGGTTTCGACATGTTCGCCGAGACCGCGGACGAGATCATCCGCCACGGCGGCCTGGTGATCGTCTTCGGCCAGGGCGACCGCGCCATCGAACAGGCACTTATGAATACCGCGTCCCGCTTTCCGGGCCGAATGGCCGTGCATATCGGCTATGACGAGCCGACGGCGCATCTGGTGCATGGCGGCTCGGATGCGATCGTTCAGCCTTCCCGTTTCGAACCCTGCGGGCTCACCCAGCTCTATGCGCTCCGCTACGGCTGCGTGCCGGTCGTCTCGCGCACCGGCGGGCTTTCTGAAACGATCATCGACGCCAACGACGCGGCCATGTCCGCCCGCGTCGCGACCGGCTTTCAATTCCACCCGGTCACCACCGACGGGCTGCGGCTGGCGCTTCGCCGCGCTCTGCATGCCTATCAGGACGCGAAGATGTGGGCGAGACTTCAGAACCAGGGCATGAAGGCAAAATTCTCCTGGGAGCGCAGCGCCCAGCAATATGCCGCCGTCTATGCCAATCTGGTGCGGAAATACGGAAAGGCTGCATCAGCCAGCGAAGTCCGCAGCGCAACCGTTTGAAAATACACCGAAAAGCCTCTCGCCCTATTCGACGTCACGCTCGGCCATGGACCGAACATGACGTGGGAGGAGTTGGCGGGCTGATCAGGGTCGCCGGAACAGTGCCAGACTGCGGCCTTCCAGCTCGAAATCCTTTTCCTTGGTGATCACCTGACCGCGTCTCGCAAGGTCGGATGTGGTGAGTTCCAGCCCCCATCCCCCCTCGCCGAATTGCGGGATGCGGAAAGGCACATTGCCCTCGAACGGGTTGAAGAGCATGAGCACATCGTACCAGATGCCCTCCTGCCCCTTCAGGTCCTCACGGCCGATATAGAGGCCGAGCGTCGTGCCGTCGTCCCATTGTTCGGGCTTCTGCTCGCCGCCGCCGGCATTGAACCATTTCACCACCATGCCGTCGCGCCAGTTCTCGCGGCGCAGGAGGGGCTGCTTCTGCCGCAGCTCGATGATCTGGCGGGTGAACTCGCGCAGCGCCTCGCCGCTTTCCGGCAGGCCTTCCCAATGGATCCAGGAAATGTCGCTGTCCTGGCAATAGCCGTTGTTGTTGCCCATCTGGCTGCGGCCGAACTCGTCGCCGGCAAGCAGCATCGGCGTGCCGTGCGAGAAGAACAGCGTCGCCAGGAAATTGCGCTTCTGCCGGTCGCGCACGGCATTGATGCCCTCGTCCTCGGTCGGGCCTTCGGCGCCGTAATTATAGCTGTGATTGTCGTTGTGGCCGTCCTTGTTGTCCTCGCCATTCGCCTCGTTGTGCTTGTCGTTGTACGAGACGAGGTCGTTGAGCGTGAAGCCGTCATGGGCGGCGATGAAATTGACGCTCGCCCACGGTCGCCGGCCGCGCTGGTCGTAGAGATCGCCGGAACCGAGGAGGCGCGCGGCGAAATCGTTGGAAACGTTGGTCGCCTTCCAATATTCGCGCACCGTGTCGCGATACTTGTCGTTCCACTCGGCCCAGCCGGGCGGGAAACCGCCGACCTGGTAGCCGCCCGGACCGATGTCCCAGGGCTCGCCGATCAGCTTCACCTTGGAAAGCACCGGGTCCTGGATCATGGCGTCGAAGAAGCCTCCGCGCTGGTCGAACCCTTCCGGCTCGCGGCCGAGGATCGTGCCGAGATCGAAGCGGAAACCGTCGACATGCATCTGCTCCGCCCAGTAGCGAAGCGAATCCATGATGAGCTGCAACACGCGCGGATGCGAAGTGTTCACCGTATTCCCGGTGCCCGTATCGTTGATGTAATAGCGGTGCTGGTCCGGCAGGGTGCGGTAATAGGAGAAATTGTCGATGCCCTTGAAGGAAAGCGTCGGACCGAGTTCGTTGCCTTCGGCGGTATGGTTGTAGACCACGTCGAGGATCACCTCGATGCCGGCATTGTGGAAGTCCCGCACCATCTCGCGGAAACCCTGTATGCCGCGCGGGCCATAATAGCGCGGTGCGAGCGCGAAAAAGCCGAGCGTGTTGTAGCCCCAATAATTACGGAGGCCCTTGTCGAGCAGATACTGGTCGTCCGGGAAATAGTGGACCGGCATCAGCTCGACCGACGTGATGCCGAGGCTCTTGATGTAATCGACCGAGGCCTTGTGGCCCAGGCCTTCGAAGGTGCCCCGCAACTCCTCGGGTATGGCCGGATTGAGTTGCGTGAAGCCCTTCACATGGGTCTCGTAGACGATCGCCGCCGGCCAGGGAATCTCCGGCCGGTTCCTGTCCTGCCAGTCGAACTCGTCCGGATCGATCACCCGGCATTTCGGCGTGAACGGCGCGCTGTCGCTTTCGTCGAAGGTAAGATCCTTGTCCTCGCCCTCATGCTGCAGATCATAGGCGAAATGCGACTCGTTCCATTCGACCTCGCCGACGAGCTCGCGGGCATAGGGGTCTATCAGCAGCTTGTTCGGATTGAACCGGTGGCCTTTTTCCGGATCGTAGGGTCCGTGGACGCGGTAGCCGTAGAGCGCGCCGGGCTTCAAACCTGGAACGTAACCATGCCAGACTTCATGTGTGTATTCGGGAAGCTCGAGCCGCGCGATCTCGACCTTGCCCGTATTGTCGTAGAGGCAGAGCTCGACGCGCTCGGCATGGGCCGAGAAGAGCGCGAAATTGACTCCCTCCCCGTCGAAATTGGCACCGAGCCGGTGCCAGGAGCCGGGTTCGACGACGAAACGATCCGCTTTGGTATCCATGCCCGCACCTTTCCAGAAAATCCCTCTATCAATGGTGCAGCACAGCATTTCGTTCCGCGCGATCGTCACTACGGGTTGCCGGTGGGAGGCCTGTTGACATTGCCGGCCGGAGGGTTGGCCGGGCTCTCGCCGCCCGTGCTGCTTTGCGGCGTCGCGCTGCGATCCGCCGGAGCCGTGTTCTCGGGCTGGGGCGGCGGCGTGTTGTTTATCGGGTCGCTCTGGTTTTCGCCGCTGTCGCCGCAGGCGCTCAGGAACAGGACGGTCGAAAGGGCGATGATCGAACGCTTCATTTCTCATCCTCTCCATCGGATTTGCCGAGGCCGGTTTTGCCGGCGTCACCCTGGCGGCGGCGCCTGTCGAGCGCGATCACCTTCTCGACCGCGACGATGTCCTCGGCCGCGGCGACCGGAACCGGATCGTTGGCGATCGCTTCCAGGACTTCCGGAGCGAGCGCGCCCTTGCGGATGACATATTCCAGCGCCTCACGCGTCTGGCGCTCCGCCTTCAACTGCGCGTAAAGGGCAAGAATCAGCCGGTCGCGGACATCACGCTCCTCGCCGCTGCCTCCTCTTCCCGATCTCGCGAACTCTGCCATGCTTTCCTCCATGCCTGTTCGAGGGATCAACTTTCAGTCGGAATGATTGTTCCCTCTGCCGAAACCTCCCCTATCTCCTTCAAGAGGGAAACAAGGGAGGAGGAGGAAAACCATGTCCGCATTGCCACCGGAGGAACTGGAAGGGCGCCTGAATGCCCATCGCGAACTGCTGATCGAGCTTCTGGCCGCGATGATCGGCGGCGAAGTCACCATCACCGCGTTTCTGCGCCGTTTGAGGGATGACGCCACCTTCAAGGACAATGAGGAAGACCCGGGATTGCTGCCGGAAGCGGCGTTTGCGATCGAAAATTCCGCCGCAGAGGAAGTGCGCGCCATCCTCGAAGCGGCACGCGCCAGGGCGGAAGCGGACAAGGGTTAACGAATTCGTTAACCAATGGATTTCACATTTAAGGCAATCCTGCCACGTTTATGGCTATTTCGTGGAACTAATATACGACTTGTTCGTTCATTCACTACCGGTGCGATGGAGGCGTCTATGGTCAGGGAATGGGTGGAAGCGGCTGGCTTCGTTCTGGTGATCGCGATCTGCTACATGATGGTCATTCCGGTCTGATTTTCGAGCTCCTGGGGAGGAGCGAGCGGCCTTGGCTTCAAGGCCCGCTGCTCTCGCGGCCGGCGAAGAAGGCCGCGAGAGCAGCGAAATCTTCCTCCTGCAGCCTCTCGGCGACTTCGATCATGAGATGGCTGAACGATGAACCACCCCGCGCGCCCTGGTGCAGAAGGCGCAGCTGGCGTTCGATATAGGCCGCGTTCTGGCCCGAGATGCGCGGATAGGCGGGGTTGGCGTCGAGCTTCTCATGACAGCTGAAACAGGCGGGAACCCTGTCCGCCGGCCTTCCGTTATAGGCGAGTTCCCTTCCCCTCTCGATCAATTGCGGATCGGCCGGAGCTGCGGCCCGCTGCGGCCGCGGCTGCTTGGCATAATAGCTCGCAAGTTCCGGCAGGCTTTCGTCGTAAAGCGTGCCCACCGCCACCTGCATGATGCCGCTCGGCCTCTGCCCCGCCGCATAGGCGCGCAGGCTGTTGAGCAGATAGGCTTCCGACTGGCCGGCAAGCCGGGGAATGATGCTGCCGTCATCAAGCCTCTTTTCCGCATGACAGCTTTCGCAGGTGATCGGCAGCGGCGAGACCTCGCCCGCATTGCCGATGCCGTGCAGGCCGGAGACCTGCAGATAGGCGTTCGTATCCATGTCCGGCAGCTTGCGGAGAAAGGCGACCATCGCCCAGACTTCGTCGTCGCGGATCTGGGCCGGCCAGGCGGGCATGCCGGTGAAGCGCACGCCATGCCTGACGATCTCGAAGAGCTGCGCGTCGCTCCAGCTCGCCACGACCGTCTTCAGGTCCGGCGGCGGCGGCAGCATGGCACGCACCGCATCGGAGCGGCCTTGAGCCGGGGAGCCGTGACAGATGGCGCAGCCCGTCTCGAAATGCCCGGCTGCCGGCGGCAGGAGCGCCGGATCGTCGAGCGGCGGCACTTCGACCGAAAGCGCCGCCGTGCGCACCGAATTCCGCATCACCCAGTGCAGGAACCAGTCGGTCACTGCCCAATGTCCGGAGCTAGCCCTGACGCTCATCAGACCCGACCACCCGAACAGAAGCCCGAGCAGCGGCAGCACGATCACCAGCACCAAAAGATGTCTCCAACGGATCGTCATCGGCCATTCCTCCCCAAAGACCCCGGCGCCGGACCGTTCAGCGTACGGGCAAGCAGCGCCACGCCGCCGGCCAGATAGACGACGGCCCCAATGAGCAGCATCACCACGCCGCCCGCCTGCTGATCCATGGCGGCTGTCAGGGTCACCCCGAAACAGCTCACCTCCCCTTCACCGTAGAGCGGACGGGGCGAAAGCGAAAGCAGCGCGCCGAGCAGCGTCATGTGCATCGAGGTGAAGAGCAATCCCAGCGTGCCGGAAAGGCGCCGCTCCTCCCGCCCGCCCGGCAGACCGCCGAGACAGGAAAGCCAGAGCGCCAGGCCGGCAGCGAGAAAGACGACCTGTTCGGTGGCCGCGAAGGGGACGGAGGCTTCCGACAGGGCCCGCATGACAGGGATATGCCAGGTCCAGACGGCGAAGAGCTCGATGAGCGAGGCGACGAGCGGTGTCAGCCAGGCATGGCCGGCCGTGAAATCGAAGCGCGTCCCGGAAAGCCCGATGGCGACGAGCGGTGCGACCCCTGCCACCACGCCCATGTGCGCGATCATGTGAATGGAGAACGAGCCTCGGTCGGCAAAGGGGAGAAGGACCGCCCAGAGCAGGAACAGCAAGCCGGAACCGAAAATCAGCGCCGCATTTTTCATGGCTGGCACTCTGCGATGAAGATCAGCGGGATCGCCACATAGGCGACGGCGGCAAAGCTGAGGCCGGACAGAAGCAGCGTCGCAAAACCCTGGAAATACCGCCGGTCCTGGCGGGTCGGCGCGTCGTGAGGAGGATCGCCCGATCCGAAACCCCATTGCCGCCAGGCGAGAAAGGCCGAGAGCACGATTGCCGCCAGGGCCAGCAAAGTGAATATGCCGAGAGCAATGCGAACCGTATCGAAGGAGACGTCATAGGCGAGCCCCCTGGCGCAGAAGATCGCCACGGTGACGTAGCAGACGAGGAAATGCAGCGCCCACACCGTCGGCGCGGTGAAGAGCGTCCAGAGGGTTTCGATCTCGCGCGGGATGAAGCTCTTCATGACGCCGCCAGCGGAAAGAGGCCGATCACGGCGAAGCTCACCACCGCGGTAAAGGCCGTGAAGTGCCAATAAAGCGCGACATTGCGGATATCCTGGTCGTACTCGGCCGTCATCCTGCCGGCGAAGCTGCGCGCCAGGCAGTAGAGCTGCATGATCGCCCCGACCGCCGCATGGGCAACCGTCCAGATCGCCAGGATCCAGACGATGGCGGGATAGACATGCGCCGTCGGCTCCATGCCGTGGACATAGGGGCCGGCGAGACCCGCAAGCGAGGCGGCGATCGTGACGACGAAAGCGGCAATCAGAACCAGCCGAGCGCCTGCCGGACCTTTTCCGTTGAGCCCGCGCGCCAGAAGCATCAGTCCCCAGGCCATGACGAACAGCGCCAGCGCCGCCATCGGCCAGAAGACACCCGGCCCCGGGGCTGCCGCGGTGAAATCGTCATGGATCGTCCAGTAGAAGAAATAGCCGAAGATCAGGCTCGCGAAGGCCGTGCCGTCGCCCACCATGGTGATGAACGTCGCCCACCAGCCGACCGAGGCCGGGCCGGAGACATAGATCGGCAGTTTCAGCCCGAGCCCGACATCGTATTCCGGCGCTTCCGGAATGGGCGCCGTGCCGGTCCAGAGCCAGTACAGGACGGCGACGAGGGTGATCACGGCGCAGACGACGGCGGCGACCCACCAATGGAACGTGAGCGCGATGAAGACGCCGCCGAGCGCCAGCGCGGCAATGATCGGCACGGAGGTATTGTAGCCGACGCGCAGGCATTGGATCGGGTCGGCGTCGAGCACGGAGGTCACGAGCGTCTCGCGTTTGCCGGATTTCGCATCCGGCAGATAATAGCGTCCCGCCTCGATATCGTCCTGCAGGTTCGATTGATCCCACAGCGGATACCGGCTGGAGATGATCGGCACCGAACGCATGCCCCAGCTCTCTTGCGGATCATTCGTCCATTCGAGCGTGCCCGAATTCCAGGGATTGAGGTTGCGCTCGGCAGGCCGGGATTTGGGGCGGAGGACGTCGATGACCAGGATCGCCACGCCCGAGGCGAAGACAAAGGCGCCGATGGTCGAGATGAGGTTGAACCAGTCCCAGCCGATGCCCTCGGGATAGGTGAAGACGCGACGGGGCATGCCGCGCAGACCGGAGATATGCATCGGGAAGAAGGCGATGTTGAAACCCGAGAACATCAGCCAGAAGACGATCTTCCCCAGCGTATCGCTGAGCTTCTTTCCCGACGCCTGCGGAAAATAGTAATAGATGCCGGCGACCACCGGAAACAGCATCCCGCCGATCAAAACGTAATGCAGGTGGGCGACAATGAAATAGGTGTCGTGCACCTGCCAGTCGAAGGGCACCAGCGCCACCATGACGCCGGTCAATCCCCCGATGACGAAGATGACCAGCCCGCCGGCACCGAAGAGCATCGGCACCGAAAAGATGACCTTGCCGGCCATCATGGTGGCGATGAAGACGAAGATCTGCACGCCGGTCGGGATCGCCACCGCTTCCGACGCCGCCGAGAAGAAGGCAAGCGATATCTGCGGCAGGCCCGTGGCGAACATGTGATGCACCCAGAGCCCGAAGCTCAGGAAACCCGTGCCGACGGCCGCCAGCACGATCCAGGAATAACCGACGATCGGCCGCTGCGAGAAAGTCGGCACGATCATCGCCATCAGCGCGATCGCCGGCAGGAAGATGATGTAGACTTCCGGATGGCCGAAGATCCAGAAAAGATGCTGCCAGAGCAGAGGATCGCCTCCGCGCCCGGCATCGAAGAAGGGCCAGTCGAACATCCGCTCCATCTCGAACAGGATGTCGCCGGCGATCAGCGGCGGAAAGGCGAAGAGGATCATGCCCGCGACGATGAGGAGGTACCAGGCGAACATCGGCATCAGGTTGATGCGCATGCCGGGCGCACGGCATTTCATGACGCCGGCGATGATCTCGACGGCGGCGGCGATCGACGCCACTTCGATGAAGGAAAGGCCGAGCAGCCAGATATCCGCGCCGATGCCGGAAAATTCCTCGTCGGTCGCAAGCGGCGGATACATGAACCAGCCGGCCTTGGGCGCCGCGTTGAAGAAGATCGAGCCGCAGACGAAGATACCGCCGAGCAGAAAGCTCCAGAAACCGAAGGCGGAGAGCCGCGGAAACGGCAAGTCGCGGGCGCCGAGCATGGGCGGCAGCAGGAAGATGGCAACCGCCTCGAAGATCGGCACCGCGAACAGGAACATCATCACCGTGCCATGCAGGGTGAAGGCCTGGTTGAAGAGATCGGCGGAGATGAGGTTGTTTTCCGGCACGCCGAGCTGCAGGCGCATCAGGAGCGCCAACAGCCCGGCGAACAGCATGAAGAGGAAGGCGGTACAGCCGTACCAGAGCCCGATCTCGCTGTTGTTGACGGAGGTCCAGTAGCGGATGCCGGTCGGCGCCTCCCACACCTTGCGCAGCCGTTCTTCCTGCGCCGCCCTCTCCTCCGGAGTGAAATCGCCGAGCTCCCGCGTCATCTGAGCCCCTCCAGATAGACGGCGATCCGCTCGATCTCGGCATCCGGCAGCATGGAAAAATGCGGCATGCGCGCTTCGGGTTTCACCTCCCCCGGAAAGCGGATGAAGCGGGCGAGATGTTCCCGCATGTTGGGCAGGGTGCCGGCGCCGACCGATCCGCGCTCGCCGAAGGCGGTGAGATCGGGACCGATCGTGCCGCGAGCCTCGGTGCCGGAGATCGCATGGCAGGCGGCGCAGCCGTTGCGGAGGAAGAGCGCCAGCCCGTCCCCATCGCCGGCGCCGGACGTGTTCTGCCGCGCCGCCATCCAGTCTTCGAAGGCCTGCGGCTCCATCACGCGCACCGTGAAGGCCATCAGCGCATGCGACGGACCACAGAATTCCGCGCAGACGCCCCGATAGCTGCCGGGCTTTTCGGCCAGCAGCGTCAGCCGGTTCTCGCGGCCGGGGATCATGTCCATCTTGCCGCCCAGCACGGGGATCCAGAAGGAATGGATGACATCCGGCGATTTGAGCGAGAAGACGACCCGTTCTCCGACCGGAATGCGCACCTCGTTGGCCGTCTCGAAGAGAACCGCACCGTCTTCACCGAAATAGCGCACCCGCCACCAGAACTGCTCGCCGGTTACTTCGATGCGCCGCATGCCTCCGTCCTCGTCCTGGAACCACGGCCGGACATTCGGCATCAGCCAGACGGCATAGGTGAGAAGTGCGGCAAGGACGACGGTCGGAAAGATCGCGCCGCCCCAGAGGATGAGCCGGCCGGCCGTCTCTTCCGAATGCGCCCTCCGCTTGCGCGCCGCATAGAAGAGCAATGCAACGACGACGGACCAGATGACGGCGCCGCCGATCAGCATCACGAAGAAAAGCGTGGCGACATCCGCCGCCTCCCGCCCAGCCGGATCGAGGGCCGACTGGATGCCCGAACATGAGGCGACGAAGGGGCAGAGAAGAAGAGCCGAAGCGGCTGGCCGGATGGTCCAACGGCGGCCGCCTCGAGCACTCCCGCGGCCGAACATCTCTTTTGATCGGATTGGCCGGCCGGAACCGGTCAAGCGGTCATGGTTCATTCGGCTGGCACCCGGCAATTCATCCGCGACAGAGGCCGCAAAACACCCGTCGCAACGCGCGATCCGGAATTTTGTTCCAGCTCTTCCGATAACGTTCTGTAACAGGCGGAGAAAAAGATGGAACGAATTCGTCGCGCATGGGTTTGTCCAATCGTGAGAGGGCCGGATGCCCTCGTTCGCGACGGGAGATTTATCATGCGACACTTTTTCAAGATGCTGAGAAACAGACTGACCGGCACCAACGAGAAAAAGACGTTTGCCGTGCACCGTCCGGAAGATCTGCAGGTCGTCGTACCCGACGCCGTCGTCCTTCCGCTGCCCAAGGCGCCCCGCGAAGAAATCAGCGTACCCGCGTCCATCAACGGCCGGGACCTCTCCACCGGCCGTCTTTGAGGCCGGCCAAAACATTCCAACGAGAAGGAGTTCAGAATGACCGCCATCGAGTCCTCTTCCATCCTGATCCTCGCCACCGACGGCTATGAGAGATCGGAGCTGCGCGTCCCCCTGGAGGAATTGAAGAAACGCGGAGCCGACGTGAAGATCGCATCGATCAAGACAGGCGAGATCAAGAGCTGGGACAAGAAGGACTGGGGCGATACCGTCCCGGTCGACCTCGAAGCCAGGAACGTCAAGGCCGAGGAATTCGATGCCCTCGTCCTCCCGGGCGGCCAGATCAATCCCGACCTCTTGCGCGTCAACGAGGATGCGGTGCGCGTGGTGCGCGATTTCGTGAAAAGCGGCAAGCCTGTCGCGGCGATCTGCCATGGTCCGTGGCTGCTGGCGGAAGCCGACGCGCTGCGCGGCCGCAAGGCGACGTCCTATCCTTCGATCCGCACCGACATGCGCAATGCGGGCGCCTCATGGAAGGATGAAGCCGTGGTGGTCGACCAGGGCATCATCACCTCGCGTTCGCCCGACGATTTGCCGCAATTCGTCAACAAGATCGTCGAGGAAGTCCAGGAAGGACCACACGATCGCCGGGCGGCGTGACCTACGCCAGCCCGGTTTCGACCGCCCGCAGTTCCTCGCGGGCGGTCGTCTGAGCGGCTTCCGAGACCCCGCGCAGAAAGGCCATGAGCCGTCGCTCGTCAGCTCTTAGCCCCTTCGGACCGTTCAACACGGCCTTATCCCTCATCACCTTCTCCAGCGGCGTGATATCGTCCGAAAGCGCCAATATGTCCGGATGGATATAGCTCGACCGGCAGACGGCCGGCGTGTTGTTGAGTGCGTCCGAAGCGGCTTTCGTCATCAGCTTGATCTTCGGGCGCCTGCCCTCCGTCTCCACGAATGCCCATGCCGCCCTGAAGGCCGCGATACTGCCGCCCCAGGTGCGGAAGGTTTTGGCCGAGACGGCGAAACCGGCCGCCTCGGCAAGATAGGCATTCAACCGACCCGAATCGACTGCACGCGGGACGCCCTGTTCATCCGGCCAGGAGAACAGCTGGCGGCCGGGCAGATCCGCGATCTCCTCGAGGATGCGCTGCATGCGCGGATGCCTGAGCGTGTGCTGGACGCGTTTTCCGCCCTTGGCGGTGAAGCGCAGCAGGATCGCGTCGGTCGAGAGGGTCATGTGCCGTTTCAGAAGCGTCGTGGCTCCATAGGTCTTGTTTTCTTTCGCATAGGCACGGTTGCCGACGCGCAGGTGCGTGACGTCCAGAAGCGCCACGAGGGCGGCGACCACCGCATCGGACCTGTCCAGGCCCTGCGACAGGTCGCGCTTCACCTTGCGGCGGATGCGCGGCAGGGCCTCTCCGAAGCGGATGAGCTGGTCGTATTTCAGTTCGCTGCGGAAACTCTGCCAGTCCGGGTGATAGCGGTATTGCTTGCGGCCGCGGGAATCGTAGCCGGTCGCCTGCAGGTGCCCGCGCGGATCGAGGCAGATCCAGACCTCCTCGTAGGCCGGCGGCAGCCCGAGCGCGGCGATCCGCCGCCGCTCCTTTTCGTCGTCCAGCAGAGCGCCGTCCGGCAGGCGATAGCAAAAGCCCTTGCCGCGCCGAAGCCGCCGGATACCCGGCTCGGTATCGCTGACATAGGTAAGACCGATGGTTTTGAGGGAATCCTGATCGATATCGATCGTCGTCACAGTGGCGTCCATGGCCGCTTAAACGACCGGAAACGCCCCTTCGTTCCGGCGCGAGTATTAAAACGCGATGTCCTTGAGGCTTTCCGTGCCTTCGCCCCGCTCGAAGGAGGAGCGCGGCGCCGTCAGCGTCCAACACAGCCCCTCGGGACGGAAATCGACCTCCACCTGGCCGCCGAACGCGGCGGACGCATGGCGCTTGATGATGGTCGTGCCGAAACCCGTCCGCGACGGCTCGCTGACCGGCGGTCCATCCTTCTCCTCCCAGCTGAGCCGCAATCTGACCTCCCCGCCGTCGTCATCGGGAATGTCCCTCCAGGCGATGCGGACCCTGCCCTGCGGCACCGAAAGCGCGCCGTATTTCACCGAATTCGTCGCCAGCTCGTGCAGGACCAGGCCGAGGTTCTGAACCGCCTCCGCCTTCAGGGTGAAGTCCAACCCCTGCAGCTCCACGCGATCGGCCGCTTCCGCAAAGGTGCTCATATGTATCTGGATCACGCGGCGGATCGAGACACCGCCCCATTGCTCCTTGGCAAGCGCCTCGATCGATTTGCCCAGCCCCTGCAGACGGTCGCTGATCGCATGCTGGAACTCCTCCATCGTCGTGTCCCGACGCGCAAGCTGGCGCATCATCGCCTGCACGAGGGTCAGGATGTTCTTGGTGCGATGGACCAGCTCGTGCAGGATCAGGTGAATGCGGTCCTCCGCCTGACTGCGGTCGAAAGAGGCGTTAGAAAGCGCGATCGCCACCTGATTGGCTTCCCTGATCTTCGTTTCCACGGGCGACACGATCTCGCCCTTGCCGATGCGCTCGGCCATTTCGGCGATCTGCCGGATGGGGATGCGGAGCTGACGGCCGACGAGCCAGGCGATCAGCATGCCGACGGTGAGGAAGATCGCCCCGCCGGCGATCAATTGCCGCCAGGTGGTGAGAATGCTCGCCTGTGCCGCATCGATCGGCCCCCAGACGACGGCCTTCCAGGTCCAGCCGGTGATCTGGGCATAGCCGTACATCTGCTTCAGATCGCCGTCGACATCCTCGATCGTGCCCTTGAAGCCGGTCATCAGCTTCAGCGTATCGGCGGGGAAGGCCGAGCCGGACGCAAGCGCATCCGCACCGACCGACGTGACCACATGCCCGGAACCATCCACCACCGCGACCGTCCAGCCGGCGGAAAGCCCCTCGGTCGAGATGAGCTTCTGCAGGTCCTCGGCGTTCTGGGTGATGATCATCGCGGCGCCGGCGTGGGCCATGTCCTTCGGCAGGGGCATCGAGATGTTGAAGACATGCTTGCCGCTCGTGGTGCCGAAGAAGACATTGGAGACTTCCGTCACGCCATTGCGCAAGGTCGCTTCGAGCGATCCCAGGTTGGAAACCTTGCCGAGCTGGGTTCCGAACGGCACGCGGGTATTGAGCCGCTGCTGACCGTCCGCATCGACCACGAGGACATAGAGCGAATTCGATCGAAGGCTGTTCTGCGTGCGGTTATGGAAGGCGCGAAGATCGCCGTTTTCAAGTTCGCGCGAGGTGACGAGCAGCCGGAGCGTCGTCGCCATGTCCTGCAACTCACGGTCGACCGAGCGAGCGATGAGCTGGGCGTCCTCGGCTGTTTCGTTGGCAAGAATCTCGCGCTCGTTCGCTTCGAGCTCCAGCATCAGATAAGCGACGAAGATCAGCAAGGGTAAAGCGACGCCAGCCGCAAGCGCGACCAGGTAAGCGCCGATGGGCGCAGTCGGGAAAAAACGCGAAACTCTCAACATTCCCCGCACTTACCCTAGGGAAACGATGCAGACACTTGTGTCGCCTGCCCCCGTGCTCGTCTCAATATCCCGCCCTTTGCTAATGTAGCTAGCGGTTCTTTTCTAGCTGCTTTTGCAGACGGGGCCAAGGATTGATTGCTGGCGATATGTCTTTTCGCACCAGAGGAACGGGCTTGCTGAAAAAGGAGGACAAAGCCGCTTGGCTATGCCGCGATCGCCCGGCAAAATCGAAACTTATCCACCGGTCCCTTTCGGCTCCTTGCGGCCGGGTGGCAGCTTGTGGGCGGTCGCGTCCTCCGAGCCGGTGATCACCGTCGGCTTGGCGCTCGCCACGCCTGTACTCCTGCCGCCCGTCTTCGGATTGGCGAACTGGCCTTCGGCATCCTTGCGAATCGCCTCCGCACCGCTCCGGTCATTCGTCGTCTTGGTCATGGGCACTCTCCGATGGCATCTCTGGAAGGCGTCGGGCAGCCGATGGCAGCCCGACGCAGGTCGAGAAACACAGGCTAAGCCGTGGTCGAACCGGCGAGCGCGTCGGTCGGCGAATTGCTGACGCGCAGATTGTTCTGCACGTGCCTGACGCCGGAGACGTCGTCCACCAGATCTTCGGCCCGGCGCTTGTCCCACCGGCTCGAAACGAAGCCGTCGAGCGTCACCTCCGCACTCTGGACGGTGACGGTGATGTTCGACGCGTCCAGCACCGGATCGTCACTCAGGCGATCGTTGACATCTTCCTCGATGCGGGCATCGGAACGCTGGTAACCTTTCGGTCCCTTGCCGCGATGCTCGTCCATCATGCGGCGCTGTTCGGCTTCCTCGTCGCCGAACCAGGAGGCGACCTCGTCACCGGCCCGCTCCATGAAACCGCGCCGGCGGCCATAATCGTCGGGGCCGCGGAAGCGGTTGTCCGAACCGTAGCTGTAGCGGCCTTCGCCGCTGTAATCCGAGCCGTAGCGATCGCCATAGGCCTGGTTCACCCGATTGCGCCCGGGCTCGTAGCTGAAGGTGGAAGGCCTGCCGCGATAGGACTCGCGAGCCCAGGCACGCGAACGTTCCGAATCGCCGTAGCCGGCTTCGTATCCGTAGTCGTCGGTGGCCCATTGTTCACCCCGGCCATAGCGGGAGAAACGCGATGGATCGCCCTCGCCGCCGAAATCCCGGCCGCCGGAGGAATTGTCGTCGCTGCGCCGATGATCGCCGGAGCCACGGACATAACCGGTATCGCCCGGACGATAATCACCGGACGAATCACGGGAGGCCCCGCGGGAAAAATCGCGCTCGTCGCGCATACGGTCGTTTCGGTACCCACCCGATTGGGAATAATTTCCATTCGCCATTGTGTGTCTCCTCGATCTGGTCTTGGTTCCGTTCCAGCAGAACACCGACCGAACCGCGCCTTGAGACGATTGTTCCGGTCCTTTTCGAGGTTTCCGACCGGTAAGGCCGAGGAAATGGCAACAGGCAGGTTTCGGGATGCGCCGGCTTTTCAGCCGGCACGGGAAGTATCAATCGACCCGATTGGTCGTCTGCGGATCGAAGACGACGGCCTTGTCGAGATTGAAGGCGAACGGGAATTTCTGGCCGAGCGAGACATGCACGTCCGAGCGGGTGCGGGCCGTAAAGCTCGCGCCGTCCAGCTTGCCGGTCACGAACGTGTCGGATCCGGTCGGCTCGACCATCGTCACGTCCGCTTCTATATGCGAGACGGCACGCGCCTGCGGATCGGCGAGACCGGCGTCGGTGATCGCTTCCGGACGCAGGCCGAGAACGACGTCCTTGCCGTCGGCGAGGTTCGCCGTCACGGACGGCGGCATGGCGACCTTGACATTCTCGTTGCCGAACAGCGCGATCGACTGGGCACCGCCGGAGGAGACCACCTTGCCCTTCAGCATGTTCATCGCCGGCGAGCCCATGAAATCGGCGACGAAGAGGTTGGCAGGGCGATTGTAGATTTCCGCCGGCGTACCGACCTGCTGCACGGTGCCTTCCTTGAGCACGACGATCTTGGTGGCGAGCGTCATCGCCTCGATCTGGTCGTGGGTCACGTAGACGATCGTCGCATGGGTGTTCTGGTGCAGGGCCTTGATCTCGGCGCGCACTTCGACGCGCAGCTTGGCGTCGAGGTTGGAAAGCGGCTCGTCGAACAGGAAGACGCGCGGCTGGCGCACGAGCGCGCGGCCCATGGCGACGCGCTGCCGCTGGCCGCCGGAAAGCTGGCTCGGACGGCGCTTCAAAAGATGTTCTATCTGCAGCGTCTTGGCGACCTGCTTGACCGCCGCCTCGCGGCTCGCCTTTTCGACGCCGCGCATTTCGAGCGCGAACGCGATGTTCTCTTCCACCGTCATGTTCGGATAGAGCGCATAGGACTGGAAGACCATGGCGATATCGCGCTTCGACGGATGCAGGTCGGTGACCACCTGGCCGTCGATGACGATGTCGCCGGAAGACGGCGGCAGAAGGCCGGCAATCGCGTTCAGAAGCGTTGACTTGCCACAGCCCGACGGCCCGACCAGAACAAGGAAACCACCCTTTTCAAGGTCGATGTCGATCCCCTTCAGGATTTCGACATTGCCGATCTTCTTGCGGATGTTCCTGATTTCAAGAAAGCTCATTGGCGATTATCCCTTCACGGCGCCGGCCATCAGGCCGCGCACGAAATAGCGTCCGGCGACGATATAGACGACGAGCGTCGGCAGCGCCGCGAAGACGGCGGCCGCCATGTCGACATTGTATTCCTTGACGCCGGTGGAGGAGGAAACGAGATTGTTGAGCGCCACCGTCATCGGCGAGGCCTCCCCGCCCGCGAACGAGACGCCGAACAGGAAGTCGTTCCAGATATTGGTGAACTGGTAGATGACGGTGACGACGATGATCGGCCCCGACGTCGGCAGCAGGATGCGCCAGAAGATGCGGAAGAAACCGGCGCCGTCGATCATCGCGGCCTTCACGAGCTCGTCCGGGAAGGCTTCGTAATAGTTCCGGAAGAACAGCGTCGTGAAGCCGAGGCCGTAGATCACATGCACCATGACGAGGCCGGTCGTGGTGTTGGATAGCCCCATCAGGCCGAGCAGGCGCGCCATCGGGATGAGGACGGCCTGGAACGGGATGAAGCAGGCGAACAGCATCATGCCGAAGACAATCTTGTGGCCCGGGAAGCGCCACTTGGTCAGCACATAGCCGTTGAGCGCGCCGAGCAGCGTCGAGATGACGACCGCCGGAACCACCATCTTGATGGAGTTCCAGAAATAGCCCTTGATGCCGACGCAGCTGACCCCGATGCACGCTTCGCCCCAGGCGCGCACCCAGGCGGCGATCGAAGGTTCGCGCGGCAGCGCCAGCATGTCGCCGCCGCGGATCTCGTCGAGCGACTTCAAGGACGTCGTGAGCATCACGTAGAGCGGCAGCAGATAGACGAGCGCGAGCACGATGAGCGCCGCATAGATGAAATAGCGGGCGGTGCGGGCCGAACCGGCGCTGACAGTCTCTTGTGTCGCGCTCATTGTTTTCTCTCCCGCAGTTCCGAATAGAGATAGGGCACGATGATCGCCGTGATGCCCATCAGCATCATGACGGCGGCGGCCGAACCGACATTCATCTGGTTGCGCGTGAAAGTGTAGGAATACATGAAGGTGGACGGCAGCTCGGTGGCATTGCCCGGTCCGCCGCCGGTGAGCGCGATGACCAGGTCGTAGGACTTGATCGCCATATGCGCCAGCACGATGAAGGCGGACAGGAAGACGGGGCGCAAGAGCGGGATGATGATGCGGCGGTAGATCGCGACGTTCGATGCGCCGTCGATCTGCGCCGCCTTGATGATCTCGCCGTCGATGCCGCGCAGCCCCGCAAGGAACATCGCCATGACGAAGCCGGAAGCCTGCCAGACGCCGGCGATGACGACGGTATAGATCGCCATCTGCGGGTTGACGAGCCAGTCGAACCTGAAGCTCGTCCAGCCGAGATTGTGCATGGTGTTCTCAAGCCCGAGGCCGGGGTTCAGGAACCATTTCCAAGCCGTGCCGGTGACCACGAAGGAGAGCGCCATCGGATAGAGGAATATCGGCCGCAGCACGCCTTCGGCGCGGATGCGCTGGTCCATCAGGATGGCGATGGCGAGGCCGAGCGCGATGCAGATGCCGATATAGAGGACGCCGAAGATCGCCAGATTCTGCATGGCCACATACCAGTTCGGCTGCGACCAGAGGCGGAAATAGGCGTCGAACCCGCCCCATTTATAGACCGGCAGAATGCGCGAGGTCGTGAAGGAAAGAGTGATCGTCCAGAGGATGAAGCCGTAGACGAAAACCAGGATCACCGCGAACGAGGGCGCCAGCACGATCTTCGGCAGCGCATTACGCAACCCGTCCGCAAATGTGCGGCTTGGCCTCAGCGGGTCCACAAGCGGAACCGGTTCGATTGTCGTCATCATGACCTCCGGCTAGACACCAGACAGAAGAAGGATACCGGCAAGCCGGAATTCGAAAAGTGGCCGGGATCATTCTCCCGGCCACCCAAAATTCGGATTTTGCGCCTGGAGGCGATCACTTGGCGGCGGCGACTGCTTCCGGCAGGCGCTGGAGAGCCTGGTCGGTGGTGAGCTGGCCGTTGAGATGCTGGGTGATGACGTCCAGCATGGCTTCCTTGATGGCGGCCGGCTGAGCGTAACCATGGGCGAGCGAACCCATCAGCGTGCCCTTGGAAGACGCTTCGGCGAGATCGGCAATGCCCTTCTTGCCGCAATCGTCGAACTTGTCGCCGGGGACGTCGGTGCGGGCCGGAACCGAACCCTTGACCGTGTTGAAGGCGATCTGGAAGCCCGGATCCTCAACGGCGGATGCCATCTTGAGCTGAGCGTCACGCTGCTCGTCACCCACGTCGAACATCATGAACTGGTCGGCGTTGAAGAGAACGGAGCCCTGCGTGCCGGGGAAGCGGATGCAGACGAAATCGGTGCCCGGCTTCTTGTTGGCGCGCAGCCACTCGCCCTTGGACCAGTCGCCCATTTCCTGAGCGCCGGCCTTGCCTTCGATGACGAGGGCGGTCGAGAGGTTCCATTCGCGGCCCGAGAAGTTCGGGTCGAAATAGGTGCGCAGCTTCGACATCGTGTCGAAGACCTTCCTCATCTGGTCGCCGGAAAGAGCGGCCGGATCGAGATCGAGAACGGCCTTCTTGTAGAAATCCGGACCGCCGGTCGAAAGAACGACGGCTTCCCAGAGCGTGCCGTCCTGCCACGGAACGCCACCATGGGCGAGCGCGGTGAGGCCCTGCGCCTTGAAGGCGTCGAGCATGGCGATGAATTCGTCGAGATTGGTCGGCGGCTGAAGGCCAGCCTTGTCGAGCGCCGCCTTGTTGATCCACAGCCAGTTGGTGGAGTGGATGTTCACCGGAGCAGCGATCCAGTGGCCGTCATACTTGGAGAAGTCCTGAAGGGCTGCCGGGATGACCTTGTCCCAGCCTTCCTTGGTGGCGAGCTCGTCGAGGTTTGCGGCAACGCCCATTTCCGCCCAGTCGCGGAGGTCGAAGCCGAGAAGCTGGACCGCCGTCGGCGGATCGCCGGCCGTGACGCGGGCGCGCAGCGCCGTCATCGCGGCCGAGCCTGCACCGCCGGCGACCGGCATGTCCTTCCAGGCGACACCCTCCTTCTGGAGGTTTTCCTTCAGCACGTTGAGCGCCGCAGCCTCACCGCCGGACGTCCACCAGTGGAGGACTTCGACGCTTTCCGCTGCCTTGGCGGCACCGGCCGTTAGAGCGATGATCGCCGCGCCGGCGGCGAATTTGCTGATCATTCGAATATTCATTGAGAATCTCCCTTTGCATCCGGGCTCCTCTCCGGATATGGCGATTTATAACGATATAAATGCAGTCGGTGTCAACCCGCCGAAAGGAGTTTTTCGCCAGATTTGGAACGACATTAAGTTGCTGAAAAAACTCGCAAATTTTTCAGATGGCAAATTTTTCCTCAGGAATCGAGAAAATTTCCTGGCGACATTGGAAGAATTTGTAACGATATAGATGAGGCCTGTTCCGATTTCGGGACGGGACGGAGGAGACGAGGAGAAATGTCGCTGGAAGACCTGGAGGACAAGGGTCGGCGGGTGATGCCGGATCGGGCGGCGGAGCGATCCGGCTCGGATGCCAAGCCGACCTTGAAGACGATCGCCGAACTGACGGGGCTTGCCGTCACGACGGTATCGCGGGCGCTCGCCGACGCGCCGCAGATCGCGCTCGAAACGAGGCAGCGCGTACGGCAGGTCGCGGGTGAGATCGGCTATCTGCCGGACCGGGCGGCGCAGCGCCTGCGTACCGGCCGCACCAACGTCATCAGCCTGGTTCTCGATCCGCACGAAGAAATACTGGGCTACGCCACCTCGATCATCAAGGGGCTGACCGAGGCCCTACGCGGCACGCCATACCACCTTGTCGTCGCCCCCCACTTTTCCGATACGCCGCAGATCGACCCGGTTCGCCATATCGTGCGCAACCGCATGGCCGACGGCATCATCTTCACCCGCACCGAGCCGTCGGACGAGCGGGTCAAGCTCCTGATGGAGAACAATTTCCCGTTCATCTGTCACGGCCGCACGGAGCTCGCGACCGCCCACCCCTATGTCGATTACGACAATTACGGCTTCGCCTACCAGGCGGCCCGCAAACTGATCGCGGCCGGCTCCAAGAAGCTCTTCATCATCCTGCCCCCGGACCGCTTCACCTTCGCCCATCACATGCGGCATGGTTTCATGACGGCGGTACGCGAGGAAGGCGTCGGCTTCGAGATTGCCAAGGGCGTGACGCTCGACAGCAAGTCCGACGATATCCGCGACTATCTCTATCGCCGCTTGGGTGAGCCGGAACGGCCGGACGGCTTCATCTGCGGGGGCGAGGTCTCGGCGCTTTCGGTCATCGCCGCCGCCTCCGACCACGGGCTCGAGTTCGGAAAGGACGTGCGGCTGGTCGCCAAGCAGACCTCCGGCCTCTTCGACCAGATCCGCCCGCGCGTCGAGACGATCTACGAGGATCTTTCCGAAGCGGGACTATTGATGGGCCGACTGCTGCTGAAACGCATTGCCGGGCCGGCGCCCGCCTCCGAACTGCAGGCGCTCCAGACGGTCTAACCGCCTGGAGCGCCGCAACGCGACCCGTCAGGAATGGTCGCGAAAGTTTCAGCGCCGCGCGGTCCTACTCGCGCGGCGCTGTCCGCGGCTTCTCAATCCTCTTCCTGGAAAACGGCTTCACGCTTGGCCTTGACGCTCGGCAGGAAGACGATGACGAGGACAAGTGCCGCAATGAAGAGAAGGGCCGCGCTGATCGGACGCGTGACGAACGTGCTTGGATCGCCGCGCGAAAGGATCATCGCCCGTCTCAGGTTCTCTTCCAAAAGCGGGCCGAGCACGAAGCCGAGCAGGAGCGGCGCGGGTTCGCAGCGGAGCTTGGCCAGCACGTAGCCGATGAGACCGAAGAAGGCGACGGAATAGAGGTCGTAGACGTTCGAATTGACGCTGTAGACGCCAATCGAGCAGAAGGCCATGATGATCGGGAACAGCACGTAATACGGGATCGTCAGAAGCTTCACCCACAGCCCGATGAGCGGCAGGTTCAGGACGACGAGCATCAGGTTGCCGATCCACATGGAGGCAATGATGCCCCAGAAGAGCGCCGGCTGCTCGGTCGCGACATTCGGGCCGGGCACGATCCCCTGGATGATCATCGCGCCGATCATCAGGGCCATGACCGGGTTGGCCGGAATGCCGAGGGTCAGAAGCGGGATGAACGAGGTCTGGGCGCCGGCATTGTTGGCCGATTCCGGACCCGCGACGCCGGCTACTGCGCCATGCCCGAATTCCTGCGGGTTCTTCGAGACCTTCTTCTCGACGGTATAGGAGGCGAAGGCAGCCAGGATCGCGCCGCCGCCCGGCAGGATGCCGAGGACGGAACCGATGACGGTGCCGCGCAGCACCGGCGCGATCATCGCCTTGAAATCCTCCCTCGAAGGCATAAGTCCGCTGACCTTGGCCATCAGCACCGAACGGCTCTTCTCGTTCTCAAGGTTGCGCAGGATTTCGGCGATGCCGAAGACGCCGACCGCGACCGCCACGAAATTCAGGCCGTCCGCATATTCGCGGATGCCGAGCGTGAAACGCGGCGTGCCGGTATAGATGTCGGTGCCGACGAGGCCGAGCAGCAGGCCGAGCGCCACCATGGCGAGCGCCTTGACGATCGAGCCATGGGCAAGCGCGATCGAGGAGACGAGGCCAACCACCATCAGCGAGAAATATTCGGCCGCGCCGAACTGCAGCGCGATCTCGGTGAGCGGCGGCGCGAAGATCGCCACCAGGAAGGTGGAGACCGTCCCGGCGAAGAAGGAGCCGAGCGCGGCAATCGCGAGCGCTGCGCCCGCCTTGCCCTTGCGCGCCATCTGGTAGCCGTCGATGGCCGTGACGGCGGACGAGGATTCACCTGGCATGTTGATCAGGATCGCCGTGGTCGAACCGCCGTACTGCGCCCCGTAATAGATGCCGGCGAGCATGATCAGCGACGAGACGGGCTCGAGCTGAAAGGTGATCGGCAGCAGCATGGCGATCGTCGCCGTCGCGCCGATGCCGGGCAGCACGCCGATCAGCGTTCCGAGCAGCACGCCGATCAGGCAGAAGAACAGGTTTGCGAAAGAGGATGCGGTCGAGAAGCCGAGCGCAAGATTGCTGAAAAGTTCCATGGCTCACAAATCCTAGAAGCCGAGCCAGGGCCCGAAACGGCGGAAGGGAAGACCGAGGCCATAGCTGAAGACCAGGACCGAGAAGATCGTCAGCGCCACGGAAAGGACGAGCGCCGTCAGCGGCTTCATGCGGCCGGACGCGAAGGAGGCGACCAGCGAGCAGATGAACAGGGCCGGCACGAAACCGAGCCCGCGCACGGTGAGACCGAAGATGATCGGCGCGGGAAGGATGAACAGCATGCCGCGCCAGGCGATATGGCCGATCGGCTCGCCCTCCACCCGCGCCGACTGGACGAGGATGATCGCGCCGAACAGGATAAGCGCGCAGGCGAGGATGAAGGGGAAATAACCCGGTCCCATGCGCAGCGCCGTACCGAGTTCGAGTTCCAGCGACTGATAGGCGAAGAAAAGACCCGTCAGGATGAGCAACAGCCCGCAGATCAGATTGGTCGTGTCGAATTTCAGGGAATTCATGGTGTCTCCGTGGAGGATGGAGATGTTGCCGCGGAGCTCCCCCTCTTCCCCCTAAGGAGGAAATGTCACCGGAGGTGACAGAGGGGGGGTCGGCGAACTAGACCAGCGAGGAGGATGTGCCCCCTCGGCCTGCCGGCATCTCCCCCGCAACGGGGGAGATCGACAACATTAGTCCGCGTACTGGCCGGCGGCTTCGATGACAGGCTTCCAGCGGGCGATTTCACTTTCGAGCTTTGCCTTCAGCGCTTCCGGGCTGGCGTCTGCCTCCGGCGAAGGTGCGGTGCCGAGTTCGGCGAAGCGGGCTGCGACGTTCTGATCCTTCAGCGCCACCTTGAGCGCCTGGTTGAGCTTGTCGATCGCCTCTTTCGGCGTGCCCTTCGGCGCGTAAAGGCCGTGCCAGATGCCGACTTCCATCTGCGGCAGGCCGGCTTCCTTGACGGTCGGCAGATCCTTCAGCACGTCGAGGCGTTCCGGCGAGGTGACCGCATAGGCCTTCACCGTGCCGCCCTGAATCTGCTTCGTCGTGTTGGTGGTCTGGTCGCACATGATGTCCACCTGGCCGCCGAGCAGGTCGGTCATGGCGGGGCCGGTGCCCTTATAGGGGACGGTGACGAGCGGCGTTTCGATCGAGCTCATGAAGAGCATGCCGCAAAGATGCGAGGCGGCGCCGATGCCGGCATTGGCGACGGTCACCTTGTCCGCATTGGCCTTGGCATATTCGACGAGCCCCTTGAGATCATCTGCCGGCATGTCCTTGCGGGCGAGCAGGGTCATCGGAACGTCTGTGACGAGGCCGACATATTCGAAGGCGTTCAGCGTGTCATAGGGCAGCTTGCGATAAAGCGTGGCACTGGTCGCCATGCCGATATGATGGAGCAGCACGGTATAGCCGTCCGGCTCCGCATCCGCGACGCGGGCGGCACCCAGCGTGCCGCCTGCACCGCCGACGTTTTCCACGACGATCTGCTGGCCGAGTTCCTTCGACATGGATTCGGCGACGAGACGGGCAACCGTGTCTGTCGGGCCGCCGGCCGCGAACGGCACGACCATGGTGATCTGGCGATCCGGAAAACCTTGAGCGTTGGCGGAAGCGGAAAAGAGCGAAAGTGCCGCAAGAGCGGTTGCGCCGATGACGGCGTTCAGGATTTTCATCGGGGTCCTCCAGGATGAAAGATATGGCTTGGCCGGCGCGCAAATCTCCTCCGGCGCCAGCCTGACGGCCATTTGTCGTCAGTCGCGGACCACGCGCAATCGTTGCGAAAGTCTTAAGGCGGCATTTCCATGAATACCGCGCCGCAGCATGGGTGGATTCGGAAACAATGAAGGGAAAGCATGGGTGGATTTCCACCCATTTTTTCGAAATTCCCTGGCGATCATGGGATAGAGCGTGGCGTTCGATGAACCGAACGGGCGACGCAAGTGACCTATGCTACGGTTCAACGACAGCAAATCCGCCCGTTCGAGGCCCATCGCCCGATGTCCAAGCCTGCCCGATACATCACCGAGCCCGCCCGCCGGATCGAAGTGATCCATGAAACGGATGTGCTTGTGGTCGGCTCAGGCCCCGGCGGCCTTGCCGCAGCGCTCGCGGCGGCGAGGACCGGCGTCGAGGTGACATTGGTCGAGCGCTTCGGCTGTTTCGGCGGCAATATCACCGTCGTCGGCGTCGAGGGTTTTGCCTGGTACCGCCACGAGAAGACCGTCGAGGCGGGCGGCATCGGCCGCGAATTCGAGGAACGCGCCAAGGCGATGGGCGCGGCCGTGCCGGAAAGCCAGTCGCTGAGCTACGAGCTCGACTCCGAAGGCTTCAAGGTGGTCGCCGACCGGCTGGTTGAGGAAGCGGGCATCCGGCCCATGCTGCACCGGCAATTCGTGGCGCCGATCATGGAAGGCAGCCGGATCACCGGCGTCGTCACCGAATCCAAGGCCGGCCGCGAGGCGATCCTTGCGAAATGCGTGATCGACGCGACCGGCGACGCGGACATCGCCGCCGCGGCCGGCGCGCCGGTGAAGAAGACTCCGGCCGAGGCCATGCAGGCGGCCTCGGTGATGTTCCATCTCGCCGGCGTCGACAAGCGGGCCTTCCTCGAAGGCGTGCGCGCCGACCCGCAGACCTATGGGAGCTGGTCGACCGGCGAATGGCAGATCGAGACGTCCGGCAAGGAGGACGGGATGTTCTCGCCCTTCCTCGCCAAGCCCTTCGCCCAGGCGATCCGCGAAGGTGTCATCCCGGCGCATCTCAACACGATTGCCGGCACCTGGGGCGCGATGCATGATACCGGCGAACTCACCTACATGAATCTCGTCCATCTTGCCGGTTGCGACGGCACCGATCCGGACAGCATGACCCGCTTCGAGATCGAGGGGAGAAAGCAGGCCATGCTGGCGATCGAGGCTTTGCGTCGCTATACGCCCGGCTGCGAAAACGCCCGGCTCAGAAACTTCGGCATGACGATCGGCATCCGCGACACCCGCAAGCTCGACGCCGTCTGCAACATGACCGAGAGCGACGTGCGCAACGAAGCCCGTTTCGAGGATACGATCGGCATCTATCCGGAATTCATCGACGGTTACGGCGTGCTGATCCTGCCGACCACCGGCCGCTACATGCACATCCCCTATCGTTCCATGCTGCCGAAGGGCATCGACAACCTGCTGGTCGCCGGAAGGGCGATCGGCGGCGACCGCATCGCCCATGCCGCGACCCGCAACATGGCAGCCTGCGCCGTGGCAGGCCAGGGCGCCGGCATTGCCGCGGCGACGGCAATCCGCTCGAACCGGGATCTGGGCAAGATCGACATCGCCACGGTGCAGAGGGAACTGATCCGCCAGGGCGTGCGGATTCACTGACTTAGAGGTCCCTGTCGTCCTGCAGCATCTGCTCCGGACCCAGCAGCTTCTTGTCGAGACCGTATTTCTGCATTTTCTCGTACAGCGTCTTGCGGGAGATGCCGAGGGATTCGTAGACGGGACGGAGCGCCCCGCCATGCGCGGCGATCTCGCCGGCGATCAAATTGCGCTCGAAGGCAGCGACCTTGTCGGCAAGCCGGCCTTGCCCCTCCCTGCCCCCGTCCTTCGCCGTGCCCGCCGTTTCGCCGGGCTTCGGATCGAGCCCGAGCACCAGCCGGTCGGCGGCATTGCGCAGCTCGCGCACATTGCCCGGCCAGTCCCGCTGGGCAATCGCCGAGACGACATCGGCCGGCACGTCCACGTCCTCCCGGCCGTAACGCGCGGCCGCCTCCCGCACGAGCTGCAGGAAGAGGAGCGGGATATCCGCCCGCCGCTGGGCCAAAGACGGGACGTGGATCGTCGCGACATTGAGGCGGTAGAAGAGATCGGCGCGGAAACGTCCTGCCCCCACTTCCGCTTCGAGGTCCACCTTGCTGGTGGCGATGAAGCGCACGTCGAGCGGCACGGTCTCGTTGGAACCGAGCCTCGTGATGACCCGCTCCTGCAGCACGCGCAGGAATTTCGCCTGCAGATCGACGGGCATCGAGCCGATCTCGTCGAGCAGGATCGTACCGCCCCGCCCATGCTCGAATTTGCCATAGCGGGGACGCAGCGCCCCGGGAAAGGCACCGGCCTCGTGGCCGAAGAGCTCGCTCTCGATCAGGTTTTCCGGTAGCGCGGCGCAATTGATGGCGATGAACGGCTTGTTGGCGCGCGGGCTGACATCGTGCAGCGCCCGCGCCACCACTTCCTTGCCGGCGCCGGTCTCGCCGATGATCAGCGTGTCGGCATCTGTCGCGCCGATCGCGCGGATGCGATAACGCAACTCGACCATGACCTGGGTGCGGCCGGGAAGCCGGGCCTCCAGATCGTCCCGCTTGCCGGCGACGGCGCGCAGGCGCCGGTTTTCAAGCACGAGGCCGCGGCGATCGAGCGCCCGGCGGATGATGCCCGCAAGATGCTGCGGCGTGAACGGTTTTTCGAGGAAGTCGTAGGCCCCTTCCCGCATGGCCTTCACGGCGAGCTGCACGTCGCCATGGCCGGTCACCAGGATGACCGGGATTTCCGCGTCGAGCTCGCGGATGCGGTGAAGCAGCGTCATGCCGTCCATGCCGGGCATGCGGATATCGCTGACGACCACGCCGTCGAAGCCGAAACCGGTCAGCTCCAGCACGTGATCGGCGTGGGAAAAGGTCTGAACGTGCAAGCCGAAGAGTTCCAGCGCCTGCGCGGTCGAGCGGCGCAGTTCCTCCTCGTCGTCGACCAAGAGAACCCTCTGTCCGTTCACTCCGCCGCCTCCAGAAGATTGCCGTCGGCGACGTCGAGCTCGATCATGAAGACCGCGCCGCCATCCGGATGATCGGCGACGCTGAGACTGCCGCCGAAATCCTTGACGATATTGTAGGAGATCGAAAGACCGAGGCCCAGTCCCTTGCCGACGCCCTTGGTGGTGAAGAACGGATCGAAGATGCGCTCGCGGATGGCGGCCGCGACACCCGGACCGCGGTCGCGAACCGAGATCAGCACCTTGTTACCCACCAGCCGGGCGGAAACGTTGATGCGGCGATCCTCCAGTCCTTCGACAGCATCCGCCGCATTGGTGATGATGTTGACCAGAACCTGCTGAAGCCGCACCGCGCCCGCCTTTACGGCCTTCACCGCCGGATCGATCTCGACATCCAGCTCGGCATCGGCCGTCTTGAGCCGCGCCGCGACGATTTCCAGCGTGTCGCGCATGACGTCGTCGAGCGCGACAGGCCCGAGCTTCTCGTTGGGCTTGCGGGCGAAATTGCGCAGGTGCTTGCTGATCGACGCCATGCGGTCGATGAGCGCCGAAATGCGGCTGACATTGTCCCGCGCCTCTTCGATGCGGCCGAGATCGATCAGCACGCCCGTCGTTTCCGTATAGGTCTTGGCCGCCGCCAGCGGCTGGTTGAGCTCGTGGGAAAGCGCTGCCGACATCTGGCCGAGGCCGGCGAGCTTACCGGCCTGGATGAGATCGGCCTGAGTCTGCCTGAGCCGCTGCTCGGTCAGGCGCCGTTCGGCGATCTCCTCCTCGATGCGGCTGTTGACGCGGGCGAGATCGGCAGTGCGCTCGGCGACGCGGTGTTCCAGTTCGTTGCGCGCTTCGGCTTGCAGCAGCATGCGCTCGTTCAACCTGGCGCGGCGCTGCATGAGAATGGCGATGGCAAGTCCCGCAAGGCAGAGCATCAGGAGGACGGCGATGACCGTCGTGTTAGCCTGCGTACGGACGGAACTCGTATCCATCAGCACGTTGACGGTCCAGCCGGCCTCCGGCATCGGCTGCGAGACGACGAGATATTCCTTTTCCACCTTGCCGTCTGAGATCAGCATCACATCGCGGCCGGCAAAGCTGCCGCGCTTAACCGGCAGTTCGCGCAGCTTCGCATCCGCATAGCGGCGTGAAGCCTCGGTGCGGGCGATCCGGTCCGGCGTCAGCGGCAGGATGCTCTGATAGAGCCATTCCGGGCTGCCGGTCATGAAGATGATGCCTTCGGGATCCGAGACGAAAATGCGGTCGTCGCCACCGCTCCAGGAGGCTTCGATGGTATCGATATCCACCTTGAAGACGATCACCCCGCGGATGACGCCGCCGATCTCGATCGGCGAGCCGAAATAATAGCCGCGCTTCGACGAGGTCGTCCCCAGCGCATAGAATCGCGACTGCCGGCCTTTGGCCGCCTCCAGGAAATAGGGACGGTAGATGAAATTCTCACCGACGAAGCTGATCGGGCTATCGTAGTTGCTGGCGGCGATCGTCTCGCCGTCCAGGGTCATGACATAGATGTCCGAAGACGTCAGCAGCGCATTGATTTCCTTGAGATAGGCATTCGTCCGTGCCCGCAGGCCCTCGTTCTTCGGGTCGAAGATGAGCGCCTCGATATTATTCTGGTCGGCGATCAGCGCCGGGAGCGCCTCGTAACGTTTCAGGTGCCCGTCGAGCGCCGAGACCGCAAGGCGCAGCGTCGTGCCGGCCTGCACCTCGGCCTCGTTCATATAGCCGCGTGCGACGATATCGCTGCCCTTGAAGACCAGCGCCAGACCGATCGCGGCAAGCGCGACCAGAGGCAGAAGAATGCGATATCTCAACAGGCGGGCTCCTCCATCCGTCCGGCGCTTCTAGCAATAACCGGCAGTCATTTTAATCCTGTCCAATCGATTTCCATATAATCATTCCGCCGGGAAAATACACGAGCGGCGTGCAACCGAACCGGAGAAACGGGTGCGGTCCGGATTTATACAAGTTTTACTTGACCCGATGCTTGACCGGGAACAGTCTGGCGGCGGGTTAGCTAGAGCCGTCGCGGCGTCAAAGGGGGATTTCGTGGTTTATGTGCTTGCACTTCTGATCGGCGTCGTCGCCGGGCTCCGCGCCATGACGGCGCCCGCCGCAGTCGCCTGGGCCGCCTATCTCGGCTGGCTCGATCTTTCCGGCTCCTGGCTGGCCTTCATGGGCACGGTCTGGGCCGTCGGCATCTTCACGATCCTCGCGGTCGTCGAACTCGTCACCGACCAGCTTCCCTCCACGCCGAGCCGCAAGGTGCCGCAGCAGTTCGGCGCCCGCCTGATCATGGGCGCGCTCACGGGTGCGGCGATCGGCACGCCCTTCGGCGGCTGGATCGCCGGGCTGATCGCCGGCGTCATCGGCGCCGTGATCGGCACCTATGGCGGTGCCGCCGCCCGCGCCGCGCTCGCCAAGAGCTTCGGCAAGGATCTGCCGGCGGCCCTCATCGAGGATGCGGTCGCCATCATCGGCGCCTACCTCATCGTATCGTCGCTTCCCGTTCCGGTTGTCCCATGAAGACTTTCGACGCGATCATCATCGGCGCAGGACAGGCCGGCCCGTCATTGGCAGGCCGTTTCAACGACGCCGGCAAGACGGTCGCGATCATCGAGCGCAAGCATGTCGGCGGCACCTGCGTCAACACCGGCTGCAAGCCGACCAAGACGCTGGTCGCGAGCGCCTATGCCGCCCATCTCGCCCGCCGCGGCGCCGATTACGGCGTGGTGCTCGACAGCCCGGTGAAAATCGACATGAAGACGGTGATGCGCCGCTCGCATCAGGTGACGCTCGATTCCCGCCACGGCAACGAAAGCTGGCTGGAAGGAATGCCGAACTGCACGCTGATCCGCGGCCATGCGCGTTTCGAGGACAGGAACACGGTTCGTGTCGGCGACGAGCTTCTGACCGCGCCGCAGATTTTCCTGAATGTCGGCGGCCGCGCCTCGATCCCGGATTTTCCCGGCATCGACGACGTGCCCTACATGACCAACAGCGATATCGTGATGCTCGACCGGGTGCCAGAACATCTCGTCATCGTCGGCGGCAGCTATATCGGGCTCGAATTCGCGCAGATGTACCGCCGCTTCGGGGCGGAGGTGACGGTTGTCGAGAAAGGCCCTCGCCTTATCGGCCGCGAGGACGAAGAGGTTTCCGATGCGATCCGCGAAATCCTCGAAGCGGAGGGCATCAAGATCCGCACCGGCGCCGAATGTATCCGTTTCCGCAAGGATGGAGACAGGGTCGCGGTCGGCGTGAACTGCACCGAAGGCGCGCCGGAAGTGATCGGCTCCGACATCCTGCTTGCGGTCGGCCGCCGCCCGAACACGGACGACCTCGGCCTCGACAAGGCCGGCGTCGGGACCGATCAGCGCGGCTACATCAAGGTCGACGATTATCTCGCGACCAATGTCGAAGGCATCTGGGCGATGGGCGACTGCAACGGCAAGGGCGCCTTCACCCACACCGCCTATAATGACTTCGAGATCATTGCCGCCAACCTCTTCGACGGCGAGGACCGCAAGGTCTCGGACCGGCTCGTCGGTTATGCGCTTTATATCGACCCGCCGCTCGGCCGCGTCGGCCTGAGCGAGACGGAGGCGAAGAAGGCCGGCAAGAGGATCCTCGTCGGCCGGCGGCCGATGACACAGGTGGGCCGCGCGGTGGAAAAGGGCGAGACGCAGGGCTTCATGAAGATCGTCGCCGATGCGGAAACCCGCAGGATTCTCGGCGCCGCGATCCTCGGTACCGGCGGCGATGAATCGATCCACGGCGTGCTCGACATGATGAACGCCGACGCAACCTATGAAGAGCTGCGCTGGGCGGTTCCGATCCATCCGACGGTCTCGGAACTCTGGCCGACCGTCATCCTCGGCCTGCAGCCGACCTGAACCTCTTTTGCACACGTTTCGAATTTTACCGATCATTGAAGGGGACCGGCAAGCATTTGCGCCTATGAACGGGGTCATTATCCCTGTTTCATGACGGTAACAGATGTGCGGTTTTGCGGGCTTCATCGGTGAAGCATGTTTTTCCGGAGGCCCGGAGGCGCTGTTGTCCTCTATGGCAGACGCGATCGTCCATCGCGGGCCGGACGGACAGGGCGTGTTCGCCGCGCCGGGCATCGGGCTCGCGCATGTGCGGCTTTCGATCGTCGGACTTGCCGACGGCCAGCAGCCGATGACGGACAGTGATGGCCGTTACACGATCGTCTTCAACGGCGAGATCTTCAATTACGTGGAACTGCGCGACGAGCTGAAGGCGCGCGGCGCCACCTTTCGCACCGGCAGCGACACCGAAGTCCTGCTGCAGCTTTATGCGGCCCATGGAGAGGCCTGTTTGTCGCGGCTGAACGGCGACTTCGCCTTTGCGATTTGGGATGCACGCGAACGCCGGCTGATGCTTGCCCGCGACCGGATGGGTGTCCGGCCGCTCTTCTATACGGAGCATAAGGATACCTTATACTTCGCCTCGGAAGTTAAAGCACTGCTTGAGGCGCCTGACATCCGGGTTGAACTCGATCCGGTCGCGCTCGACCAGATTTTCACGCTCTGGACACCGATCCCGCCGCGCACTGCGTTTAAGAACATCTTCGAGCTGGAGCCCGGCCATCTGATGATCGCCCAGCGTGGCCGGACCGAAATCCGCCCCTATTGGGCTCTCGATTTCCCCGACGCCGGCGACCACGCCGAGGCCGATCAGGCGACGAAGGAGGAAGAGCTCCGGGCACTGCTGACGGACGCGACACGGCTCCGCATGCGCGCCGACGTGCCGGTCGGCGCCTATCTCTCCGGTGGTCTGGATTCCTCGCTGATCACCGCACTCGCCTCCCCCATGGCTCCGAACGGCCTGAATACTTTTTCGGTCACGTTCGATGATGCCGAGCATGACGAAAGCGCCTTCCAGAGGGAAGCGGCGCGGGCGCTCGGCACGCATCACCGTGCGGCCGCCTGCGGTTCGGGCGATATCGCGGCAAGCTTCCCCGATGTGGTCCGCTTCACCGAACGACCCGTTCTGCGTACCGCCCCTGCCCCGCTCTATCGGCTTTCTGATCTGGTGCGCGAAGCCGGCATGAAAGTGGTGCTGACCGGCGAAGGCGCCGACGAGGTGTTCGCCGGCTATGACATTTTTCGCGAAGCGCGCGTGCGCCGTTTCTCGGCCCGCCAGCCGGGCTCAAAGATCAGGCCGCATCTCTTCCGCAAGCTCTATCCCTATCTGCCGGGGCTGAAACAGCAGTCGGCGGATTATCTCGCCGCCTTTTTCGGCGTCGGCAACGGCGCGGCCGACGATCCGCTCTTCTCACACCGGCCCCGCTTCCGCTCGACGGCAGCTGCAAAGATCTTCTATTCGGACGACTTCCGCGCGACGCTCGGCACCTACGATGCCGCAGAAGAGCTGACCTCCCGCCTGCCGGAAAATTTCGGCCGCTGGCACGTGCTGCATCAGGCGCAATATCTGGAAACCCGCTTTCTGCTTCCAGGCTACATCCTGTCGAGCCAGGGCGACCGCATGGCCATGGCGCACGGCATCGAGGGGCGCTTCCCTTTCCTAGACCACCGGCTGGTGGAATTCGCGAGCCGCCTGCCGCCCGACATGAAGCTCAGGGGGCTTGAAGAGAAGCATATCCTGCGTCGCGTGGCGAAGGACGTGCTGCCGGATCTCATAGCCAAGCGGCCGAAGCAGCCCTACCGTGCACCGGACAGCCGCTCCTTTGCCGGCAATAACGAACAGGCCTATGTGGGCGAGCTGCTGAGCGAGCAGGCGGTGGCATCCGCCGGTCTCTTCAATGCACGGGCCGTCTCGAAGCTACATCAAAAATGCCGCGTGCAGCCGGTCGCCGGCTTCCGCGACAATGCAGCCTTCGTCGGCATCCTTTCGACCCAGCTCTGGCTGCATACTTTCAAGGCCCGTCAAACGGCAGGTCTACAGGACATTGCGGTGGCAGCCGGAGGGCGGGGATGAGCATGCCGGGTTCGTTCGGAAAATTCTCCCGCTATCGCAGCCTGCTGCCGATGGTCATGTCCTATGCGGCCTCCGGCGGCAGCCTGATCGTCTCGTCGGCGGCGCAGCTCTTGACCTTCGCGATCCTCGCCCGCTTCCTCGGCGTCCACGAGTTCAGCCTGTTCGTGGCGATCACCGCCGTCTCGGCGATCGCCGTGCATCTCTGCGGCATCGGCGGCACGGAATGCCTGGTGCGGCGCGTCGCCCGCGATCATGCCATGTATCCCTCCATGCTCGGGCACAACATGATCCTGATCTCGGTCAGCGGGACCATTCTCCTCCTGCTCGGGGCGATCATTCTGCCGTTCTTCTTCGACATCTCGCCCGATCCGGTGGTGAACGTCGTGGAAATCACCATGATGCTGGTGACCAATATCGTGCTGGTCCGCTGCATCCTCTTTTCCGAACAGGTCTTCATCGCCTTTTCGGATTTCGCCTCCGCCAACAAGGTGGTGATGGGATTCGCGCTGATCCGCACCGCGGCTGCGGTTCTCGCCTGCCTCGCCTTCGGCGTCTCGACGCTGTCGGGCTGGATCGTCTGGCAGTTCGCAGCACACGTGGTCATGCTGATCTTCTGCGTCCGCATGCTTGGTCACCTCGGCCGGCCGAAATTCCGGCTCGTGCGCGAAGAGCTGCGGCTCGGCCTCTTCTTCAGCATCCCTTTCATCTTGAAGGCGGCACGCCAGAACGCCGACCTTCTGGTGCTGAGCCTCGTCACCACGGCCGAGATCGTCGCAAGCTACAGCGTCGCGCGCCGCATCATCGAAAGCAGTTATCTCTCGGTCGATGCGCTGAACCGCATCGTCTATCCCGGCACGGCGAAGGCGAGCCTCGGCGGGCTGCATCTGGCGACGGAGCGAGTTTCGAAGATCTTTGCCGCCGCGCTGGCGATCAGCATGGGAGCGGCGGTGGCGGTCTTCATTCTCGCACCGGTATTGCCCTACCTCTTCGGCCACGACTACACCTCGCTGGTGCCGTTCGTCCGCGACCTCTGCTGGGTGCTGATCCCCGTCGGCTGCTGGGCGATCGCCGTCGAAGCGCTCGGCGCATCCGGCCATCAGGGCGCCCGCGCCTCCGTCATGGGCCTCGGCAGCCTGCTCGGTGCGGGCATCGCCGCCTGGGCCACATGGTACGCGCCGCCGGCCGGCACCTTCGTCTCCTATTACGTCATCGAATGGGCGATGGCGCTCGCCGCCTGGGCGGTCTATTTCCACGTCGTCGCCAGGAGCAGGCAAACGAGCCTTGCCATGGGAGCGCCCGCCGAATGAGCCCACCTCGGCCACGCCAGTTCCCGATGCCGATTAACGCGATGTTCACCGTAACGGCCTAGTGATGAGAACGATATTGTTTGGTGAAACGTGGTCCCTCCATGCGAAGGTTCGCATGGCTGGAGGTGTGCATGTACCGGCCTAGGGAGCCTGAAAGCCGAAGACCGGCGCCGTATTCCGTTCCTACCGGGCGCGACAATACCGTAGCGTTTCGCGGCTCCCTTCTCGATCACATTGAGGACGACCGGCATGAGGACCGCTATGACGGCGGCGACGAATACTGGCGCCGCCCTGTCTATCCGCGCCCGGTGGAAGATCGCGTCCCCGAACCGGAAGAACCGCAGCAATCTCCGCTCGACGGCGTCATAAACGCGCAGATCCGCAGCCTGTCGGAAATCAGTCCGGGCGACATCCTCTCATGGCTTCGCGGCGGGCTGCGCTGGATGATCGTCGTCACCGTTCTCGGCGTGATCGCGGCCTTCCTCTATTCGGCCAGCGCCACGCCCCGCTACACGGTCTATACCGACCTGATCATCGATCCGCAGAACCTCAATGTCGTCAACGACGACGTCTTCGCCTCCAATCCGCAACGGGATTCGCAGCTTCTCGAAGTCGAAAGCAAGCTGCGTGTGCTCACGTCGCGCAACGTCCTCAAGCAGGTCATCTCCGACATGAACCTGACCGAGGACCCGGAATTTTCAAAACCGAGCCCGCTTCTGCCGCTGTTCCGCCTGTTCTCCGGCAGCCGGCCGGCCGGCGACAAGGAGCTCGGCGTGCTGCTGGAGCTTGGCGATCGGGTGAGCGCGTCGCGCGAGGAACGCTCCTTCGTTGTCACCCTCTCGGTCTGGACCGAAGACCCGGAAAAATCCGTAAAACTCTCCGAAGCGATCGTCCGCGCCTTCGAGGCGGAGCTCTTCGAATCCTCCGCCGAGAGCGCCGGCCGCATCGCGGCCACCCTGACGAGCCGGCTGGAGGAGCTGCGCATCTCGGTGACGGATGCCGAAGAAAAGGTCGCGCAGTTCAAGCGGGACAACAACATCCAGGAATCCAACACGGGCGAACTCGCGAGCACCCGCATTTCGAGCGCGCTGGACACCCAGGTCCTCGATGCCCAGCAGCGGCTGATCCAGGCCGAGGCACGCTACAACCAGATGCGCTCCGCGGTTGCCGACCGACGCACGGCGACCGCCACCGTCTTCGATTCTCCCGGCATGCAGACGCTCAGGGCGAGCTACAATACCCTGCAGCAGCAGATCGGTTCGCTGACGCTCACCTATGGCGCGCGGCACCCGCGGCTGATCTCCCTGCAATCCGAAAAAGCCGCGCTCGAAAAAGCCATCGCCGATGAGGCGAACCGCATCCTGCAAACAGCCAGGACCGATACCGACGAGGCCCGCGCCACGCTCGCCCAGTTGCGCAGCAAGGCGGATGCGGAACGTTCGACCGTCTTCACCAACAACGACGCCCAGGTCCGCCTCAGGGAGCTGGAGCGCGACGCAAGCGCCAAGGCCGCCGTCTACGAAACCTATCTCGGCCGCACCCACCAGATCACCGAGCGCCAGCAGATCGACACCAGCAACGTGCGGGTCATCTCGCCGCCCGTGCCGCCGAAGGCGAAGAGCTGGCCGCCGCGCACGATCATCCTGCTTGCGGCCGGCGGCATCGGCGGCTTCATGCTCGGCACCGGCCTTGCCTTGATGCTGGGCCTCTGGGGTCATCTCGCCGACGTGCGCCGGCGTTTCGCCCATACGCAGAGATACGCGTGAGATGCGCAGCTCGGCAACCGCAGCGATAGGCCCCGTCGAGATCGATCATCGCGGCGTGATCGGCGCAATGCTTTTCCTCGCGCTGTTCCTGTTCTTCGCCATATCCATCGATCCGTTCTACGATCTGACGCTGCCCTCGTCAGCAAGCATCGAGACCGACAATTCCAGCCGGCTGAACCAGATCCTGTTCATCGTCCTGCCGCTCGGCTCCCTCCTCTGCGCCATGACGACCTCGATGCGGGGCACGTTCCTGCAGCCACGCTGGCTGCTGCTGACGATCTTCCTGTGGTTCCTCTTCGTCTCCCTCGTCTCCAACCACAGCTTCAACAGCCTCAAGGCCCTGTTCATCACCGCGCTCATCGTCGTCGGCGCCAATACCTGCCTCCTGCTGCCGCGCTCGGAAGCGCATTTCGCCAAGCTCTTGGCGATCGGGACACTCGCCTGCATCGGGCTCTGCTATTACGGCATCGTCTTCCTGCCGCATCTTTCGATCCACTCCGCCGCCGAGATTTCCGAGCCCATGCATGCGGGATTGTGGCGCGGCTATTTTCCCCACAAGAACAATGCCGCTGCCGGCATGGTGCTGTTTGCCTTCTGCGGCATATTCATCATGCGGGTCTATTCGCGGCCTCTCGGCCTGACGATCCTCGTCAGCGCCACCTGGTTCCTGATGCATACCGGAGGCAAGACGGCTTCCGCCATGCTGCCGGCCATTCTTCTGCTCGGCTGGCTGTTCGAGAGATTTCCGTTTCTGCGTATTCCGCTTTCATTGGGCGGCGTCGCGGCCTTCAACCTGCTTGCAGTCGGCGCGGCGGTCTCTCCAGGCCTGACCGATCTGGTGAAGAGCCTCGGCGTGGATGCGACCTTCACCAACCGTTCCGACATCTGGCGGCTTGCGTTCAACGCCATCTCCGAATTCCCCATGACGGGTTTCGGCATGAAATCCTTCTGGCGCACCCAGGAGCTCGTCTATGGCGGAGAGGGGCTGGAAACCTGGGCGATCGAGGCCTCGCACGCGCATAATTCCTATGTGGAAATCCTGCTGATCGGCGGAATACCGGGTCTGATCCTCTCGCTCATCTGGTTCTTCGGCATACCGCTGCGGAATTTCTCGAAGATCAGCGCCAACGGAAAGGTGAGCCATAGCGCCCGTCTCTTCCTGCGCATCTGGCTTTACATGATCTTCACCACATGTCTCGAAAGCCTCTTCTACGAAAGCTCCGCCGGTTACATTATCGGCTGGTTCCTCTTCTGTGTGGCGCTCTTCGGCATCGGCTACGAAGCCAACGCCGCCCATATAGACGAGGGATCATCGAAGGGGAGAGGAGCGGCCCATGTCTGAAGCATTGGAGGCGGTGGATCGCCTGGTCGACCGGGTGAGCAACAGGCTCATCTGGAAGATGGCCCCGCGAACACGCACCGTCGCGACCGACGTGCCGATCGTCTCCTTCACCTTCGACGACGTGCCGGATACCGCGCTGACCAACGGCGCGACCATCCTGGAGAAATACGACGCACTCGGCACGTTCTACATCGCCGGCGGCATCGAAGGTCGCGTCGAGCCGGACCGGACGCTGATCACCCGCGAGGGCTGCCTCGAACTCTTTCGCCGCGGCCACGAGATCGGGGGGCATACTTTCGCGCACCATCGGATCCGTGCCTTGGGCAGAGGACTGGCGGAAGACCTCGACAGGAGCGCCCGCTACCTCAGCGAGGCCGGCATCACGCGACCGGCCACCAATTTCGCCTTCCCGTATAACGCCGCATGGCCCCTGTCCCGGGGCGAGCTCGGCGCCCGCTACCACACCTGCCGGGGCGCCGGGGAGACGATCAACCGCGGCCGCGTCGATCCGCTGATGCTGCAATCGGTCGAGATCCGCCAGCCGGAGGATCATGCGCGTAGACTGACCGGCCGGATCGACGATGTGGTGCAAAATCCAGGCTGGCTGGTGTTCTTCACCCATGACATTGCCGAAAGCCCGACGCCTTATGGCTGTACGCCGGAGACGTTCGAACACCTTGTCCGATATGCCCGCGAACAGGGCTGCCGTATTCTCACGGTCGAGGCCGCGACACGTGCGCTGGGCTGGGAGACCGATCCCAGATGAACGCCCATACGACGATCCTGGCGACCCGGCGGCTTCTCAACATCAACAACTATTTCTACCGCCGCGGCGGCGCCGAGGCGGTCTTCTTCGACCATACGGCGCTCTTCCAGGAGATCGGCTGGGACGTCGTGCCCTTCGCCATGCAGCACGAAGAGAACCTTGCCTCACCCTGGTCGGACTATTTCGTCTCAGAAATCGAATACGGCCGCACGATCGGCCTCAGGGACAAGGTCGCCCAGGCGGCCAAGGTCATCTATTCCTTCGAGGCGCAGCGCAACCTGACGCGCCTCATCGAAATGGCGCGGCCGGATGTCGCCCATGCCCACAACATCTATCATCATATCTCGCCGGCGATCTTCTCGACGCTGAAGGATGCCGGCATTCCTGTGGTGATGACGGCACACGATCTCAAACTTGCCTGTCCCTCCTACAAGATGCTGCGCGACGGGCGCATCTGCGAGGATTGCAAGGGCGGCCGCATCCACAACGTCGTCGTCAACCGCTGCGTCAAGGGTTCCCTGCCGCTGAGCGCGGTCGTCTTCGCCGAAACACTGCTGCACCGGACGCTCGGCCTTTACCGTGACAGGGTCGATCGCATCGTCGTGCCGAGCCGTTTTTACCGCGACAAGCTGATCGAATGGGGCTGGCCGGCAGAAAGGCTCGTCCATATCCCGAATTTCGTCGATGTCGACCGCTTTCCGGCCGACTGGACGGAAGGCGATTATGTCGTCTTTGCCGGGCGCCTGGCCCCGGAGAAAGGCATCGCGACGCTCATCCGCGCTGCAGCCAGGGCGAAGCGGAAGCTGGTGATCGCCGGTACCGGGCCGGAGGAAGAAGCGCTCAGGACGCTGGCGCAATCGACCGGAGCGGACGTCACCTTCGCCGGTTACCTGTCGGGCGAAAAACTCTTCCGGCTGATCGGCGAATCCATGGGCCTCGTCCTGCCGTCGGAATGGTACGAGAACGCGCCGATCAGCCTATTGGAAGCCTATGCGCTCGGGCGACCGGTGATCGGTACGGCGATCGGCGGCATCCCGGAGATGATCCGGGAGGGCGAGACCGGGCTGACGGCGACCGCGGGCTCCGTGGACGATCTGGCAGAAGCGCTTGGCCGCCTCGCATCCCGTTCGGCGGGAGAACGCAGCGCCATGGGCCGGGCCGGCCGCACCTGGATCACAAACGAATTCTCGCGCACGGCCTATCGGCAGCGGACGCTTGATCTTTACCAAAGTCTTACCGGCTGACGCCGGCGGAAAACGCGAATTCCCGGAATGGATCGGGTGTCCGCGAATTTTTTCGCCGTTCTGCCCAATAACCGGACAACTCCTTTAAAATCCTAATGTTTCGCTTACGGGTATAGGAAGGTTCACTCCTTAGAACCGGTACCAGGAAATGACTTCTGGGCCGGGATATGGATAAGAAAGCAAATGTTTCGAACAGGCGCCACCCGCAATTCGCCCGGAGGCTTCCGGAGGACCTGACGCCGCTCGAACAGGTCCCGGCACAGTCGCTGCGGGCTCAGGCTCTTCCGCGCCCGGACCAGACCGGACAGGATCGCGTCGAACGCATCATTCTCAGCCCCGTCCCGCTGCTCTCTCCGGTCTTGCCGGATGTCGTCCAGGTTCCCGACATCCTTGTCGGTCGCGAAACCGTCCGCCGCCGTGTCATGATGCTCGGTTTGCGCGGCGTTCCGAACCTGCAGGGCGGCATCGAAAAGCATGTCGAGATGCTTGGGCAGGAACTCGCCGTGCGCGGCTGGGACGTCGAGGTGCTGGGCCGCCGTCAATACATGGCCGAGAAAGGGGTGTCCGCCTGGCGCGGCATCCGCATCACGCCGCTATGGGCACCGAAATCGGTTCTCCTCGAAGCCTTCGTCCATACGTTTTGCGGAGTTTGCTACGCCGCCATCCGCCGGCCCGATATCCTCCATGTCCACGCGATCGGCCCCGGCCTGCTCGTGCCGCTGGCGCGTCTCCTCGGCCTCAAGGTGGTGCTGACCCATCACGGCTACGACTATGACCGCGAAAAGTGGAGCCCGACGGCAAAGCGCATTCTCAAGCTCGGCGAACGCCTCTCGATGATCTTCGCCAACGCCAGGATCGCCGTCTCGCGCGATGTCGCGGAAACGATGACACGCCGATACGGCACGGGGATCGCGCATATTCCGAACGGCGTGACCGTGAGGCCGAGCCTCGTCGGCAAGGCGACGCTCGACCGGTTCGGCCTGCAGCGCCGGCGCTACATCGTCATGGTCGCCCGCTTCGTGCCCGAGAAACGCCAGACGGACCTCATCGCCGCCTTCGGCAAGCTGAAGCAGACCGGATGGAATCTGGTCCTGGTGGGCGGCGCCGACCACAGCGGCACGGCCTATGCCAGGGAGATCGAGGCCATGGCGGCGCGGGTTCCGAACGTCGTGCTCACCGGCTTCCAGAGCGGCGAGGACCTCGCGGCGCTCTTCTCTCAGGCCGGGCTCTTCGTCCTGCCGTCGCTCCACGAGGGCATGCCGATTTCACTTCTGGAAGCCCTGAGCTACGGCCTGCCGGTGCTGGCCAGCGATATCGTCGCCAATCACGAGGTCGATCTGCCGCCCGAAGACTATTTCCCGGCCGGCGACGTCGAGGCCCTGACCGAGGCCCTGGCACGCAAGATCGCCGAGCCCTTCGGTCAGGAGAATGCCCTGAAGCGCATCCGCGAGGTGGAGAAGACCTATGCTTGGTCCTCGATCACCCGGAGCACACTGGAAGTCTACGGATCGGTGACGGCCCGCGGAAAGGCGACGAAGAAGACGAAGGAGCGGCGGTGAGCGTATCGGTCATCATCAAGACACTGAACGAGGAAAAGCGGATCGCCCGCACGATCGAATTCGCGCTTGCAGGGCTGCCCGGCGGGCATGGCGAGGTGATCGTCGCCGATAGCGGCTCGTCGGACGCCACGGTCGAGATCGCATCACGCTACCCCGTGCGGATCGTGCAGATCGAAAGCCCGGCCCGCCCGAGCTGCGGCATCGGCCCCCAGCTCGGCTTCCAATATGCGCGAGGCGACTTCATCTGCCTGCTCGACGGGGACATGGACCTCGATCCGGAATTTCTGGCCGATGCGCTCGCCTATCTCGAACGTCACCCGAAGGCCGGTGGCGTGACCGGCCATGTCGAGGAGATGATGCTCGACAATCTGGAATATACGCGCCGCGTCCAGCGGAATGCCCCCGAAAACCGCATCGGGGCGATCGACCGGATGAACGGCGGCGGGCTTTACCGCCGCGCGGCGATCGAGGCCGTCGGCTATCTGACCGACCGGAACCTGCATGGTTACGAGGAATTCGACCTCGGCATCCGGCTGCGCCACGCAGGCTGGAACCTCTACCGGCTCGACCGGCGCTTCGTCCGGCACTACGGCCATAACGTCAATTCCTACCGCCTGCTCGTCCGCCGCTGGCAGACCAGATATCTCTTCGGCATCGGCGAATTGCTGCGGGCTTCATTCGGAAAACCCTACCTCCGGCGGCTGCCGCAGGAACTGCCGGAACTGAAGCTCTGGGTGCTCGTGCTGGGCTGGATTTTGTTTTCGCTGGGTCTGCTGGTCGCAATACCGGACAAGTTCGCCGCCCTGGCGATCGTGTTTGGCCTGTTTGCCGCCGTCGTCGCGCTGATGTCCTGGCGAAAGGGCAGCTTTTCACTTGGGCTTTACACGGTGGTCGCCTGGCTGTTCCATGCGTCGGCGGTGCCCTTCGGCTTTTTTGCCGGACGGCGCGATCCGTGCGGGTGGGTCGAGAGCCGCGAGATCGGAGATGCTGATGACAGGATTGGTCCGCACGCTGACGGCGATGCTCGCGCTCGCGATCTCGGCCCCCGCAGCCTGGCCGGCTGACTGGCTTCCGGTCCGCGAGATTTCGCTCACCATCCAGCCCGGCAGCCCGCTCGATTTTTCCGGCCTCCTTCCGAACGATCCGATCGACGAAAGCGGCCGGCTCGTCGCCGGCGCGGACGGCCATATGGCAAGGACGGGTTCGCCGGACAAAGCCGCACGCATGCTCTGCGCCTCGCTGGGCTGGAGCCCGGCTTCCGGCGGCTTTCCCGACCATGCGGATGCCGATGTCTATGCCAAGCAGCTCGCCATGCGCGGCTACAACATCGCCCGCTTCCATTTCGTCGACGGCAGCCTGATGTTCGGCCGGCAGAAGGACTTCGATTTCGACCCGGATATCCTCGACCGTATTCATTATCTGATGGCGGCGCTGAAGAAGAACGGTATCTACTGGATGGTCGACGGGCTGACCTCATGGCGCGGCGGCTATGGCGGCTACGACGACCGCTGGTCGCCCTCGGAGGGCTTGAAGCTCGAAGTGAACTATCAGGACAAGGCCTTCGAACACTGGAAAAGGCTGGTCACGGACTTCTTCACGCGGGTCAACCCCTATACCGGCATCGCCCCGATCCGCGACGATGCGCTCGGCATGGTGATCCTCGTCAACGAAAACAGCATGGAATTCGAGACGGTCGTCCACGACAAGGAGGGCCGCCCCTACCCTGACAGTCTGCGCCGGCCGTTCAACGCCTGGCTCCGCGAACGCTACGGCTCCACCCAGGCGCTGCGGGCCGCATGGCCCGATCTTCGGGCGAACGAGCGCCTGGAAAACGCATCCGTCCGCCTGCCCGTGGAACGTTATGCCGACAGCCCGCGCCTGCGCGACCTGCAGGCCTTTTTCGTCGAAACCGAGCGCGCGGCCGTCCGCCGGATGACGAAGGTTCTGCGGGACCTCGGTTATCGCGGCCTGATCAGCGACTACAACAACTGGCCGACTGTGCAGACCGGGCTGACCCGTGAAAGCCTGGAGGCGGTCACAATGAACACCTACCAGGACGGCGTCCTGAGCTACGATCCGGGATCCAGGATCGGCAACGAGAGCTCGATCGCCGATGCCGGCGCCTACATGCGCGTGGCCGCCGCGACGCGCTGGCTCGGCAAGCCCTTCGGGCTGACGGAATATGACCATCTCTTCTGGAACCGGTATCGCTACGAGGCGGGGCTGATGATGCCGGCCTATGCCGCGTTGCAGGGCTGGGACATGCTCTGCCGCCACGGTCACGGGCCGATCGCCCTGCAATATGGCGAGCCTTTCCCCCACAAGCGCTCCATGTTGCCCTATGCGATCGCGCTCGATCCGGTCGCACGCGCCGGCGAAACGCTCGCCGCCCTGCTCTTCCGGCGTGGCGATGTCGAAGCCTCGGCCAACACCGTCCCTTTTATGGTGCGTGGCGAGGAAGACCTGACCGACGACATGCAGGCCGCCGAGCCCGACGCCCTGACGGTGCTCTCGCTCGTCTCCCGCATCGGGCTGAAACAATCCGGCGGACTGCGCGAACCGCTGGCCGTCAACCAGCCGCGCGACGAGACGGATACGGCCAAGCTTCTGGCCTCGCTGAAGGAGGCCGGGCTGCTGCCGGAAAACAACCGCACCGATCCGGCTCGCGGCATTTTTCAGAGCGATACCGGCGAACTGCTGCTGGACAAGGAAAACCGCCGCCTGACGCTTTCGACGCCGCATACGGAAGCGGCTGCCTTCGCCACGCTGGAAAGCCCTGTCGATCTTGGAACGGTGCGGATCGAAAAGGCGGAAACCGGCGCGCTTTTCGCAGTCTCGGCACTGGATGGAGCCGCCTCGCTTGCGATGAGCAGGCGCATGCTGCTGATCTTCGCGACCGACGCCCACAACACGAACATGCGCTTTCGCGACCGGGACGAGAAGGTGATCGAGGATTTCGGCACCCTGCCGGTCTTGATCCGCAAGGGCGGGCTTTCGGTCGAGTTCAAGAACCGCACCGGACACTGGCGGCTTTCCCCGGTGGGACTGGACGGCGTGGTGCATCCGCCGCTGCGCAGCGGCAACGGGCCGTTGCGCTTCGACCTCTCCAACGACACCCCCTCCGGCCCGACGACCTTCTTTCTGCTCGAAACGGATTGAAGCCCTTTTCGACCGCGCCTGCTTCGGATCAAAAAAGCGTTTCGCGGGTTTTTCTCTTGGACGTGAACAGCTCAGGAGGATACCTCATGGCCAATGCCAATTCGAAACACCTTGGGGCAGCAAGCCGCGGAAAAAGCAGCGGAAACGGCGCCATGACGGATATCGACAGGAACATCCTTCCCGAAAACAAGGTGCTTTCCAATCGCGACAAGGCGCAGCATTCACGCCAGCGCGGACTGGACAGCAAATCCGTACAGACCGAACAATTCCACAACCACGAAGCCAACCATCTGGACGACTGAAAGGGGTCGGTATTCACGACTGGGTGAGGAAATGGCCTGAAGCCGTTCAAATGGGAACAATTTGCCGTTCCTGCCTTGCAAAGGAAGGGAGAAGGAGTAGTCTTGACCTATCGCTAGTAGGGGCTTTGGCGACTGGAAGACGAGCAAGCGCTTTCGCCGCCCAAGTGGAGGCCGAAAAGATGAATCCGGCAATCCTGACCAATACCTTCGAACCCAACGAATTGGCGTTTCTCCAACGCTTTTTCGACCATCTTTGCGCCGAGCGTGGATTGGCGGGCGGGAGCCTCGCCGCTAACGATCTCGCCGCACAGATCATTCAGCTCTACCAGCAGGGCGTGCGGGACGAAAGAGACCTGCAGATCCAGCTGAACAATGGAGCAATGCCGAAAAACTGAGAACGCGCCAGCCGCCCCGTCGCGGCTGGCCGTTTTAAGACGTTCAATCAAAAATCGGATATACCGCTACCGCTTGGCCATCAGATCGCGCTCGTCCCGCATCAGGAATACGCGGGTGATCGGATCGAGATTGGCCTCCAGCCAGTCCGCCATGGCGATCTCCTCGCCCAGGATTTTCTCGAAGACGGTTTTCGCTTCCATCTCCTCGAGTTCGTCGGCTGCGGCAATCAGAACCCGATAGCTGGCGATTTCAAGATGTTCGAAGGCGTAGTTCGTCATCGCTCCCTTCACGACCTCATCGCTCGTCAGCATACCCCCGACGCCCTGCGCCTTTGCAGCAAGCTTCGCGGCCACGTCCCTCAACGCCAGCGTGCTGCCTGAGCCGGAGAAATGGTCGAGCAGATCTTTGAGCGCCTGCGCATGCCCTTCCGTTTCGTGAAGGTGCTCGATGATCCGGGCCTTCAGGTCCGGATAGCTTTCGATGCGCCGCGACTGGTCTGTGAGCATGGTGATCGCCTGCTCTTCCATGGCATGGGCGGCGCGAAGCCACGCCAGGAAATTGTCTTGGGCATGGGTCATTCGCATCTCCTCGGAAAAATGATCTGCCCCATGAGAGGAGAATGGGCGCAGCCAGCGGATTTCAACCCCTGACGGCATCGGAAGTTCTTCCTCACGTCATTTCAGCGGAACATTCGGCACTTTTACGAATTGTCCCAGAGATTCAACAGCCATGAAGGCGAGGATCATGACACGGACAGGTAGGGCGAATACGATCATCGGAGCCATCATCGTGGTGCTTCTGGCACTGGCGCTCGGCTATTACTTCACGGGCAACCAGCAATATACGGCCGGGGCGCCCGGTGCTCCTGCCGCCGCCGATACCACCAACACCGGCTCCACCAATCAGTAAAGATGGCGGTGTACGCAAAACGATGGCCATGGCGGGCGGTTTCGGATTGAGCATGGGAAGCCATCCGTGATAACCACCCCATATGAGCCGAGCGAACAGCGACCTATGCCGACGCCTATCTGGGTGCCGGAGCCTCCGATTGAAGAGCATGAACCCGATCGCCTGCCGGATGAGATGCCGCGGCCCAATCCGGACGAAAATCCAGCCTGTATGCCACCCGGCAACCTGATCCGATCCTGCATTGACGAAATAACCGACGAAATACCGGCGCGACTGCGCCAAAAGGTGTAATCATGAACACGCACAGCCGAGCCCATATGGACCAAGGCGAGACACAGGGTGAAAGCCGCAAGACACAGGTTCGGGAAAGACAGGCAAGACCGGGCCTCTGGAAACTCTTGGTGGCTGCGGCCTTGATCCTCCTGGGATTGCTCCTCCTGGTGGGCCTCTTCGAAGACACGGAGAGCGAGTTCAGCACGCCCAACCCGGCGCAGCAGACAGACAACGAATAACCATCCCCACCCGACGTTTCTCTCGAAGCGAGCCTCCACTTCCGGGAACAAGGATAAAATTCGCACGTTTCCCAGTCGTTTATGACGAGGTGGCGCAGGTGGATATCGCGACGCAATCGTTTCCCCTTCGGGAAATGGCACTCTCCTTCGAACCGATCATTCGTCCCGGCCGCAACGCATGGCGCAGCGCCAAGGCGGAAAGGCTGGCCTTCCTCGTCGACGGCGAAGATTACTACCGCCGGCTGGATCAGGTGCTGCGGCAGGCGGAACGATCGATCTTCATCATCGGCTGGGACTTCAATCCTGATATCCGGCTTCGGCCTGCCGACCCGAACGGAGAGACGCTCGGTGCGTTTCTGCGGAAGCTGGCCGAGGAAAAGCCGGCGCTCGAAATCCGCATCCTGGTCTGGGGCATGGGGCCGGTCTATTCTGGCAAGAGCCTGAAGATGTTCGGCAGGATGGGCTGGAGCGAGCATCCGCGCATCAACCTTCAATTCGATTTCCGACACCCGCTGCGGGCGAGCCATCACCAGAAGATCGTCGTGATCGACGACAAGACGGCTTTCTTGGGCGGTATCGACCTCACCGCCCAACGTTGGGACGATCGGCGTCACGCCTCGGAAAACCCGCTGCGCTCCGCGCCGGACGGCACACCCTACGGACCTGTCCACGATATCCAGGCGATCGCCACCGGCGATGCGGCAAAACTCATCGGCGATGTCGGCCGGCGCCGCTGGCAAAGAGCCACCGGGGAAACCCTTCAGCCCGTGGATATTGGAGGCGAGAAGCCGTGGCCGGCGGATCTGGAGCCCGCTCTCACCCATTGCAGCATCGGCCTTGCACTGACGGAGGCCTGGAAATGGCGAGGCCGCCGCGGACACCGCGAAGCGATCCGCCTTACCCATGACGCGCTGAAATCCGCCAGGCGCCATATCTATCTGGAAACGCAATATCTCGCCTCCTTCGGCGTCGGACGCACGCTCGCAGCAAGTCTGAGGCGAGCCGCAGGCCCGGAGATCGTTGTCGTCGTGACCCGCGAATCCCACGGCTTCCTCGAACAGCTGATGATGGGGCACAATCGCAACCGGCTGATCCGCCGCCTGAAGCGGGCCGATCGCCACGGTCGGCTGCGCGTCTTCTACGCCGTCGTGCCGGACGGAAAGGACGGCGAGCGGGAGATCATCGTGCATTCCAAGCTCATCGTCATCGACGACCGGTTCGTCCGGGTGGGCTCGTCCAATCTCAACAACCGGTCCGAAGGGCTGGATACGGAATGCGACCTTGCCGTCGAAACAGACGATTCCGCGGGCAGGCAGGCGATCGCCTCGCTTCGCGACGGTCTGCTCGCCGAACATCTCGACACCAGACCTGAAGAGGTTGCCAGGATCGTTGCGGAAACCGGCTCCATGATCGCCGCGATCGACCGGCTGAACGTGAAGCCGCGGGGCCTCAGGGCCTACGACGTCGATCCGGAAAACGGCGAGACCAAGTCGATGATCGGTACCGCCCTCATCGATCCGAAACAGCCGTTCTGGCCCATCCCTGAGATCAGGAGCGCGCTCAGGCGGTTCCTTGTCCGCCTGTCACATCACCGTCTGCTCTGAGAACCTGCCGCCACGGTGGCGGTAATAGGCCTCCGAGACGAGCAGCGTCGGCACGCCGATCGTCAGCGGCACGAAGAAGTAGAGCACGCGAAAGGCGACCAGCGCACCGATCGAGGCGCTGGATGGCAGGATGGCGAGCATGGTCGCCTCCAGCACGCCGATCCCGCCCGGCACATGGCTGACAAGTGCGGCGATATTCGCCGTCACATAGGCGCTTGCGACTTCCAGGTAGCCAGCATCGGTGAAAGTCGCCAGAAGCTGATGGATCGAGGCGGCGACGCAGCCGAAGTTGAGCGTGCCGAGGGCGATCTGACCGATGGCCAGATACAGCTTCGGAGGCTCGAACCGCCATGTCCTGAGATAGAGCGGCTGCCGGACGAAAGCACAGAGCAGCAGATAGAGTGCCGGCACGGAGAGGCAGATCAGGCCTACCGCGGTCCTCGCGAGGCGGCCCAGACCGAGCAGATCCGGCGCACTGCCTCCCTGCAGCAGCAAAGCCAGGCCTGCCAGCGTCACGAGCCCGAGCCCGACGGTCACGCCGCAGAAGATGATGATCTTGGCGACTTCCAGGGCCGTCAGTCCCCAGCGCGCATAGAAGCGATAACGCACCGCGCCGCTGCTGAGCGCCGCAAGGCCGACATTGTGCCCGATCGACAGCGCCGTGAACGAAGCAAGCGCCGTCTGCCGATAGGCAAGCGGCTTGCCCGCGTAGCGAACGGCGAGCGTGTCGAACCCCGTGAGGCAGAGATAGGAAAGGATGACGAAGGAGAAGGCCGAAACCAGCCTGAAACCCGCGATCGATCGGACCGATTCCTCGATCTCGTCCAGCGTATAGCGGCCGAGGCTTCGATAGACGAGGAAGAATGCCAGGCAGATCGCCGCACCGGCGAGAAATTTCAGCAGATGGCGTCTGGCAAGCATGAACCTTCCCATGGACAGTTACCTGACATCGGGGAACGAAAATGCGCTACATGTGTTCCCAGCGCTATGAATGACCCGACAGTTCCAGCCCCCGCCGGCAGCTATCGCCTGAAAATCCTGAGCTACAACGTTCACAGCTGCATCGGCACCGACCGCAAGCTCGATCCCGCGCGGGTGGCCGAGGTGATCGCGGCGCTCGAACCCGATATCATCGGATTGCAGGAGCTGGATATCGGCCGCAACCGCACCGGCGGCGTGGACCAGGCCCACACGATCGCTTCCCTGCTCAGGATGGAATATCACTTCCACGCAGCACTCAACGTCGCGGAGGAACGCTATGGCGACGCCGTCCTGACCGCCCTGCCGGCGAGAATGGTGAAGGGTGCGCCCCTGCCGTCGACCGGCGAACAGCGCGGCGCCGTCTGGGTGGAGATCGAGGTCGGCCAACATTGCCTGCAGGTCTTCAACACGCATCTCGGCCTTGGCGGCCGCGACCGGCTCGCCCAGGTCGCAACGCTTCTCGGGCCTTCCTGGCTCGGCAATCCGGACTGTCAAGGCAAGCCCCAGATTCTGATCGGCGATTTCAACGCCATCCCCTCCACCGTCACCTACAAGAACATCGCCCGCCGGATGACGGACGTCCAGCTTCTACCGGACAGGAAACCGCGTGCAACCTTCCCTTCACGCTACCCGCTTTTCAGGATCGACCATGTCTTCGTCTCGCGGGATATCGTCCCGATCGACGCAAAGGTCGTCTCGACACCGCTGACACGGCTTGCGTCCGACCATCTGCCCTTGCTCGTCACGGTCGAAGTCCGATCCTCGACCTAATGGATCATCCGGGTCAGGCGACGTGCCTCTTTCAGGAGGCGCACCACATCCTGGTCCGTCGTCTCGCTGAAATCGTCATAATGCTGGCTGATGGCATCCAGATGTTCCGGTGCCGAGAGGCAGACGATCTCATCGACTTCGTCCCGCAACGCGTCGAGGAGATCGCGCGGCGCGACCGGGACCGCAAGCCGGATCGAGCCGACGCCCATTTCCTTCAGCGCATGGATGCCGGCGCGGATCGAACCGCCATTGGCGATGCCGTCGTCGATGAGGATGACATCGCGGCCGGCATGATCATGCGCTTCCGGCTCGTCCTCGCCGAAATATATCCGGTGCCGCCGCTCGATCTCCGCCAGCTGGTGCTCACGCTCGGTCGCCAGATAGCCGGGCGGTATCCGAAACTTGCGGGCGGCCTCTTCGTTGACGATCACATGCGGCTCCTTGGTGTCCACCACCGCGCCGATACCGTATTCCGGATGGCCGGGCGCGCCGATCTTGCGCACGATGAGAAGATCGAGCGGCGCGCCGAGCCGCTGTGCAACCTGGAAGGCGACGGGAACCCCGCCGCGGGGAAGCGCCATGACGATCGGATCCTTCAGCGGCGCCGCCTGCATGGCTTCGGCAAGCTGCCTGCCGGCATCTTCACGATCGGAAAAAGTAGGCTCTGAACCGAACATGCCATCCTCCATGTCATGGCGGCGCGACAAGCCGCCGCGCCCTTTGTTTCGTCCAGCCCGCAGGGATCATACCACCAGGAGGATGCTCGACAACCTTCGAGACATGGGCTCGCGCCCCTCTTCCGGCTTCATCACGTGCCGCTGCCCTTGCGGTGTTCGCTGTCCTGGTTCCGGCCGCGGACGATCGACGGATCTTCGTTCATGGAGCGATCCGCCGCGCGCATGTCCAGATCGTCGCCGCGGCGAAAGGCTTCACGGGCCGCGTCACTGCGGTGGAGGTCGGCGCTCGGATCGAAATCCTTGCCCGCATTGGCGGTATTCTCCCGCTTCTCGATGATGTTGCGTTGCTGCTGATGGGTCTTCTTGCCCTGCATGATCATCCTCCTTTCATGCGCTCGGCCGTGGCTTTGCGCCGCAAGCCTCAATGTTTCGTGCGGGACACGAACTTGTTGAAGCGGCTGGTCTTTCCAGCGCCAGTCTCTTCCTGGTAGAGGAAGGAAAGCTTGTTCTCGTCGAAGATCGAGAAGAAATCGTCCCATTCGATCTCTTCAAGCGCCTCTTCCGGCCTGCCGAAATCGACACGCAGGATGCCTCCTTCCTCCGCGCCCTTGACACGGGCCGGATGACCGCCGCGCTCCTCTATCCACTGCTGGATTTCCTTGTGATCTGTCGTCTCTACGGCCTTGCTCATGACTTGGTTCTCCCGGTTGTCCGATCGCAGAACCGGCGCCGCGGGCGATTGTTCCGCTCGCAAAACGGATGATCGAATCGGTAAGTGGAACAAAACTCACGATGACGTGTTCAAAACGTGCCGGACGCCGAACCTCCACGCGGCCGGCAACGTCATAAGTACCCTCCCTAACTGGCGCTTCCCCTTTACCCGGGGAGGCGTCTTTTTCCTTACGGCGGCAGAACGCCGAGGCGCGGCATTCCGGCACGCGGCAATCGGACACGCGGCATCCGTGCATATTGACCTTTCGGCACGTCCTGCCGATTTTGATTTCCATCAAGAGCGGAAGGGTTCCGGCTGCGACCAGAAAAGGGGTAGACGCCATGTTCGAGGCCTTCGATGCGACGCTTCTGGCGCGCATGCAGTTCGCCTTCACGGTCTCGTTTCACATCATCTTCCCGGCCTTCTCGATCGGCCTCGCCAGCTATCTGGCAGTCCTGGAAGGATTGTGGCTCTGGAAGAAACAGACGGTCTATCTGGAGCTCTTCGATTTCTGGAAGACGATCTTCGCGCTCGCCTTCGGCATGGGCGTCGTCTCCGGCATTGTCATGTCGTATCAGTTCGGAACGAACTGGAGCGTCTTCTCCGACAGGGTCGGCCCGATCATCGGCCCGCTGATGGGCTATGAGGTCCTCTCCGCCTTTTTCCTGGAAGCGGGCTTCCTCGGCATCATGCTGTTCGGCCGCAATCGCGTCGGGCCGGGCCTGCACTTTTTCGCGACCCTGATGGTCGCCGTCGGCACGCTGATCTCGGCGACCTGGATCCTCGCCGCCAATTCCTGGATGCAGACGCCGCAAGGCTTTGCCATGAACGAGGCCGGCCAGTTCGTGCCCGCCGACTGGTGGGCGGTGATCTTCAACCCGTCCTTCCCCTACCGGCTCGTGCACATGGTGCTTGCCGCCTATCTGACGACCGCTCTGGTGGTTGGCGCCGTCGGCGCTCTGCATCTCCTCCGCCGCACCGCACCCCTGCGCGCCGGCACGATGTTCTCGATGGCCATGTGGATGCTGACGATCGTCGCTCCTATCCAGATCCTTGCAGGCGACCAGCATGGTCTCAACACGCTGGAGCACCAGCCGGCCAAAGTCATGGCAATGGAGGGTCACTATCAAAGCCACCCGAACGGCGCGCCGCTGATCCTCTTCGGCCTGCCGAACCATGCGGACCAGCGCATCGATTACGCGGTCGAGATCCCCAGGCTTTCAAGCCTCATCCTGAGGCATAGCCTCGATGCGCCGCTCGCCGGCCTGGACACGGTGCCGCGCGAATTGCAGCCGCCGGTGCCGATCGTCTTCTGGTCCTTCCGCATCATGGTCTGCCTCGGCTTCGCCATGCTGGGCCTCGGTCTCTGGAGCCTCTACTGTCGCTGGAAAAGCCAGCTCTACGCCAATGAATGGCTGCACCGCGCGGCGGTCGTCATGGGGCCGGCCGGTTTCGTCGCCGTGCTTGCCGGCTGGGTCACGACCGAGGTCGGCCGCCAGCCCTACACGGTCTACGGCCATCTCTTGACGGCGGATTCGGTCTCGCCGATCGCCGCCGCCGCGGTCGGTTCCTCGCTCGTATCCTTCATCATCGTCTATTTCCTCGTGTTCGGCGCCGGCACGTTCTACATCCTGCGGCTGATGTCCCGCCTGCCGCGCGATCCGTCGGGCGACCTGGATGAAGGACCGATCCGCACCGCCGGCATCACGCCCGGCCAGCAAACCGCGATTCTTCATGAAGGAGGCCACCATGGCCGTTGATCTCGCCTTCCTCTGGGCGGCCATTATCGCGTTTGCGGTGCTCGCCTATGTCATCCTCGACGGCTTCGATCTCGGCGTCGGCATTCTTTTCCCGCTGTTTCCGGAAAAGCGCCATCGTGACGTGATGATGAACAGCGTCGCGCCGATCTGGGACGGCAACGAGACCTGGCTCGTGCTCGGCGGCGGCGGGCTTATGGCGGTCTTTCCGCTCGCCTATGCGACCATCCTGCCCGCCCTCTACGCGCCGATCATCGCCATGCTGCTCGGCCTGATCTTCCGGGGCGTGGCCTTCGAATACCGCTGGCGGACGAAACGCGCCGAGGAATTGTGGAACTGGGCCTTTGCCGGCGGCTCCGCCGTCGTCGCATTGGCACAGGGCATCATGCTCGGCGCGCTGGTACAGGGCATTCCGGTCGAAAACCGCGCCTATGCCGGCGGCTGGTGGGACTGGCTGACGCCGTTCTCGATCGCCACCGGCCTTGCCGTACTGATCGGCTACGCCCTGCTCGGCGCCACATGGCTGGTGATGAAGACGACCGGCGACCTGCGCGAAAAGGCCCGCACGCTCTCCTCGATCGCCGCGATCGCGACGCTTGTCGCCATGGGTGTGGTCAGCCTCTGGACGCCATTTCTGGAGCCGCTCTATCTTGCGCGCTGGTTCTCCTGGCCGACGGCGATCTTCAGTGTCATCGTGCCGCTGCTCGTTCTCGGCTGTTTCCTGCTCTTGGCGATCGGCCTCAGGGACCAGCACGACAGCCAGCCTTTCCTCGCGGCGCTCGGTCTATTCGTGCTCGGTTATGCCGGCATCGGCATCAGCTTCTATCCTTATATCGTGCCCACGTCGCTGACGATCTGGGATGCGGCCGCACCGCAGGAAAGCCTCGCCTTCCTTCTGTTCGGAGCGCTGATCCTCGTGCCGGTGATCCTGGTCTATACGGGCTATGCCTATTGGGTCTTCCGCGGCAAGGTCGATCCGCACGAGGGCTATCACTGATGGCAGGCGCAACCTTCAAACGGCTTGCCTGGTTCGTCGGGCTCTGGATTGCCGGCGTCGCGACTGTCGCCATCGTCGGGCTGGTCATCAAACTCTGGCTGGGCGCCTAGCGCCGTGCCAGAGCGACCACGTAGCGTGTCGGCTCTTCCTCTGGATTGAAGAAGACGCAGTCTGCGGGCGAGCCGAGCAGCAGGCAATCGCCTTCCGAAAGATGATGCAGCACCGGCCCTTCCTGGAAATCGAGCTTGCCGGAGAGCACCCAGATCTGCTGTTGCTGGAAAGCGAAGGCAGCCGCCGGATAGGGCACGCGAACACCCGACGGCAGCGAGACCTCCAGAAGCTCCAGCGTGGAATTCGGTGGCGAGACGGCACGGCGGGTATAACCGGTTTCCGGATCGGTCCAGACCGGCTGCTCCACATGAAGGGCAACGCGCTGCTCCGCCCGCTCCGCCAGCGCCAGCAAGACCGACAGCGGCAGGCCGAAGGCGCCGGAAAGCCGGCCGAGCACGGTGGCGGTCGGGCTCGCCTCCCCGCGTTCGATCTTGCTGATCATGGCCTTGGAGACGCCGGACCGTTCCGCCAGTTCGGCCAGCGACCAATTGCGCGCCTCGCGCTCGATCTTGATCCGCATGGCGATCGCCCGGACCGGGTCCTTCTCCGCCTGCTGCAAAGCGTTGCCTTTCATCGATCGTCTTCTATAGTAGACAAAAAGAACCTATAAGAGACGAACGTCGTTCGCAACGAAAATAAGGGGAAGAGCATGACGCGCGAGATCCGCTTCAACGCGTTCGATATGAACTGCGCCGGTCATATCCAGCAGGGGCTCTGGACACATCCGCGCGACCAGTCGCACCGTTATGCCGAGCTCCGCTACTGGACGGACTATGCCAGAAGGCTGGAGGCCGGCCTATTCGATGGCATCTTCCTGGCCGATGTCGTCGGCGTCAACGATGTCTATGGCGGCAGCAATGCAGCGGCGCTAAGGGGTGCGGTGCAGGTGCCGGTCAACGACCCGATGATGCTGGTGCCGGCCATGGCGGCGGTCACCGAACATCTCTCCTTCGGTGTCACGGCAAACCTCACCTATGAGCCGCCCTTCCTCTTCGCGCGCCGCATGTCGACGCTCGATCATCTCACCGGCGGACGCATCGGCTGGAACATCGTCACCGGCTATCTCGACAGCGCCGCGAAGGCGATCGGCCTCGACACGCAAGCCGCCCATGACGACCGCTACGATCTCGCGGACGAGTATATGGAAATCATGTACAGGCTGTGGGAGGGAAGCTGGGAGGATGACGCGGTCGTCTTCGACCGCGAAACCCGTGTCTACGCCGACCCGGCCAAGGTCCATAAGGTCCGTCATCACGGCAAGCAATATCGCATCGACGCGATCCATCTCTCGGAACCCTCGCCGCAGCGCACGCCGGTCCTCTATCAGGCCGGTTCGTCCGCACGAGGCCGGCGGTTCGCGGCGACCCATGCGGAATGCGTCTTCGTCAACGGCCAGAAGATCGAAGGCGTCAAGGGCATCATCGACGATATCCGCACCCGCGCCGTGGAATACGGTCGCCGGGCGGACGACGTGAAGGTCTTCATGGGCGCGACCATCGTCAGCGGCCGCACGGAGAAGGAGGCGCGGGAGAAATTCGAGGATTACCGCGCCTATGCAAGTTGCGAAGGCGCGCTCGTGCATGCCGCCGCCTCGCTCGGCATCGATTTCGCCAAATACGATCTCGACGAGCCGATCGAGACAGGCAAAAGTACCGCGATCGTTTCGAATGTCGAGGCGATGACCCGCACCGCCGGGCCGCGATGGACCAAGCGCAAGCTCATCGAACAGATGGTGCTCGGCAGCCGTCAGGCACCGATGGTGGGCTCCGCCGAACAGATCGCCGACAGGCTCGCCGCCTGGACGGACGAAGCCGGCGTCGACGGTTTCAACCTGTCGCGCACCGTCGTGCCGGAATGTTTCGACGACATCATCGAACTGGTGATTCCGATTTTACAGGAGCGGGGACTTTACAAGACCGGCTATAGCGAGGGCACATTCCGGGAAAAGCTGTTCGGATCGTCGCGACTCCCGGACCGGCATATTGTGGCAAGGTATCGCGCCGGACGGATTTAAACCGGGTTATGCGACCAGCCGGCGGTTTTCCGCTTCCCGCGCCTGACGGTCGCGGGCCAGCCGCTCTGCGCTGCGGGTCTTGAAGCCGCGCAGCGCCGTCACCAGCCGTTCCACGGCATCGCGGAGATCCGACGTCTGCTGCGACGTCTCCAGCACCATGGTAGAATTGTCCTGCGTGATCGTGTCCATGCGGGTCAGCGCGCCGCTGACTTCCTTGAGACCGCTGGATTGATTGGCGGCCTCGTCGGCGATCGCCCTGACGATCGTGTTGATGTCGTCGATGCGGTCGGTGATCTGGCTGAGCGCGGTGCCGGTATTGTTGACCAGATCGACACCCGCCTGGACCTGCCGCGAACTGTCCGAGATCAGGTCCTTGATCTCCTTCGCGGCATCGGCGCAACGCTGGGCCAGCGCCCGCACTTCCTGCGCCACCACCGCGAAACCACGGCCAGCCTCGCCCGCGCGAGCCGCCTCGACGCCGGCATTCAGCGCCAGAAGGTTGGTCTGGAAGGCGATCTCGTCGATGACACCGATAATCTTGGAAATCTCGTCGGACGAGCGCTCGATCTCCCCCATCGCCGAAACCGCCTGTTTGACGACGGGGCCGGAAGCCCGCGCTTCGGAGAGCGCCACATCGACGGCTGCCGCCGCCTTGCTGGCGCCTTCTGCAGTGCCGGACACGCTCTGGGTCAGTTGAAGAAGCGTCGCCGAGCTCTCCTCCAGCCCCTGCGCCTGCTCTTCCGTCCGCCGCGCGAGATCCTTGGAAGCTTGGGAGATCGCATTCGTACTGGTGAGGATTCCCTCGCCGGATTGGCGGACCGTTGCCATCGTCAGGCGCAGTTTTTCGGCGCTGTTGTTGTAATCCGCGACCATGCGGGCGAAATTGGCGGGCAGGTCGTTGGGAAGCCGGGTTTCCAGGTCGCCGGCCGCAAGTCCCTTGAGGACGTCGTCGAGAGCTTCGAGCGCCACTTCCTGTTCCTGGTCGGCCGCGGACTTGGCCTCTTCCGCGCGGCGCCGTTCGCCGGCCTGTATGTCCAGGTAGACGGAGATCGAATAGTCCATGTCGAGCATCACCGCCTTGACGAGCGCGCTGATCTCCTTGGCGAGCTTTTCGGAATTGCCGCGGCCGAAGCGGGACGGCCGGTTTGCCGCGATCACCGCATGGACGAGCTGTTCCAGAACGATGGCGTAGCCGCCGATATACCAGCGCGGTTCGAGGCCGGTCCGCGCATGGGCGGCGCCCACCGCCCGCACGCCTTCCACATAGCGTTCGTCGTAATTGGCTTCGCCGACGACGCTCCAATGGCTCATCTGGCGCTTCTTGGCGCCTTCCATATGGGCCTGGCTGGAGAAGAAGCCGGCGGTCTCGGGCGTCGACTGGATCTTCTTGTAGAGATTGCCGAGCGCTGCCGCGAGGCTGGCATTGATGAGCGGAGACATGCGGCGAAGCGTGGCACGCGTCTCCTGGTCCAGCCCTACAAAGTCCAGACGCTTCTGCAATTCGCGTTTTTCTTCAGCCGACATTTATATGTCCCCAATCCGCCCAGATCCGACATCCCGGTCCCGAGATGCATGAAGTCCACATTGCGGATGTTATGGTGTAGGATCCCTTAATAAGGTGCCCTGAGAAGTGATGGGATATTACAGCTTGTGCCGAAATGTGCCGGAGACGCCAGTCAGGCGCCGCGGGTTGGGATGCGGCTCTCCAGAAAACGAAAGCCGGCCACAAGGATGCCGGTGAGGCACAGATAGATGAGCGCCAGCAATAACAGGGGCTCGTACGTAAGGAAGGTATCCTGCCTGACCCTGGATATGACCGCATAGACGTCGATGACGGTGATGGTCGCCACGAGCGGCGTCGATTTGAGCTGCAGCACGGTTTCGCCGGCAAGCGTCGGCAGCGCCCGGTGGATGGCGCGCGGCAGCCAGATGCGCCGGAACATCGTGAAACGGCCCATGCCGAAGGCGCGCGCCGCCTCCAGCTCGCCGCGCGGCACGCCGGCAAAGGCGCCACGCATCACCTCCCCTTCATAGGCTGCGAACGAGATCATCAATGCCGTGAAGCCATAGGGCCATGCCTGCCGCAGAGTGGGCCAGAGGAAGGAGGAGCGGATTTCCGGGTACTGCGAAAAGAGTGAGCCGAGCCCGTAATAGAGAAGCCAGAGCTGCAGGAGCAAAGGCGTGCCGCGGATGATCGTGCAGAATATCCTGGCAAGCCAGGCGAGCGGTTTTGGCCCGGTGACCTGCACGAGACCGATCGGCAGGGCGAGCAGGAAACCGATCACCGACGTCCAGAACAAAAGGACAAGCGTCTGCCAGACGCCGTAAGCGAGCCGCGGACCGTAGTCCGGCAGCCAGTCCCAGCGCATGAACCAGACGGCGCAGAAGATGATGACGGCGAAGACCGCCATCAGGAATAATCGGTGCGGCTCGAAAAGGCTGCGCGCCTTGGGCGGAAGATAGACCGGAAGGGTGGAGGTCTCTTCGCTCATGGCGTCACACCGTACGGGGCATGCCGCGCCGGGCATGCCGTTCGATGAAGCCGATGACGATGTTCGAGACGAGCGTCACGAAGAGATAGAGCACGCCCGCCGCGAGGAAGAAGGTCATGTAGGCCTTGGTGGCGCCAGCCGCCTGACGCGTCACCAGCGTGAGCTCGCTGAAGCCGACCACGGCGAGCAGCGCCGTATCCTTGGTGGCGATCAGCCAGAGATTGGCAAGCCCCGGAATGGCATAGGGCAACATCGCCGGCAGCGTGACGCGACGCAGCGCGAGCAAGGGCGACATGCCGTAGGCGCGCGCCGCCTCGATCTGCCCCGGCGGCACGGCCATGATCGCGCCGCGCAGCACTTCGGTCGAATAGGCGCCCTGCACCACGCCGATGACGAAGATGCCCGCCGCAAGCCCGCTGATATCGACCGCCGGCAGGCCGACGAGCAGGAACAGCTGGTTCACCGCATCCGTGCCGGCGTAATAGAGAAGCAGGATCAGCACCAGTTCCGGCACCGCGCGGATGAGCGTCGTATAGACTTCGAGCACGTCGCGCAGGATCGGCCCGCCATAGAGCTTGCCGAAGGCGCCACCGACCCCGATCACCAGGCCGAGCAGATAGCCGCCGACAGCGAGTTGCAGCGAGGCCGCGAGACCGGCGAGCAGCACGCCGCCCCAGCCGGGCGGCGTGAGCGACAGGAGTTCCAGACCGGACGGCATGCCCGTTCAGAACCCGTCAGCCGCCATAGACGTCGAAGTCGAAATACTTCTTGGAGAACGTGTCGTAAGTGCCGTTGGCGCGGATCGCCTTGATCGCCGCGTTGATCTTGTCCTTGAGCTCGGTCTCGCCCTTGCGCAGGCCGACGCCGACACCTGCGCCCAGGATCGCCGGATCGTCCTTCACATTGCCCTTGAGGTCGCAGCAGGCGCCGGCATCGGATTTCAGGAAGGCGTCGAGCGCGATGGCATCGGCCTGGACGGCGTCGATACGGCCGGCGGCGAGATCCTGGTTCGCCTCATCCTGAGTCTGGTATTCCTTGATCTCGGCGGCGTCCGGACCGAAATACTTGGTGGCATAGGCCTGGTGGATGGTCGAAACCTGCACGCCGATGATCTTGCCCTTGAGGCCTTCCGGCGTCGCGTCGAACTTTTCCGATTTGGGACCGATGATGCCGGTCGGCGTGTTGTAATATTTGTCGGAGAAGTCGATCGTCTTCAGACGCTCCTCGGTGATCGACATGGAGCCGATGATCATGTCGATCTTCTTCGAGGTGAGAGCCGGAATGATGCCGTCCCAGGCGACCGGCGTGATGACGCAATTGAGCTTGGCCTCGGCACAGATCGCCTCCATGAAATCCACTTCCCAGCCGACCCATTTGCCGCTCGCATCCGGCGAGGTGAAGGGCGGATAGGGCTCGGCGGCGAAGCCGACCTTGACTTCCTGCGCCTCAGCGACGCCAAGCGCGGCAGCGCCGACCGCGATTGCCAGCGCGATGGTTTTGATGATGTTTTTCATGATCTTTCCCCTTTTTCTGTTTGTTTTAGCCAATGATATCGATCAGTGAATGGAGCTGATGAATTTCCTGAGCCGTTCGGATTTCGGCGCGCCGAAGATCTGGTCCGGCGGCCCCTGTTCCTCGATGAGACCGCCATGCAGGAACACCACGTGGTTGGAGACCTCGCGGGCGAATTTCATCTCGTGGGTGACGAGGATCATCGTGCGTTTCTCGCGCGCCAGGTCGCCGATGACGGAGAGCACTTCGCCGACCAGTTCCGGATCGAGCGCCGAAGTCGGTTCGTCGAACAACATGACGAGCGGCTGGATGGCGAGCGCCCTCGCGATCGCGGCGCGCTGCTGCTGGCCGCCGGAGAGGAAGGCGGGATAGGCGTCCCGCTTTTCGTAGAGCCCGACGCGGCGCAACAGCGCCTCGGCGGTCTCGACCGCCTTGTCCTTCGGTATCTTGAGCACATGCACCGGCACTTCGATGACGTTCTGCAGCACCGTCATGTGCTGCCAGAGATTGAAGCTCTGGAACACCATGCCGAGCTGCGAACGGATGCGCTGCACCTGCCGGCGGTCCGAGGGCATCAGCCCGCCGTGCCCATCCTTCTTCATCGCGATGGTTTCGCCATGGATGGCGATCGTGCCGGCGCTCGGCAGTTCCAGCATGTTGATGCAGCGCAGGAAGGTGGATTTTCCCGAGCCCGAGCCGCCGATGATGGCGATCACATCCCCCTGCCTGGCCGTCAGGGAAACACCCTTCAGCACTTCGAGAGGCCCGAAACGTTTGTGGAGGTTGGAGACTTCGATGGCTTGCGCCGAATCCGCCATGAATACCGTCACCGCCGGGCAACGAGGCACCCGGTCCGCTGATTTCCACTGTTCCCCCAGCTTATGATTTTTAAGGCTCGCGACGCTGGCAACACGGCCCCGTGGAGGGAAGTCTGGCACTTGTGCAGGGATTATTCAAGCGTATAATAACGGTCAAATCACAAAAGACAGCCTGATCGGGCGGGTGGCAGGGTCCGGCTTCACTTCCAGAGGGATAAACCATGACTGCCTACGGCTCCCAAGCCATGTCGATGCCTTTGCTGCGTGTCCTGATGCGCCGGCCGGGCGAGAGCCTGAGGAATGCCGGTGCGGCGGAGTGGCATTACGGCCCGGGCTTTGATGCCGAGAAGGCGATCCGGCAGCATGCGGAATTCACCCGTCTCGTCGAGAAGTCCGGCGCCGAGATCCTCTGGATGGAAGACGATGGCGACGGCCTTGCCGATTCCATGTTCACCCACGATCCGTCCTTAATGACCGATCACGGCGCGGTGCTCCTGCGCATGGGCAAGCCCCTGCGTGCCGCCGAACCGGATCTGCATGGGAAAGCCTATGCCTCAGCCGGCATTCCGGTCCTCGGCCGGATCGTGGCACCGGGTACGGTCGAAGGCGGCGATTGCGTCTGGGTGGACCGGCATACGCTTGCCGTCGGCCGCGGCGTGCGCACCAACCAGGCCGGCATAGACCAGCTTGCCGCCATTTTGAAACCGATCGGCGTCACCGTGCTCGGTTACGATCTGCCGCTCTGGCAAGGTATCGAAGCCTGCCTGCATCTGATGTCCGTCATCAGTCCGCTCTCGGAAAAGCTGGCGCTCGTGCATGCGCCGCTGATGCCCGCCGCCTTCTACCTGATGCTGAAGGAGCGCGACTACACGCTGATCCACGGCTCGGATACGGAATTCCACGAGAGCAACGGGTTGAACCTCAACGTCCTGCCCACAAGCCCCGGCCATGTCATCATGGTGGACGGCTTTCCGATCACAAGGGCGGCGATGGAGGCGCGTGGCTGCGTGGTCGAGACTTTCGAAGCGGACGCGCTCTGCATCGCCTGCGAGGGCGGGCCGACCTGCCTTACCCGCCCGGTCCTGAGGAGATGACTGTGAACCGCCGCAGCTACCATCGTGCCAGCGAGGCCGAACGGCGCGAGGACCTGATTTCCGCGACGCTCGACTGCATTGCCGAATTCGGCATCCAGGGCGCGACGGTCCGCCAGATCGCAACGCGCGCCGGCGTGACCGGCGGGCTGATCCGGCATTATTTCGCCGGCAAAGACCAGATGCTGCAGGCGGCCTACCGGCAGGTGATGACCGGCATGACGGAAACCGCGATCGCGGCGGCCATCGAGGGCGAAACGGCCAAGTCGCGGCTCCGCCGCTTCATCGTCGCCAACGTGACGCCGCCGGTCACCGATCCGCGTACGCTTTCGCTCTGGGCGGCCTTCATCAGCCATATCCAGATCGATCCGACGTTTGCCGCCATCCACCGCGAGAACTATCTCGCCTTCCTGGAAGCGCTGGAAACCCTGCTGACGGCCTTCTTCGCGGAGCAGAAACGCGATATCGGCAAAGCGGAATGCCGCGCCCACGCGATCGCACTGAACGCGCTGGTCGACGGGTTATGGCTTGAAGGAACGCTCGCCGAGGACATGTTTGCCGATAGGGAATTGGCTGAGAATGCGCTCGCCTCGGTGGAGGCGCTCTTGCGCCTGGAGCCGGGCGAGCTCTCGGCCGAATAACGATAAGAAAAGGACAATACCGATGCGTTACGCCTCGATCACCGACCGCCTCGCCCATCTCGGCTCCGGCCGCTGGGCTCTTCATCTGAGTGCCCGCCGCATGAAGGCCGCCGGCGAGGAGATCATCGAGCTGACGATCGGCGAGCCGGACGTGGCACCCGACAAGGCGCTGCTCGACGAGGCGGCGCGCGCCATGTATGCCGGCCGTACTCGTTATTCCAACGGCCGCGGCGAGCCGCCTGTCCTGAAGGCGCTGGTGGAGAAATATTCGAAACGCCGTCCGGGCGTCACCGAGCGCAATTTCCTCTGTTTCCCCGGCACCCAGACGGCACTTTACGGCGTCATGACCGGACTTGTCGAAGCCGGCGACGGCGTGCTCGTCGGCGATCCGCTCTACGCCACCTATGAAGGCGTCATCGCATCGACCGGCGCCCATATGATCCCCGTGCCGCTGCGCCCGGAGAGGAAATTCCACCTGCAGGCCGAGGACCTGGAGCGCGCCATCACGCCGGAAGCCCGCGTGCTGCTCCTCAACACACCGCATAATCCCACCGGCGCGGTGCTGACTGCCGCCGAAATCGCCGCGATCGGCGAGGTCTGCCGCAAGCACGATCTCTGGATCGTCTGCGACGAGGTCTATGAACAACTGATCTTCGAAGGCACCGCGTTTGCCTCGCCCTTCGACATTCCGGAATTGGCTGAGCGCACGATCGTCGTCTCGTCCATCTCGAAATCCCATGCGGCGCCGGGCTTCCGCAGCGGCTGGGCCGCCGGCCCGGAGGAATTCTGCGAGAAGCTGCTGCCGGTCTCGGAGACCATGCTGTTCGGCGTGCAGCCCTTCATCTCCGACATGACGGCCATGGCGCTCACGCAGCATTTCGACACGGCGGACGTGATGCGCGAGAATTATCGCCGCCGCGCCGCGATCGTAGAGAAGGCCTTTGCCGGCAGCAATCTCGTCAAGCCGATGCCGCCGGAAGGGGGCATGTTCATTTTGCTCGACGTGACGGCGACCGGCCTCAACGGCGAGGAATTCGCCTGGGATCTCCTGCAGGAGGAAAAGGTCGCGGTCATGCCCGGCACGTCCTTCGGCGACCAGGCGGCAGGCTTCCTGCGCATCTCGCTCACCGTGCCGGAAGACGTCGTCGCGACCGCCATGGGCCGCATCGCCGACCTCGCCGGCCGTGTCGTCTCGCGCAACAAGGAGGCGCCTCTGCATGTCCGATGAGCTGAAGACGGTCGGGGAAACGCTGATCGACCTTCTGGAGGTCAACGGCGTGGATGTCGTCTTCGGCATTCCCGGCGTCCATACCGTCGAGCTCTATCGCGGCCTTGCCGTCTCAAACATCCGTCATGTGACGCCGCGCCACGAACAGGGCGCCGGCTTCATGGCCGATGGTTACGCCCGCGTCAGCGGCAAGCCGGGGGTCTGCCTCGTCATCACCGGGCCGGGGCTCACCAACATCATCACGCCGATGGCGCAGGCCTATCAGGATTCCGTGCCGATGCTGGTGATATCGGGCGTCAACCCGCGCGCCACGCTCGGCCACGGCCGCGGCCGGCTGCACGAACTGCCGGACCAGCGCGGCATGATGGCGACGCTGGCGCTGATGTCGCACACGCTGCATGAACCAGAAGACCTGGCCGACGTGATGGAGCGCGCCTTCGCGATCCTGCGGTCGGGACGGCCGGGGCCGGTGCATATCGAGATCCCGACGGATGTCATGGCCTCGAAAATCAAGCCCCCTCGCCTGCGCAACATCGCGCCCGCCCGGCCACGGGCGGATGCGGCGACGATCACCGACGCCGTTTCCCGCTGCCTTGCCGCGAAACGGCCGGTGATCCTGGTCGGCGGCGGCGCGGTGCCGGCTGCCAGGAATATCCGGGCGCTGGCAGAGCGGCTGGATGCGCCGCTGGTAACGACCACGAATGCCCGCGGCGCCTTCGCCAACCATCCGCTCTCCGTACCGGCGAGCCCGAGCCTGAAATCCGTCCGCAAGCTGATCGCGGAAGCCGACCTCGTGCTCGCATTCGGCACGCAGATGGGCCAGACCGACTACGACATGTATGTCGACAACGGCTTTCCCGAGCTCGAAAACCTGATCCGAATCGATATCGACGCTGCCCAACTCGCCCGCGGCCCGCAGGCGGCGCTTTCCATTCTGTCCTCAGCGGAAAATGCCGCCACCGATCTGCTTGCCGCGATCGGCGCCGGCAATCGGCCTGAGGCCGATGGTACCGCACGGGCAGAGGCGACAAGACAGGCGGCCATGGCCGAACTTGCACCGAAAATGCGGGTCGAGATCGGTATTCTCGACAAGATCCGCGGTACCCTGCCCGGCGCCGTCATCGTCGGCGACAGCACCCAGGCGGTTTATGCAGGTAATCTCTATTACGAGGCGGGACGGCCGCATGGCTGGTTCAACGCCGCGACCGGCTATGGCGCACTGGGTTACGGCCCGCCGGCGGCCGTGGGTGCCGCGATCGCCGAGCCGGAAACGCCTGTCGTCTGCCTGACGGGCGACGGGGGACTGCAGTTCACGCTGGCCGAGATCGGCTCGGCAAAAGATGCCGGCGTCAACGTCATCTTCCTCGTCTGGAACAATGACGGCTACCAGGAAATAGAAACCTATATGGTCGACAATGGAATCGAGCCGGAAGGCGTCAAACCCTCCGCGCCCGATTTCCTGAAGGTCGCCGAAGCATTCGGTCTTCCCGCGCAGCGCCTGACGCATATCGATGAGCTGCCTGCAGCGCTGCAAAAATTCCGGCAGCATAAAGGCCCGTCGCTGATCGAAATCCATCAGACGAAGACGGTCGGCGCTACCGCCTGAGCCATACCTCCCGAATTAATGCCTGTTCTTGCCTTTGGTCTGGCGGCCGACCACGTCGGCCTGCGTCTCGGCGTCGTAAGGCAGGTTCTGACCGCCGGCATCGCTCGCATCGGCAATGCGGCCGCCCGGATTGCCGGAGCCTTCCGCATCCCAGACCTTGCGCGCCTTGTTGATGTCCGTCGTCGTGGGATTGGCCTGTTTGCGACTTGTATCCTCGCCAGTGCCAGAGCTTTTGGCGATGTTCGGCTGGCTGCTGCCGAAGCGTTTCGCTTCCCGGTTATCGTCATTGCGTTCCATGATGGTCCTCCTTCTGGTCTTACGGAGAACCGGTAGAGGGCGTCATCGTTCCCGTCAGCCACGCCGCTTTTGAACGGATTCCCCGGGTGGAGGTTCGAAGCCGAAGACGCTGCGGCCGCCCCATTCGTGCGAATGGCGAAACTCGCCGGCGACGATCTCCTTGAGGTCCGGGCCGGTGACGTAGCGTTCGAGCTGTCGGGCCTGATCGTCCAGCCGCTTCAACGCCTGGAGCTCCTCGTCGCGGCCGAGCCTCGCCTTGCCGACCGCCGATTTCATCACCCTGATCGTCTCGTCATAGACCTTGATCGGCACCGGGAACGGCTCGCGATCCTTGCCGCCATGCGCGAGCGAAAACCGCGCCGGATCGGAAAAGCGGCAGGGCGCGCCATGCACGACCTCGGCAACCATGGCGAGCGCCTTGACCGTGCGGGCGCCGACGCCGGGCATCAGCAACAATTGCTCGAAATCCTCAGGGCCACGATCGGCAGCCGCCGCCAGCGTCCCGTGCAGCCGCTTCATGTTGACGTCCTCTTCGCGCACGTCGTGATGGGCCGGCATGATGAGATGCGGCAGCATCGGCTGCGCCACCTCTTTTGTCTTCGACGGCGGATCGAGGGCGATCACCTCGCGGACGATGCGGTCCGGTCCGAGCGAGGCGAGCAGGTCGAGCTGGCCTTTGCGGGACGCATCGGCGCGGCGGTCGGCAAGATTGACGATCTCGCCCTGCTTGCGGCCCTCGATCGCCGCATGCGGGGAATCGACGAAACTGGTGATGCCCTCAGACAGCCAGTGATAGCGGCGGGCCTGCCGCTTGTCGCCGTTCATGCCCTGCTGCACGACCACCCATTTGCCGTCGTCGGCGACGATGAAGCCGTGCAGATAGAGGTCGAAACCGTCCTGCACGGCCGCACTGTCCACCTTTGCGACAAGCCGGCTTACGGTCGCGAGCCCCTCGCCGTCTAGGCCGACCCGATCGCCGACCGCCAGAAGCTCACCGGGTGTCTGCCTCGAATTCTGCCCGCGCCCGCCGCAGACATGGATGCCGAGCTCGCCCGAAAGCGGCGTCAGTCCGCGCTTGAGCGCACCGATAACGCTGGTGGTGATGCCCGACGAATGCCAGTCCATGCCCATGACGCAGCCGAAGGACTGGAACCAGAAGGGATGCGCCAGCCGCCGCAAAAGCTCGTCGCGCCCGTATTCGATGACGATCGCCTCGGTTATGATCGCCCCGAGTTTCGTCATGCGCTCACCGAGCCACCGTGGAACCCGGCCGCCATGAAGCGGAAGATCGGCGCTGCCTGCTCTTTGAACCATGACCCGCTTATATACGGACCAATCGCGTCATGACAGGAAAAAGTTCCGCAAACGTTCTTCGAGGAGGCCGATCGTCGGCACGTCCGCATTGGCGAAGGCGAAACGCAGATAGTCTTGCTGCCTTTCGCCGAAATAGACGCCGGGAATACAGGTGATGCCCGCCTGCCTTGCAAGTTTCTCCGCCACTTCGGTCGAATCGACGCCACGGAAAGGATGGCGCACGAAGGCGAAATAGGCGCCGATCGCATCGAGCTTCCAGGCAGGCACGGCGCGCATCACCGCCTTCAAGGCATCCGCACGGCGGCCGATCTCCTGCCGGTTTTCCTCCCGCCAACCGGCAAGCACAGGCAGCGCCCTTGCGACCGCGGCCTGTGCCGCGCGCGGCGCGCAGATCTGCAGATTGTCCATGATCTTGGCGATCTGCTCGACGGCGGCCGGGCCGGCCGTGATCGCCCCCAACCGATGGCCGGGAATGCAGAAGGATTTGGAAAAACTGTAGAGGCTGATCAGCGTTTCCTGCCAGCCATCGAGACCGAAGAGCCCATGCGGCGCCTTGCCGGCCTGCGGCATGAAGTCCCGATAGGTCTCGTCGAGGATCAGCCAGATGCCCTTTGACTGGCAGAGTTTGAAGATCGCTTCCAAGAGCGACGGCGGATAGATCGCCCCGGTTGGATTGTTGGGGGAGACGAGCGCCAGCGCTCGCACGTCGTCAGTGATCGCCGCTTCCAGCCCCAGCAGGTCGGGCAGGAAACCGTTCGCGGCCTCGCATGCCAGGAAAGCCGTGTTGATGCCCATCATCGCCAGCGTGGTTTCGTGGTTGAAATAGAAGGGCTCGGTCATCAGCACCGTATTGCCGGGTCCGGCCACCGTCATCGCGGCGCAGACGAAAGCCTGATTGCAGCCCGAGGTGATGTGGATGTTTTCGGGGCCGAGCGCCGCGCCATAGACGTCCGAGACATGCGCCGCATAGGCACGCCGAAGCTCCGTCTCGCCCTCGATCGGTCCGTAGCCGGTAAAGGTCGTGGAAGACGCCGCCTCCCCAAGCAATCTCAGCATGTCCGGATGGGCCGGATAACCGGGTACGGCCTGCGAGAGGTCGATCAGCGGTCCTCGCGATTCGTCATAGCCCTGGCCCCAGGCAGCGACGGACGGAACGGGCGGCGGCAGGAGCTTTTCGACGAGCGGATTGAAAGCGGGCATGATTTTCCAGGATGGGATTCTGCGAGACGGGCAATTGATTTGTTTCCCTTGTTCATCAGATTATCGATGGACGCAAGGAGAACCGCACATGGCCGACGATATTCAGCCCGAGGATTCGAAGCTCACCATCACCAAGCGGAAATGGGCCGAGCAGGGCAAGTTCCTGACCGGACGCATCTCGCGGCCGGAGACCGAACGCCTGCCGCCGGGCCAGCACCTCGTCAAGAACTGGCCGGTGCTCGACCTCGGCCAGCAGCCGGGCATCTCGACCGCGCAATGGCGCCTCGACGTGCGCGGCCTCGTCAACAATCCGAAGACGTTCGATTGGGCCGCCTTCCAGGCCCTGCCGCAGACCGAGATGCGCTCCGACATCCATTGCGTGACCACCTGGTCCCGCTACGACAACGATTGGAAAGGCGTTTCCACCCGCGACTTCCTCGACGCCGTCGATCCGAAGGACGAAGCCGCAGCGGTGATGCTGACGAGCTATGACGGCTACACGACCAACCTGCTTCTCTCGGATTTCGCCTCGCCGGACGCGATCATCGTCTATGAATGGGAAGGGCAGCCGCTGACCGAGGAACATGGCGGCCCGGTACGCCTTGTCGTGCCGCATCTCTATTTCTGGAAGAGCGCCAAATGGCTTCATCGGATCGAATTCCTCGACCGTGACCGCGCCGGCTTCTGGGAACAGAACGGCTACCATATGCGGGGCGATCCGTGGGTCGAAGAACGGTATTCGGAGGATTAGTTTCGCAAACGAAGAGCCCCACATCCGCCTGCCGGAGGCGGATGTGGGGCAAGTCGGCAACGGACGAACCTCAGATCAGCTTCTCCAGCGTGATCGGCAGGTCGCGGACGCGCTTGCCCGTGGCGTGGAAGACGGCGTTGGCGATCGCCGGCGCAACCCCGACGATGCCGACTTCGCCGACACCCTTGCCGCCCAATGCCGAGGCATTGTAATCCGGCACGCCGACGGAGATGACCTGTATATCCGGGATATCCGCGTTCGTCGGCACCAGATAATCGCCCATGTTGTTGTTGACGGTGCGGCCGTTGCGCATGTCGACGAGGCCTTCTTCCAGCAAAGCCTGGCCGATGCCCATGATGATGCCGCCGCGCCACTGGCTTTCCACCATGCGCGGATTGTAGAGCCGGCCGCAGTCGAAGGCCGAGACCATGCGGGAAACCCGCACCGTTCCGAAATCCTCGTCCACCCGGACTTCAGCGAAATGGGCGCACCAGCTATGCATGGAATAATCGCCCATGGTCGGCCCCTGCACCTTCGCCATGGTCGTCCAGGCCTGGTGATGGTCCTCGGCGCTGGCTCCGTCCGGCAAGGTGTTCCGGCGTGTTTCGAGCTCCTCGCGTCCGAGCGCTGCCATCAGTTCCGGCAGTGTGACCGAAGGACCCTCGTCGCGCGGCACGGCGATACGGCCCTCGCTGAAGGTGAGCGTGTTGGCGCCGGTATCGCGCAGCGGCGAGTTCTCGTCGTTGAGAGCGAGCCCGATCAGCTCGTCGCGGGCAGCGGTCGCCGCCTTGTGCACGGCCCCGAGGATCGACCCCGCCAGCATCGAGCCGCCGGCGATCGCCGAACCGGGCAGCCGGGAATCCCCGAGCTTCACATCGACCTGGCTGACCGGAACGCCGAAGACGTCGGCCGCGGTCTGGGCGAGGATCGTGTAGGTCCCCTGTCCCATGTCGATCGCCCCGCTGACGACCTCGACCCGGCCATTGCCGAGAATGCGGATCAGCGCCTCGCTCGGCGCCTGAATGACCGGGAACGTGCCGCAGCCGATGCCCCAGCCGATCAGCGTCTTGCCGTCGCGCATGGAACGCGGCGCGTGGCTGCGCTTCGACCAGCCGAAAGCTTCGGCGCCCTGCTCCAGCGCCTCGCGCAGCCGGCGCGTCGACCATGGCTTGCCCGACTGGTAGTCGTGGTCGGCATAGTTCTTCAGGCGGAGTGCGAGAGGATCCATGCCGAGCTTGTAGGCAAGTTCTTCCATGGCGCTTTCGATGCCGTAGGAACTCGGGTTCTTGCCGGGACCGCGAAGCGCGCCCGGCGTGACCGTGTTGACCGGCACGACCCGATGCTGGGACGAGAAGTTTTCGACCTTGTAGAGGATCGGCGTCGCAGCCCCCGTCTGTTCCGGCCAATCCATGTAGGTGGAGGTTTCGCTGGCGCCGCGATGGACGATCGCCTGCAGAACACCGTCTTCGGTGGCGCCGAGCTTGATCGTCTGGCGGGTCGCAGCACGGCCGCCATAGCTGGTGAAATTCTGCGGCCGGGTGACGGCAAGCTTCACCGGCCGGTTAAGTTTCTTCGCTGCGAAGGCGGCCACCGCGCTATAGGCAAGCGCCGCTCCCTTCGAGCCGAAGCCACCGCCGATGAACGGCGAAATCACCCGGACGTTTTCATAGGGAATGCCGAACCATTCCGAATAGGTGCGCGCCATGCCGTGCGACCACTGGCTCGGCTCCCAGACGGTAATCTGATCGCCGTCCCATTTCACCGTCAGTCCATGCGGTTCCATGGCCGTGTGATATTCGCGAGGCGTCGAATATTCCGCCTCGATCTGCACGGGTGCCGCGGCAAGGGCCGCCTCGGCATCACCCCAAGCGACGCTGAGCATGTCGACAAGCTTTCCTTCGCCGGCTTTCGGATCATCGAAGCTTGGAACAGACGGGGTTTCCTCATAGGTGAAGCGGATGAGCTTCGCAGCTTCGGCAGCCTGTTCGCGGCTTTCCGCGACCACGGCGGCGATCGTCTCACCGTTGAAGCGAACCTCGCGCGGAAGCGGATGGTAGGGTTGGTTTTCCGGTCGGTTGCCATACCAGTCGGAAGCGGTGATGAGGCCGAGATCGTCGTCCGGCGTCAGGATCAGAAGGACGCCGGGCGCTGCGAGCGCCTTGGACGTATCGACGGCCACGACGCGACCGGCAGCGATCGTGCTCTGCACCAGGACGGCATGCGCCAGCTCTTCGACCGGGTATTCGAGGGCATAGGTGGCGGCGCCCGTCACCTTCAGGCTGCCTTCGAAGCGGGACAGGCGGCCGCCGATCAGACCGTCGGAGGCATCGCCATGTTTGCGGGGTTCCATGATGGTCATGCGAGAGCTCCCATAGTCTGGGCCATTGTCAGGATAGCGCGGGCGACGACGCGCGGCGCAAGATCGATCTTGTACTGGTTGCCGCCATGCGAGACGGCGCCTTCCATGGCGAGCCTGCTCGCCTTTTCGATGGTCTCGGCATCCAGCAATTTGCCGACGAGCGCCCGTTCGACAGCGTGTGCCCGCCAAGGCTTGGTGGCGACGCCGCCGAGCGCGATGCGGATGTCGCAGACCGTCTTGCCGTCCTCTTCCAACTCGATGCCGACGGCAGCGCTCGCCGCCGCGAATTCATAGGACTGCCGGTCACGGACCTTGAGATAGGTCGAGTTCTTCGCAGCCGAAGAGACCGGGATGCTGATGCTGGTAATCATCTCGCCCCGCTCCAGCACCGTTTCCCTGTCCGGCGTATTGCCGGGCGTCAGGAAGAACTCGTCGATGGCGACCTTGCGGTCTCCGAGATCGACCACCGCATCGAAGGCCACCAGTGCGACCGCGAGGTCGCCGGGATAGGTGGCGATGCAGGTCTCGCTCGTGCCGAGGACGGCATGGTTGCGGGTCACGCCGCCGATCGCCGAACAGCCGGAGCCTGGATTCCGCTTGTTGCAGGCCGGAAACGTGCCCGGATCGCGGAAATAGGGACAGCGCGTCCGCTGCAGGAGATTACCGCCGATCGTCGCCATGTTGCGGAGCTGGGCGGAAGCCGCCAGCGACAGGGATTCCGAGACGGCGGGAAAAGCGGACCGGATATCCTTGTGGTCGGCGACGTCGCCCATCCGTGCGAGCGCGCCGATCGTGGCTCCGGTCGCATCGACCGCGATCTCCCCGAGGCCGGCCAGATGGGTGATATCGACGACGGTTTCGGGTTCGGTCACGCCGCATTTGGCGAGGTCGAGCAGCGTCGTGCCGCCCGCGAGCAGGGCGGTGCCGGCCTGGAGGGCGGCATTGCGGGCTTCCTCGGCGGAAGAGGCGCGAAGATAGGAAAAGTCACGCATCAGGCCACCTCCGCCTTTTCTTTCACCGTCGCCCCGTTCGCAGTCGCGTGCGCCGCCTCGCGCACTGCCGCGACGATGCTGTTATAGGCTCCGCACCGACAGAGATTGCCGGACATGTATTCGCGGATCTCCGCGTCCGAGCCGGCATGTCCTTCGCGGATGCAGGCGACGGCCGACATGATCTGGCCCGGCGTGCAGTAGCCGCACTGGAAGGCATCCTGTTCGATGAACGCCGCCTGCACCGGATGCAGGTCGCCGTTTTCGGTCGCGAGCCCTTCGATCGTGGTGATCTGCCGGCCCTCGACCTGGGCGGCGAGCGTCAGACAGGAGAGCACGCGCTTGCCGTCGACATGGCAGGTGCAGGCGCCGCACTGGCCCTGGTCGCAGCCCTTCTTGGTACCGGTGAGCGCCAGATGCTCGCGCAATGCATCGAGCAAGGTGACGCGCGGCTCGACGTCGAGCTCGTGCTGCCTCCCGTTGATGTCGAGCGAAAGATGGATGGTTCGTGTCATGGGTCAAGCTCCTGCCATTGTCACGAGAATAAGGAGTTCGAAATGTAGAACGGACTGGTCTACGGTCGACCAGGCGCTATATGAGTTTTTCTCCAAGGGATGTGCCGAGATGATTTCGGCATGACATCCTGCAAGCTTCTGGATTAAGAAGTGGAAGGCACTCCAGATAATCGGAGGCGCCTCCGTTTAAACTAGTGGCTTGTTGCGTTTCGTCAAGCCCCATTCGCGTGGAGCAACATTTTGGCCTCGGCCGAGCCCAAGACAGCACCGACCGCACCGAACAAGCTTCGCGCCGATGCTCGCCGCAATCGCGACAAGCTGATCGAAGTGGCGGCCGCAGCCTTCGCGGAGAACGGCGTCGAGACCTCGCTGGAAGATATAGCGCGGCAGGCCGGTGTCGGCATCGGCACTCTCTACCGGCATTTTCCGACCCGCGAACATCTCGTCGAGATCGTCTACCGCCGCGAGCTGGAAAGCCTGGCGGCCGCGGCCAGGGAACTCGCCACAAAGCATACGCCGGACGTGGCGCTCGAGGAATGGATGCGCCGTTTCGTGGGCTATATCGCCACCAAGCGTGGCATGGCGAACAGCCTGCGCATCCTGATGACCTCCAATTCCTCGCTGTTCGCCGAAGGCTTCGGCCTCATCCGCAGCGCCTTCGAAGGACTGGTGAAAACCGCCAGCGATGGGAATTATATCCGCACCGATATCGAGACGGCCGATCTCCTGCAGGCCCTCTCCAGCATCTATTCCATCCCGGATTCGCCGGATTGGCGCGAGCGGTCTCACCGCCTGATCGGTCTGCTGATGGATGGTCTGAGGACAAAGAAATAGCACTTTCAAGCGGCGCCAGCCGCTTCGAAAGCCTCTCCGAGATTTCCCATCTCGGCTGAACGGAAAATCAATCACTCCATCAGTGACAGGTATCCTGTTACTCGGCCTTTGCGCCTATAAGATTATCCTTATAAAATAATCGGATAGCGGAAGGGCAACTTGAGATTTTTCCGCCCGGAAATCGTCAAAAATCATTGTACAATGTCAAAACGCAATCTGTCGTTAAAGAGTTTGACCTAGGCTCCCGACGATCGCGCCGTCGCCGTCCGGCATGGCGCAAGAACCGGTATGAGGCCGGTTCTCTTCCCCACACTGCCAGATATCAGATCTGCGCGTGAAAACGCGGTGCCTCGCGTCGAGGCGTCATCATGTCGGAGCTGAACCCATGTCCCGTCTCTCCATCCGCAGCTCGCTCATCGCCGTCTTCGGGGCGATTGCAGCGCTCACCGCCGTTCTTGCCTGGGCCGCCATTTCCTCGCTTTCCCATGTCGCCGGCAATCTCAATACGATTTCGCAGGATTCCCTGCCGAGCGTCCAGGCCTCCAAGAATATCGAGACGGCCATCCTCGGCATGACGATCGCCTATATGAGCCATCTCACCACGACGTCGGACTTCGGCATGGAAGCCGCCGAGACGCTCATCGCCAAGCAGTCGGAGGCTCTCAAAGCCGCGATCGACATCTATAAACCGATGATTTCCGAGGATGGGGAAAAGCAGCTCGTCGACCAGATCGCAACCGGCGTCGACAAATATGTAGCTGCCGGTGAAAAGATGCTGGGCTTCTCCCGCAAGGCATCGGACGCCCGTGCCCGCGTCGAGATGGAGAAGATGCGCATCACCATCCAGCCGGTCATGGAGGCCGTGACCCAGCTGGTCCAGATAAACGCCGATGCCGCGGCTGCGGAAACGGCGAAGGCCCAGGCGACCTATGACACCGCGCTCACCACGATGTATGCGATCCTCGGCGTCGTCTTCCTCCTGATCGTCGGTGCGGCCATCTATGTCCTGATCGGCATCGCCCGCCCCATCCAGCGTATCACTAAGTCGATGAGCAATCTTGCCGCCGGCGACACCGAGAACGAAATCCCCTTCGCGGGCCGCAAGGACGAAGTCGGCGCCATGGCCGGCGCCGTCGAGGTCTTCCGCCAGGCCGCGATCTCCAACCGGCAGCTCCAGGAAGAGGCCGAAGAGGCCCGCGCCCATGCGGAAGCCGACCGCATCCGCCTGCAGGAGGAAGCCGAAGCCGCCGCCCAGGCCCGCCTGCAGGAAGCCACGTCCGGTCTCGCCGCGGGTCTTCGCCGCCTTGCCTCCGGCGACCTCGCCTTCCAGCTTACCGAGCCCTTCGCTCCGGATTTCGAAGCATTGCGCGAAGACCTGAACTCCGCCGTGGCCCGCTTGAGCGCCGCTCTTTCGGAAGTCGCCTCCTCGACCCAGTCGATCGACAGCGGCTCGCGCGAAGTCAGCCAGAGCGCCGACGATCTGTCCAAGCGCACCGAGCAGCAGGCCGCCTCGCTCGAAGAGACCGCAGCAGCACTCGACGAGATCACCGCCAACGTCTCGAATTCCTCCAAGCGCGCCGACGAAGCAAAGACGATCGCGCTCGAAGCGAATTCCAGCGCCGCCCGGTCGGGTGCCGTCGTCGCGAACGCCGTCGACGCGATGCAGCGTATCGAACAGTCGTCCAACCAGATCTCCAACATCATCGGCGTGATCGACGAGATCGCCTTCCAGACCAACCTCCTGGCGCTCAACGCCGGCGTCGAGGCCGCCCGCGCCGGTGAAGCCGGCAAGGGTTTCGCGGTCGTCGCCCAGGAAGTCCGCGAACTTGCCCAGCGTTCGGCCAATGCCGCCAAGGAGATCAAG